>AGTN01637855.1_pt1 | contig 22290 bp, 16 predicted proteins | sample 314218 | NCBI WGS metagenome assembly AGTN01 (sample SAMN02954264, study PRJNA73603) | bioreactor metagenome | biome: terrestrial; feature: non-aerated bioreactor; material: poplar woody material; isolation source: poplar biomass | place: USA | collected 2006-12 | reverse complement strand
ATTGATCCCTTTCTCAAGCCCGTTCAGTATAAGTGAGTATCCGTTTTTCCCTTGATATGTATTTTCGGTCAAATAAAAGCCTAATGAACTTTTATAGGAACCGTTTTTATTCGAGAAAGAAGTCGCATAATTTTCCCCGCTATTTCTTCCATGTGAGACAAGTGGAGAGTATAGCCGTTTCTTCTGTTTCATGTCGATTACATAGAGTCGTTTTTCTGTTGAAGGTTTAGCGTAATCAATAAGGGTGATGATGTTTTTATTTTTCTCATTAATTTTGTTATAACCAATAATAGCCTGTTCGAATGCGGTATAATTAATGGTGTTCTCTAATTTCATTTCCGCGTAAAGTTTTTGACATTCGGAAAGCACGGGATATGACCTGTTTTCTTTCTCTTGAGTGGACGAGTAAGCCGCCGGAAGAAAAAACAGTAGAATACATAGAATATTTTTTTGCATAAGAGTAAGATATGGTTACAACCAGGCGGGATTTTCAGTTATTAAGTTAGACATCATTACTGACAGCTCAGCCCATATTGAAGTGGAGTTTACAGGCGAATTTCCCGAAGGGAAAATCAGGGGAATATTTGACTTTACGTTCAAAGACGGTAAAATGGCATCAGCAAAAGCCGACTTGGTATAAAGGCAACCTAACAAGGAACAAGCACATTTGCAAACCGCACAACCCGACACGCAAACCAAAGTTTGTAAAAGAGCTTGCCCCTTTTCCACCCGATAAAAATTTTCGTTTTTATTTTTTTCAGCAGACACAAAACCCCGCTGCGATAAGCGGCTAAATGTTAGCTGCAAGTATAGACAATCGCTCGACAGACAGTTACGGCTAATTTTGTCCGCGGATGAAAATTCTTTTTTCTGAATCGGAATCCTTATCTTTGTTCGTCCGTACAGGAAGTACGAACAGGGAAAAAGGATTGCCTGCGATTTCAGTAAGCAGAAAGGCACGGAACAGATTTGTTTTGATTGTGCCGGCGCAGGTACTATTTCGATAAGCGAGAGCAGAAGCCAAACTCGTTTGGATTATGCCGAGCGGAGAAATAGTCTGAAAGAAAACGACTAAAATTTATTTGAACGTTTTCGTTAAGCAATACGAGCAGAGGACAAATTTATTTGACTATGCCGTTGCGAGAAAACGACTAAAATTTATTTGAATGAACAACTTAGATTACGGAGTAATAGGAAATTGCCGCACCGCGGCGTTGGTATCGAAAAAGGGCAGCATCGATTGGTTTTGCTTGCCCGATTTTGACGCTCCTTCCATTTTTGCAAAGCTGTTGGACGAGACAAAAGGGGGGAGCTTTTCTTTTGAGGTCTCTGACGAGTATACCATCCACCAAAACTATCTTGGACATACCAATATTCTCTCAACCCAATATAGATCGGACGAAGCGGCTTTTATCGTGTACGACTATATGCCGCGTTATCAAACGGAGGGGGACCGTTATTACATGCCGCCGGAAATACATCGATTGATCAGGGTGATTAAAGGAAAGCCTGTGATAAAGGTGGTGTACGACCCCAAAATCAATTATGCCCGTGAAGAGGTACGGCACGAAATAGTGGGAAGCTACATCAAGACCCATTCCGTTGACGATTCGGAAGATAAAATCTATCTCTATACGAGCATGGATTTTGAGAAGGTTTTGAACAGGGAGGAGATCGAGCTGACCGGCAATCATTTTTTCCTTTTATCCTACAACCAAAAACTGGTTACCGTAGACATTAACCGCATCACCTTGGATCAGGAACGGACAAAGGTGTATTGGCTCAACTATGTGAATCGTTCGAGAGAGTATTTGCAATACAATGATATGATCAAGCGTAGCCTGCTCGTACTGAAGTTGCTGTCGTATCAAAAATCGGGCGCTATGCTGGCCGCGGTGACCACCAGCCTGCCGGAAACCATTGGTGAGACACGAAATTGGGATTACCGTTTCTGTTGGCTGCGCGATGCTTCCATGTCGATAGACACACTGCTCTTTATGAAGCAGAATACGGCAGCCGCGCGGTTTATCGGTTTTGTGAAACGCATTATGAAGTCGCGCCACGAGAGCATTCAAATAATGTACGGCATCAGAGGCGAACGGGAGCTGACGGAAGAGACATTGACACACTTGAATGGTTATGAGAATTCCGGTCCCGTCAGGATTGGGAATGCCGCCTATTATCAGGAGCAGAACGACTCCATTGGGTATCTGCTGGATGTCATCTACAAGTATTACCTCTATTTCCCCGGTACGTTAGATGAGGTGGAGGAGATTTGGGAGATTATAAAAAACCTGGTCCGGTCGGTGCTTGCGTCATGGCAAAAGCCCGACAGGAGCATCTGGGAATTTCGTACCAAAGCGCACCATTTCGTCTTCTCGAAGGTGATGAGCTGGGTAGCAGTGGATAGGGCGTCGCTCATTGCCGAGCTCCTGCATAGGGATTACTATGCGGAACAATGGCGCCGCGAAGCAGACCTGATCAAGGCCGAAGTGCACGAAAAAGGGTGGAACGAAGAGTTGCAATGTTTCACACAGGCATATGATAATACGGATTATGATTCATCGTTACTGCTTATGCAGTTTTACGACTTTATTGCACCCGACGATGAGCGTTATGTGAAAACGGTGAAAGCGATCAAAGAAAATCTCTATCACGAAGGGCTGATGTACCGTTATAAAGCGGAGGATGACTTCGGAGTACCTACTTCTTCTTTTACGATATGCACTTTTTGGCTGATTGAAGCGCTCTATATAATTGGAGAGCGGGAGGAGGCGTGTGAGATTTTTGAGTCGATGATCTCCTATTCCAACCATGTGGGACTGTATAGCGAAGACCTCGATTTTGAGACCAAACGCCAGTTAGGTAATTTCCCACAGGCTTATTCTCACCTGGCTTTTATAAATACCGCCGTATTGTTTTCCGAAGAAAAGCAATTATCGAAATTTATTCGCCCTTAGAAGGGAATGTAAGCCCCAACTTTTCCATTTCTATGGGGAGAATATTATCTTCCGGTTAAGGGGGAGTGTTCTATTCGTCGTTGGGGGAATGATCTTCGGCGCGCAGAGGAGCGGCAGCATTTATCTTGGCGAACGAACCCGGGTAGTTTTCATTGATGAAGTCGATGAGTTTCTCGCGAACGGAGACCCGTAAATCCCAGTTTTTCGAAGAGTTGGAACTACTGACCAGCACGCGTAGTTCCTTGTACCATTGTTTGCTTTCCGTTACCTGAATGTTTTGTACGCGCCCATCCCAGTTAGGATCGTCTTTTACGATGCGGCTCAATTCTTCGCGTAAGGGCTCCACAGGCAACTCGTAGGAAACATACAAAAAGGCCGTACCCAAAATATCGGAAGCGTTTCGCGTCCAATTCTGTATGGGATTGTTCAGAAAATAATCAATCGGCACAATCAATCGCCGTTCATCCCATATTTTCACCACGGCATAGGTGATATTTATTTCTTCAATCCGCCCCCATTCTCCTTCAATTACCACCACGTCATCTAATCTGATGGGTTGGGTAAATGCGATCTGGATGCCAGAAAATATCTGTCCGAAACTGCGCTGAGCGGCAAATCCGATAATGATTCCGGCCACCCCGGCCGATGCCAGAAGGCTCACACCCAGCTGCCTCACGGAGTCGATAGTCATCAACGCTATCGCGAGAAAGATAAAAATCACGGCAATCACCACAATTCTTTCTATCATGCTCATTTGCGTAAGCCGTTTTCTCGCTTCGAGGTTGTCGGGATTGTTTATATCGAACTTATTTTGCCAGTAATGAAACAATGCCCTGATACCTTGTACGATGAACCATCCGATGGTGAGAATAAGCAGGATCCGGCTTATTTTCTCAAAAACCGCAAATGTGCGGGCATCTTCTTTCAGCAGCGAACTGAAAATATTCAGCAGTACGGCAAATATGATCCAAATACCGGGTACTCTGAAAAGCCGGACAATGAAATCATCTATATGGCTTTTGCTTCTCAGGCTGCGTACCCTCCATTTTTTTATAATAAAGTTAAATATCCCGACTAATATGATAAACAGTACGATGAAAAGGAGAGCGATAAATGCGAAACGGAAGGGGCTCTCCGGTGAAAAGATATTATTGAGGAAATCCATCTGAAATGTATTATTTTATGAGGTCGATAAAGAAAGGAATAACGGCAGACTGCAGCGGAATGCGGTATTTTGCGGCAGCTGAGAAATTGCCCACCTTGATACTGACACCTTCGGGCGGTAATGCACGGAACATGTCTTCATCGGTGGTGTCGTCGCCGATAGCCAGTACAAAATCGTACTCGTGCCGTTCCAATCGGCGCTGTACTTCACTTCCCTTGTTGAAATCGGGCGGTTTGATTTCTACAATCTTGTTTCCCGGGACAATCTGCAAATTCAATCTCGAGCATGGCCCCATGAGGGCGTTTATCAGTTGCTGCGCTCGCAGTTCGGCAAGCCACACATCCACCTTACGGTAATGCCACACCAGGGATGCGTCTTTTTCTTCCAGGTGCGAACGTGGTGTTTTATCGATCGCGTGCTGGATAATATCGATGATTTCGTCGTCCCAAATCACTTTTTCCTGGATGTTTTCGTGCCATTTGCCCTCTTCTTTATAGAATATACCGTGTTCGGCAGCAAAATCGAGATCTAATCCCTGAAACCATTTATCGAGTGTTGGATGATTTCTTCCGCTGTTTATGACCACTTTGTTCTTCTTATCGGCAGTCATATTTTGAAGCAGTTCCAAAAGCTTTGCCGAGGGAACGGCGTCTTCCGGATTTTTTACGAAAGGAGCAAGCGTACCATCATAATCGAGCAGTATCAAACGGGAGGTCGCATTGTCGTAGGCACTCTTTATCTGCGTGAGCTGTCTTCGTCCTACAATCTTCTGTAGAATTTCTTTATTTTGGGTTTTGATTGACTGTAGTTCTTTCACGAAATCGTTGGCCCATTTTTTTACAGTCTGCGTGGAGATGCGTTTTTGCATTTTTCGCAACCGCTCTTTTTTCTCCTTATAGGGCATGGTCAGTGCCTGTAGAATAGCATTTTCAATCTCATCCGTATCATTCGGGTTGATGGTGATGGCCTCCTGCAATTCAATGGCTGCTCCTGCCATTTCACTGAGAATGAGCACTCCCGGCTTTTCGCGTTTGGAAGCTAAATACTCTTTGGCAACCAAATTCATTCCGTCCCGTAAGGGCGTTACCAACGCGATTTCGGCAATATCGTACATGGCCATCAGCTCTTCGAACGTAAAGCTGCGATAAAAGTAATAAATGGGAGTCCAACCCAACATAGAGTATTTACCGTTTATTTCTCCGATGGCCTGATCGATTTTTGTTTTCAGGTTGGCGTACATCTCCACGCTATCGCGGGAAGGTACCACGATCATGGTCAGGGATACTTTTTCGTGGTATTCGGGATGATGGTCCAGAAATTGAGCGAAGCCGTTCAAACGGTGTAATATTCCTTTACTGTAATCCAAACGGTCTACGGAGAGAATGAAGGTTTCATCCCCGAGCCTCTGTTTCAGCATCTCCGCTTTCTTTTTTACTTCGGGCAGCTTGGGTGCATCGTGGTACTGTTCGTAGTTAATACCCATCGGGAAAGCATCCACATGCACAATCCTGTCTTCCAGATTTATTTCGTCGAGATTACAGTTCAGGTCAAGCACGCGGTAAATGGCGCTGATGAAGTGGCGCATGTAATCGTGCGTGTGAAAGCCGATTAGATCGGCGCCGAGTAACCCTTCCAGCACCTCTTCTCTTTCGGGAAGCACCCTGAAGAGTTCGTAAGAAGGAAACGGAATGTGGAGGAAATAGCCGATGTTGGCGTTCGGTTTTTTGTCGCGGAGCATTTTCGGCAACAACATAAGTTGATAATCCTGCACCCAAATAATGTCGTCGCTTTCAATTAAAGGCAGTGCCTCATCGCAGAACAAGGCGTTCACCTGCTGATAAGCCTCCCAATATTCCGCCCTGTATTCGATAAACGAGAAAAAATAATGACACAGCGGCCATATTGTACTGTTGCTGTACCCTTCGTAATAGTTTTCGATTTGTTCGGCCGATAAAAAAACAGGATGGTAATTCAGTTCATGCAGCTTCTCGGTGATCTCTTGTTTGTCTGCTCCATCTTCCGCATATACTCCCGGCCAGCCAACCCAATATTTTTCGGCTTCTGTTTCCAATGATCCGAGGCCGGTTGCTAAGCCTCCTTCGCTTCTTTCAATACAGAATTCGTCGTTTTTCCGTTCTATTTTTACAGGAAGCCTGTTAGCTATAATAATGATTTTCATTTGTGTGCTATTTTGTTCGTTTTTTACGTTACTTAAAAAAAATGATCCTCTGCGGGCGGGGTATGCCGGTATTTCATCCATTTCGGTTGGCTTTTAGGGGAATCCGCACTTTAGTATAACGTACATCTTCCGGTAAAGATTATATTTTAATGTATTTTTACATTCTAAGTCTGTTCTTGCAGGTAGCCAAAATGAACAAAAAGAGATTATGTTTGTCGTTTCCACTTTTTTGTAGTAATTTCGTAGTCCCAACCAGACTAATTTCGCAATTTAGCAACTAAAATTTCAATTTTTTAGTAATCACATAATTATGGCAAAACAAAAGAATTATTTGACCTGCGACGGTAATCAGGCGGCTGCTCATATTGCATATATGTTCAGTGAAGTAGCTGCCATTTACCCGATTACTCCATCATCCACGATGGCTGAGTATGTGGATGAGTGGGCGGCTGCCGGAAGAAAAAATATCTTCGGACAGCCTGTATTGGTGCAGGAAATGCAATCGGAAGCCGGAGCCGCGGGAGCTATGCACGGCTCGCTGCAGGCCGGAGCGCTTACTACTACCTTTACCGCATCGCAAGGTTTATTGTTGATGCTTCCCAACATGTATAAAATGGCGGGCGAATTGCTCCCGGCCGTGTTTCACGTGTCGGCACGCGCGTTAGCCTCGCATGCGTTGTCTATATTTGGCGACCAGCAGGACGTGATGGCTGCACGGCCTACCGGTTTCGCACTTTTCGCGACCGGATCGGTACAGGAAGTAATGGACCTGGCGGCTGTGGCACATTTGGCCGCGATTGAAAGCCGTGTTCCCTTCCTCCATTTCTTCGACGGATTCCGCACATCACACGAAATACAGAAGATAGAGGCGTTGTCGACCGAAAATCTGGCTCCGCTCATCAATCAGGAAGCATTGAACGGTTTCCGTGACAGGGCGTTGAACCCCGATAATCCTGTTGCAAGAGGAACGGCGCAGAACGACGATATTTATTTTCAGGCACGCGAAGCGTCCAACCCGTTTTACAATCACGTACCCCAGGTAGTAGAAAAATACCTTGAAAAATTGGCTGCAGTAACCGGCCGCAAATACGGACTGTTCGACTATTACGGAGATCCCCGGGCCGAAAGAGTGATCATCGCCATGGGGTCCGTTACGGAGACCATCCGTGAAGCAGTAGATTACCTTAATGTTCAAGGTGAAAAAGTGGGGGTAGTAGCCGTGCACCTGTACCGCCCCTTCAAAGCCGAGGCATTTATGTCGGCCATTCCCGAAACGGCAAAACGCATCGCGGTACTCGATCGTACCAAAGAACCCGGCGCTACCGGACAACCTTTGTATCTCGATGTGAAAAATTGTTTCTACGGAAAAGAAAATGCTCCGGAAATTGTAGGGGGTATTTACGGGCTTTCTTCAAAAGATACAACTCCCGCACAGATTATATCGGTATTCGAAAATCTTTCGATGAAAATGCCGAAAAACGACTTCACCATCGGTATTGTAGACGATGTGACGTTCAAGTCGCTTCCCATGAAGGAAGAAATCTCTATGGATGAAACCACTTACGAAGCCAAATTCTACGGATTGGGTTCGGACGGTACGGTAGGAGCGAACAAGAACTCCATCAAAATCATTGGCGACAACACCGATAAATATGTACAGGCATATTTCGCCTACGACTCTAAAAAGTCGGGTGGATTTACCTGCTCCCACCTTCGTTTTGGTGACCGTCCCATTCGTTCGACCTATTTGGTCAATACGCCCAATTTCGTAGCATGCCACGTCCCGGCATACTTGTATCTGTACGACGTGACGTACGGATTGAAAAAGAACGGAACGTTCCTGCTCAACTCTTTGTGGCCCAAAGAAGAAGTGGCGAATCACCTGCCGGATCACGTGAAGCGATATTTCGCTGAAAACGACATCAAACTGTACATCATTAACGCAACGGCCATTGCTGAAGAGATTGGTCTGGGGAACCGTACCAACACCATCCTACAATCGGCCTTCTTCAAGATATCCAACGTCATTCCTTACGATCTCGCCGTGGAGCAGATGAAGAAATTCATTGTGAAGTCCTACGGTAGGAAAGGGGAAGAAGTGGTGAAAATGAACTATGCTGCAGTGGATCGCGGCGGAGATGTGGAACAAGTGGAGGTGCCCAAGGAATGGGCTACGCTTCAGGTTGTCGCAGAGACAGTCGATGATGCTCCCGAATTCATTCAAAAAGTGGTTCGGCCGGTAAACGCACAACGTGGTTACCGCCTTCCCGTATCGGCTTTCAGCGGACGTGAAGACGGAACATGGGAACAAGGTACAACTACATACGAAAAACGAGGTGTGGCTGTATCCGTTCCCGTATGGAACCCCGAAGCCTGTATCCAGTGTAACCAGTGCGCATATGTATGCCCTCACGCTACCATCCGGCCGTTTATTCTCGATGAAGAGGAACAAAAAGGATTGGGTGAAGAAGTAGAGATCCTGAAAGCGCAAGGAAAACAGTTTACGGGAATGGGTTTCCGTATTCAGGTGGATGTACTCGACTGCCTTGGCTGCGGCAACTGTGCCGATGTATGCCCGGGCAAGAAAGGGGAAAAAGCCCTCGAAATGGTACCCATTGGTACGCAATACGACAACCAGAAGAATTGGGATTACATGGTGAAAAATGTTGCCAGCAAAGCGCATTTGGTTGATACGAAACTAAACGTGAAGAACTCGCAATTCGCTACCCCGTTGTTTGAATTCTCTGGCGCGTGCTCGGGTTGCGGTGAAACACCTTATATAAAATTAATCACACAATTGTACGGTGACAGAATGATGATTGCCAATGCCACCGGATGTTCTTCTATCTACGGCGCATCGGCTCCGGCAACGCCTTACACCAGAAACGAACAGGGTAAAGGGCCGGCTTGGGCAAACTCGCTTTTCGAAGACAACGCCGAATTCGGCTACGGATTTGTGATTGCACAGACAAGTATGCGTAATCACATTCAGGAATTGATGACGCGAGGCCTTCACTCGGAGGATTTTACCGAAGAACAAAAAGTGTTGTTCCAGGAATGGATCGACAATAAAGAAGACGCCGATATTTCGAAAGAGATTTCCGCCAGAGTCGTAGAATCACTCAGTGGTTTGGACCATAAGATCGCTCAGGAGATTCTGTCGCTCGAAAAATACCTCGCTAAGAAATCCATTTGGGTATTTGGAGGTGACGGTTGGGCGTATGATATCGGTTTCGGCGGACTCGATCATGTGTTGGCAGGCGGACAAGATATCAACGTGCTGGTGCTCGATACCGAAGTCTATTCCAATACCGGAGGTCAATCGTCCAAATCAACGCCTATCGCGGCTGTGGCTAAATTTGCCGCTGCCGGAAAACGCATCCGCAAAAAAGACCTGGGCATGATTGCCACGACGTACGGATACGTGTACGTGGCACAGGTAGCGATGGGCGCTAATCAGGGCCACTACCTGAAAGCCCTGAAAGAAGCGGAATCGTATCACGGGCCGTCCCTTATCATTGCCTATTCGCCTTGCATCAGCCACGGCTTGAAGAAGGGGATGGGAAGCGCGCAGATGGAGCAAAAAGCTGCGGTGGACTGTGGTTATTGGCATTTGTGGCGCTATGATCCGCGCTTGGAGGATGAAGGCAAAAATCCGTTCCAACTCGATAGTAAAGAACCCGATTGGAGCAAATTCAATGACTTCCTGATGGGCGAAGTGCGTTATACCCAATTAATGAAATCGTTCCCCCAACAAGCCGATGAATTGTTCGAGGCAGCCAAAGAGAGTGCCCGGTGGCGCTATCGTTCATACAAACGTATGACGGAAGCAACTTTTTCTGTGCCGCCGATTGACAACGAATTGATTACGGAGACAGCCGATAAACTGAACTAAGATTTAACGGTTAACGGAGCGTAGTCCATATTACCGGGGGCATCACAACATGTGATGCTCCCGGTTGTCATATCCCCCGACGGAGAATAGTTCTTCGCGCAACAGTTTCTCCGTTAAATAGGGAGATATTTGTTCCACTTTTTTTGTGGAAATAAAAAATAACAGTACATTTGTAGCGTATCAGGAAACGAACATGGAAATAAAGTTCGAAAAAAAGTATTTGCGGGAATTATACGAAACCGGCAAGACAACGGATAAGAAGCACCGTTTTCAGCCGGATATTGTCAAGAGGTATCAGGCGCGTATAAGAACGCTTGAAAGGACTTCTAAAACAGAAGATTTATATACTCTCCGTTCACTGCATTATGAAAAGCTGAAAGGCGATAAAGCGGGTTTGGAGTCCATCCGTGTGAACGACCAATACCGCATTGAGTTCAAAACAACACAAGTAGTTTCCGAAACCGTTGTAACGGTTTGTAATATTTTAGAATTGTCAAATCACTACACATAAAACAATTATGACTAAATATGTTTGCGCCCGCCCTGTACATCCGGGCGAAATACTGAAAGAAGAAATTGAATACCGCGGTATTTCGCAAAAGAAACTTGCCGCGCAAATGGAAATGTCGTACAAGATATTGAACGATATATTGAACGAACGCCGCCCGCTAACCCCAACAACGGCAATGTTGTTTGAAGCCGCTTTAGGAATACCGGCGGATATGCTGATTGGTCTGCAAACCGATTACAACATGCGTGTGGTAAAACAGGATAAAGCCTTTTCCCAACGCCTTGCCAAAATCCGCCAAACAGTGGCAATGCTGTGAGGTGTGAATTAATAAATTGTCGGTGTAGCATTCTCTGAAATGTTTACCGACCCGTCATTTTTGGCGCTCATAGCATTATCGAGCCGTGAACAGAACCTGATTGTAATACTATCGGCGCAATGTTGTCTGGATCCTCGTCAGCCAGAGTCCTTTTTTCGCCCTGTCGATCGCCTTATATGCCGGAGTGCATGAGCGGTTCGTTGATTGGTTCAATCGGGCAAGGGAAAAATATAAGGGCGTCATAACGACCGGCATCACAGTCCTGATCATGCTGCTCGGAGTTTTAATCGCCTCGGACTTGGCCGTTTTTTTCGCTTCGGGACAGTGGTTGTTGGAATAGACTGCTAATAGGGTTTTTTGCAAAAAATATCGCTACTGTCTGGCTAAAATTAAAAAAACAATAATATTTAATCTCCAATTGAATAGCATCAATAAGCATGTATACGGCGCTTCGAAGACCTTATATTAAATCTGTAGGGAATGGTTTTATTCCGCTGAAATTAAGCCGGATACTTCCAAAATTGAAATTTGTTCAACGCGGATTGGGTAAAATCGTTTAGTGAATGCTATCTTTGTATCACAAAAAATAAGCGAACAGGTATGAAGATACAAATCATAAACGGCCCTAACCTCAATTTGCTCGGCACGCGCGAACCCGGCCTGTATGGCAATGAAACGTTCGCCGGTTTTCTGGAAACGTTGCAGGCCGATTTTCCCCAGCTCGATATACGTTACTACCAGTCGAATGTGGAAGGTGAAATCATCAACAAGATACAGGAAGCCGGTTTTGGTACCGACGGTATCATCCTCAATGCCGGAGGTTATACGCACACCTCAGTGGCTATACGCGATGCCATTAAAGCAGTCCCCGCGCCGGTGGTGGAGGTGCATATCTCCAACGTGCATGCGCGTGAGGAATTTCGCCATCACTCAATGCTATCGGCGGTATGCCTTGGTGTCATTGCCGGCTTTGGACTGGATTCCTATCGCTTGGCCGTGGATGCGATTATTCTGAAAAACAAAAAATAGATTAAAACGTTACATAGACTGAAATTACAACGTTATCGTTAAGCGAGTGTAAAATAACTGACGACAAACCGAGGCCGATAAACAAACTTGTTTGAATTTTGGGGAGGTGCGAAGGAAGAAGACGTAGCCAAAGTTCGTTGTTCTGCCGAGCGAAGAAAACGACTAACGTAAATGACCTATAATATGCTTAAACATACGAAAATTATCGCCACGATCTCTGACAAAAGATGCGATGTGCCTTTTCTCGAACAGTTGTTCGATGCAGGAATGAACGTGGTAAGGCTTAATTCGGCCCATCTAGACGAAGAGGGTTTTCTTAAAATCATCCGCAACGTGCGGCAGGTATCCAATCAAATCGCCATCCTGGTGGATACGAAAGGGCCGGAGATACGTACAACGGTAACGGAAAATCCCATTGAGTTAAAAACCGGCGATATTATTAAAGTCGTAGGAGATCCCACCGGGATTTCGTCGAGGGAAACCATTTATATCTCCTATGGGAATATTGCCGATGAAATGCGGGTGGGGGACGATATCCTGATTGATGACGGGGAAGTAGACCTGAAAGTAATTGAAGTAAACGACAATTATTTACTGTGTTGTGTGAAGAACGATGGCGTCATCGGAAGCCGTAAAAGCGTGAATATTCCCGGTGGGCGCATCAATTTACCGGCCATTACGGAACGGGACAAAAAGTTCATCGTGTTGGCCTCGGAAAATGAGGTGGACTTCATTGCACATTCTTTCGTGCGAAGCAAAGAAGATGTGCTTGCCGTACAAGAAATACTGAATGAGTTGAAAAGCCCCATCAAAATCATCGCCAAGATAGAAAATCAGGAAGGAGTGGACAACGCTGATGAAATCTTAGAGGTGGCGTATGGTATTATGATTGCCCGGGGCGATTTGGGTATAGAGGTGGCACAGGAAAAAATACCGGGCATACAGCGTGTGCTTATTAAACAAGCTATTCACCATAAAAAACCGGTGATTGTAGCTACGCAGATGTTGCACTCTATGATTTTCAATCCCCGACCTACCCGTGCCGAAATAACCGATATCGCCAACGCCATTTACTATCGTACCGACGCGGTGATGCTCAGCGGTGAAACGGCCTACGGCAAATATCCGGTGGAAGCTGTGAGCACCATGGCAAAAACGGCATATGAAGCAGAAAAAACGAAATTGAGCGAAAATGATATACGGGTACCCTACGATCCCGATGATGATCGGGAAGTGACGGAGTTTCTCGCCAAGCAAGCGGTGAAATCTTCGGTACGATTGAACGTAAAAGCCATTGTGACAGACAGTCATACCGGAAAGACCGCCAGAGTGTTGGCTGCATTTCGTGGGAGAAGCCCTATTTATGCCATTACAACCACAGAGCGGTTAGCGCGCGAACTGGCATTGTCTTACGGAATTTGGGCGGAATATCAGCAAGGAAAGGGTACCGGAAACACCAAAGAAAGCAGAAGGGCTTATTTTACGGAGGCTATCCGGCAATTGCTTGGTAGAGAAATGATTGAACCCGGAGACCGCGTAGCTTATTTGGGCGGTAGTTTCGGTGAAACCGGAGGAACCACCTATCTGGAAATTTCCGAAGCGTGGAGAATTCTCGAAGCAAAAGAGAAATACAACCTGCCGGATTATACCGAGTAAAAGATATCCCGATAGGGAAATGGCGAGCGAAAATGCCTGAATCAATCGAAGAATATGTCCTTGCTCATATGGATAAGGAGCCTGAACTGCTGAAACGGATGCAGAGAGAAGCGCATGTGAAGTTGTTGCATCCGGGCATGGTCTCGGGGCATCTGCAAGGGCGGCTGTTGAAGATGTGTGTTCAGATGATCCGCCCCGAAAGGGTACTCGAAATAGGTACCTATACGGGATATTCGGCTTTGTGCATCGCAGAGGGATTGGAAGACCACGCGGAACTGCACACCATAGAGATTGACGATGAAATGGAGGATTTTATCCGCAACTATATTCGCCTGTCTCCTTTCGGAAAGAGAATCACGTTGCATATCGGGGATGCCAATGAAATAGTTCCCCGCTTTGAAACCGAATTCTTTGATTTGGCGTTTATCGATGCTGATAAACGGGATTATTGGACCGTTTACGAAACCACGCTTCCGAAAATTAAAAAAGAGGGTTTTCTTATTGTGGACAATACTCTTTGGCACGGTAAGGTGTTGAAGGAGCCCGAAAGCAATGATTGGCAAACGAAAGGTGTTTTGGAGTTTAATGAAAAATTGGCGGGCGACGACCGTGTGGAGAAGGTGATATTGCCTGTCCGCGACGGGCTAACACTCATCAGGAAGGTATAAACGGAGAAAAAAGCAAAAAATCCGGATAAAAGGTAGAAAGTAAGCAAGTTGACGCACAACAGAAAGATAGGAATAGAAAGTATAAAACAGGGAAAATATAAAACGATGGAATCGAACAGACAACAAAAAATAAACCGGTTGATACAGAAAGAACTAAGCGAAATCTTTTTGTTGGAGACTAAGAAAATGCACGGTGTGTTTATATCGGTAACGAATGTGCGCGTATCCCCCGATTTGGGTATCGCTCATGCCTATCTAAGCGTTTTCCCGTCGGAGAGAGCCGACGATCTTATCCGGAATATCAATGAAAACGTGAAATCGGTTCGTTATGATTTGGGCAAACGCGTGGGAAAACAACTTCGTGTAGTTCCTGAACTTACGTTCCATGTGGATGATTCGCTGGATTACATAGAAAATATCGACAGATTGTTGAAAGATCAGTAACATCCCCGAACCAGAGGAGGACTGTTCATAGTCCGTAAAAATAATTAACTCCGTAAAGCAATAAACATAGTACCGTTGAACATTTTCGTTAAGCAATAAGTGCAGAAGATAAGCTTGCTTATACTATGCCGTAGCGAGAGAATGTATATTTTAACATGAACGTATCTTTTTTCATAGCGCGCAGGTATCTGTTTTCGAAGAAATCGCACAATGCCATAAACGTGATTTCCACCATATCGGTATGTGGTATTGCCATTGCTACCATGGCTATGGTAGTAGTGCTTTCGGTTTTCAACGGTTTCGGAGGCATCGTGGAGGGCATGTTCAGTGCATTCGACCCTGATCTGAAGATTACAGTAAAAGAGGGTAAGGTGTTTGATTATCATACAGCTGAGTTTGAAAAAGCGTTACTGACTCCCGGTGTAGAGATGATTTCGGAATCACTGGAAGAAAACGCGCTCTATACATTCGAAGACAAACAGGTTCCTGTATTGTTGAAGGGCGTTTCGGAGGACTTTAAACTGATGGCCGATATGGAGAAACTCCTCATTGATGGTTCTTTTAAATTACGCGAAGATGTGGTGGATTACACTACGCTCGGAGCAGGATTGGCCGTTACGCTCGGCGCGCGCGCCGGTTTTATCAACCCCATCGAAATATATGCCCCTAAGCGGGATGTGCGGGTGAATCTGGCAAACCCCACCGCTGCGTTTACTACCGGGCATATCCAGATAGGAGGCGTTTTCAGCCTCAATCAACCGCAATACGACGAACAATTAGCCATTATCCCCATCGAATTGGCAAGGGACCTCTTTAACTACGAAAATGAAGTAACCTCGCTCGATGTGAAACTTGTTTCCGATGCTTCGGTGAATAAAGTAAAACGAGAAATGGAGCACATTCTGGGAGATAACTTTCTCGTGGAAAATCGATTTGAACAACAAAAAGAATCATACCGGATGCTACAGGTGGAGAAATGGGTGACATTTTTTATTTTGGCATTCATTTTGCTCATAGCTGTTTTTAATGTGGTGGGTTCGTTGTCGATGCTCATCGTGGAAAAAGGAGACGACATAAAGAGCCTCCGGAATATGGGTGCTTCCAATCAACTGGTATCACGCATTTTTCTGTACGAAGGTTGGCTTATCACATTGATCGGAATCATTGCCGGAATTGTCCTCGGATTGGTTCTGTGCCTTTTACAGTATCATTTCGGATTGCTTCGGTTGAGCAATACGCCCGGCGCCTACATTGTGGATGCCTATCCGGTAATAGTGAAATTTACCGATATATTGATTGTCTTTGCCGTGGTGAGCGTGATCGGTTTATTGACCGTACTGTATCCGGTAAATAACTTGAAGAAAAAAATAAAATAATCGTATGAAAATTGCCATAGTTGGTACCGGTTATGTAGGACTTGTTTCGGGAGCCTGTTTTGCGGAAATGGGTGTGGATGTCACGTGTGTGGATATTGACAGTGAAAAGATTGAAGAGTTGAAAAAAGGGATCATCCCTATTTATGAACCCGGGTTAAAGAATATCGTAGTGAGGAATTACGAAGCGGAACGGCTGCATTTTACCACCGACCTCCCATCGATTTTGAACGATATGCAGATTGTTTTTATTGCCGTGGGTACGCCCTCGGATGAAGACGGAAATGCCGATTTATCGTACGTTTTAACGGTTGCGAACACTATTGCGGATCACGTGGCCAAGCCGTTGCTTATTGTCACCAAGAGTACGGTTCCCGTAGGGACATCGTACCGCATTCGGGAGGTAGTGAGAAAACGGTTGGATGAGCGCGGACTGAAAGATCTGAAGTTTGATGTGGCCTCCAATCCCGAATTTTTGAAAGAGGGCGCTGCCGTGAACGATTTTATGAGTCCCGATAGGGTGATTGTGGGTGTGGAGAGCCAGGAGGCGGAAGATCTGATGACAAAGCTGTACCGTCCCTTCCTGTTGAATAATTTCCGTGTGATCTTTATGGATATCCTGTCGTCGGAAATGACAAAATATGCTTCGAACGCGATGCTCGCCACGCGTATCAGTTTTATGAACGATATTGCGAACCTGTGTGAACTGATGGGCGCCGATGTAAATATGGTGCGCCGCGGAATGGGAAGCGATTCCCGTATCGGCAGAAGTTTTTTGTATCCCGGTTGCGGATACGGAGGGAGCTGTTTTCCGAAAGACATTCGCGCCATCATTAAAGCAGGAGAGGATGCGGGATATGAAATGAGTGTTCTGAAAGCAGTGGAAGAAGTGAATAATACTCAGAAAACCATTCTGTTTCATAAATTCAACCACCATTTTGACGAAGATATAAAAGGCAAAACGGTTGCTGTCTGGGGCTTATCGTTCAAGCCTGAGACCGACGACGTGCGCGATGCACCGTCCCTTACGCTTATTGAGAGCCTGCTGGAAGCCGGTGTAGCTGTACGCGCTTATGATCCCGCGGCCATGGAAGAAGCTCGTTCCTATTTGGACGACAAAATTTATTACGCCGCCGATATCTACGACGCGGCCCAAGGAGCCGATGCGCTGATTGTCCCTACGGAATGGAAAGAGTTTCGCCTGCCGGACTGGAAGAAACTCAAACAAATCATGAATCATCATTTAGTAATCGATGGCCGCAACATCTATAACAAAGAAGAACTGGCATCCTGCGGCTTTGAATACCGCGGAATCGGACAGAAATAAAAATCAAATCAAAAAAATGAACAGAGGGCGTCACATGATAGGGTGCCCTCTGTTTGGTTATATATATAAAAAGTCCTTTTTCTCACTGTATTAATTGCCCGATTTAATGAGCAAGAAGTATGTGGGAACAGATTTCAAATAAGTTTGTCTTATTTCATTCTACCAGTATTTTATCCGCTACTATCTTACTTAGAATTTCATGGCGGTTTTCGTAAGCTATCGTAAAACTTCCATCGTAAAGCTCAATGGACTCGATTTTTATTGCTGTCCCTAATTTGAGATTTTTGTTGTTGAGAAATTTCAAAAACTCTTCGGAAGAATCGTTTACAGCCGTAAAGTAAACCGTTTCTCCCGCTTTGTGCTCGCTCAGTCTGGTTTGCGATGGCGGTAAAAATATTCCTTCTTTTGTAGGAATGGGCTCACCATGCGGATCTGTTTTGGGGAAGTTGAGCATTTCGTCCATTTTATCAAAAAATAAAGCGGATTGTATATGCTCAATTTGTTCGGCAATAGGATGCACATGTTCCCAACCTAAACCCATCTTTTCAAAAAGGAATGTTTCCGTCAGACGGTGTCTTCTTAAAATCAAAGCCGCCTCTGTTTTGCCCTTCTCCGTCAGTCTTATCGGTTTGTAAGGTTCAAAATATACGAGTTCTTTGTCAGCCAGCCGTTTCATCATCGAATTTACGGTCGGCATTTTAATATTAAGCTCCTGACTTAACACATTGACCGGAACGTAACCCTTTTCTGTTGAAAGAACAAGGATATTTTTAAGATAATTTTCTTCTGTCAGCGTAATCATACTGCAAATATAATAAAAACATTGGAAATATATTTCACTAACATTATTGTTAGATTAGTCTAATTTATTATCTTTGCAGGCAAAACAATGTTCCTCTCTTCTGCGGCTCGCGTTTCAATAAAAGAGAAAAGGCTTTTGACTGCCAAGGCAAACGACCGGAACAAACAAGAAGATAATTCAAACAAATAAAAAAGAAAGATAATGAAACGTATTCATTTATTATTGATGGGAGTCATGCTGTGTTTTAGCACATTTGCGCAGCAGCAAACAGACGCCAATATTTTTGGCGATGTAAAATCGAAAGGAGAACATCTTCCTTTTGTGTCGGTAAAGGTTGTTGGCACAAACTTGGGAACTGCTACGGACGAGAGCGGACACTATATGCTTACAAACCTGCCCGAAGGAAAAGTTGAGATTGAGGTTCATTCGATTGGTTACAATAAAGAGAAGAAAACGGTTTATCTGAAAAAAGGAGAAACCATCGAACTTAATTTTGATATAGAAGAATCCTCACTGTCTTTAAACGAGTTTGTTGTAACAGGCACAAAAACAGCGAAGAGAAAAACTGATTCGCCCGTTATCGTAGGCGTTATTGACGGCGGCATTTTAGGAAAGATACAAGCCAATACACTGTCCGAAGGACTTTCCTTTTCCACCGGATTGCGGGTGGAAACCGATTGTCAGACATGTAATTACTCCCAACTCCGGATGAACGGGCTCGGTGGTTCTTATTCGCAGATATTGATAAACAGCCGTCCCGTATTCAGTTCGGTCATGGGCTTATACGGATTGGACCAGATACCTGCGAACATGATTGACCGCATAGAAATTGTACGTGGAGGCGGTTCGGCTTTGTATGGTTCTTCCGCTATTGGGGGTACTGTCAATATCATCACAAGAATTCCTTTCAACAACTCTTACGAGGTATCTGTAAATAACGCTGTAATAGATGGAAAAACCAACGACAATCAAATTAGTGTAAACACAAATATCGTATCCAAACAGAGAAACGCTGGAATCGCACTTTTTGCCAATCGCCGCGAACGCGGATATTATGACGCTAACGGAGATAATTTTTCGGAATTTCCGCTTCTTAAAACAAATACGTTCGGATTGACCTCTTTTTTGAAACCGGCCGAAAATCAGAAAATAGAGTTCAACCTGAACAGTATTTACGAATTCCGTTATGGCGGGGAGATGGTAGATAAACCCGCCCACCTTGCCTTGCAATCCGAAGAGCGTATGCACAATGTGCTTACCGGAGGACTTGATTACGAACTGAATTTTAACGATAATAAAAGTTCTTTTATCGCATACCTGTCTGCCCAAAACACAAAACGCAAGCATTATACCGGGATTGTTCCGGACGAAACGGATACCGAAGCTTATGAAAACCACTTTCTGAATCCTCCTTACGGAGATACCAATAATACAACGTTGCAGGGAGGTGTACAGATAAATCATAAACTGGAAGACTTCCTTTCGGGAACCAACTTGTTGACTGCCGGAGCAGAATATTTGTACGATGACATTGTAGATGAAATTCCGTCCTATTCTTATATTACCGACCAGACTGCAAAGAATATGGGTTTGTTTTTGCAGAGCGACTGGGATGTGTTCAGGGGTTTTAACCTTTTGTTGGGCGCACGTGCCGACAAGCACAGCATGGTAGATAAAATCATTATTAACCCACGCGTTTCAGCTTTGTATAGATTAGGTCAAAATACGCAGTTCCGTGCATCCTGGGCTACAGGCTTCCGTGCACCGCAGGCTTTCGATACCGACATGCACATTGCCTTTGCCGGAGGAGGAGTTTCCCGCATCAGGCTGGCGGAAAATTTGGAAGCCGAACGTTCAAACAGTTACAGTGCATCGGTTAATTATGATAAAGGTACGGAAAGATACATCTGGGGATTTACTTTTGAAGGTTTTTATACCAAATTGGATAAAGCCTTTGCCCTGGAGCAAGTTGGCTCTGATAATTTCGGCGATATTTTTGAGAAAATAAATTCAACAGGTTCAGCCGTACAGGGTCTTACATTGGAACTTAGAGGAAATTACGATGGGAAAATTCAGTTGGAAACCGGATTTACCCTTCAAAAGAGCGAATATGACAATCCTATCGCAACTTCTGAAAACCTTGAAGCAAGAAAAAAATACCTCAGAACTCCCGGCCAATATGGATATTATACCTTGACATTTTCTCCAAACAAAAAATTTAATGCGTCAATAAGCGGCGTATATACAGGCTCTATGCTCATAATGCACGCGGGTGGGGCACCCGAAAATCCGGAAGACCGCTATGTGGATACCCGGTCGTTTTTTGATAACAATATTAAGTTGTCTTATCTTTTTGAAATGGAAAAGCTGAATACCGGACTGGAAATATTCGGAGGAGTAAAAAATATATTTAACACGTATCAGTTCGATTTTGACAGTGGTAAAAACAGGGACAGCAACTATGTCTACGGACCGGCTTTGCCCCGCAGCATTTTCTTCGGGATTAAAATCAAATCAATTTAAAAAATAAATAATGAGCCTTCTCCGAAAAGGGGAAAAATAACTTTTTCGGAGCAGACTCATCTTTTAGAACAATTAGCAAAATACCATCTGATGGAATACGCGATAAAAAAATATGAAGACGAAAAGAAACAGGTGGAACATATGCTCCGCGAACAAAATTTGATGCAAAAAGATATGAAGCTGGCTACTGTATATCTGAAAAATATCCGCGGAATAAAAAGGGCAATGCGGAAATTAAACAAAAATCAAATAATCAATAGATGTCTATGATAGAAAACATTATACAATATTTTGAGGGCATTAACCCTGTTTTGGCGGCGCTATATGCTACGCTTTTCACGTGGTTTGTTACCGCCTTGGGGGCTTCATTTGTGTTTTTCTTCAAGAAAATGCATAAGAACCTCCTGGACGGAATGCTCGGTTTTACAGGGGGAGTAATGGTCGCCGCAAGTGTTTGGAGCTTGATAATTCCGGCAATTGATATGAGTGAGGGAGAAGGTTTTGTAAAAGTGATTCCTACGGTTGTCGGTTTTTTAATCGGCACGGTATTTTTGTATGGGATAGACAAAATATTACCGCATCTGCACGCCAATTTCAAAAAAGTGGAAGGTGTAAAAACTCCCTGGCAAAAAACTACTTTGATGATTCTGGCAATAACGCTGCATAATATTCCCGAAGGATTAGCCGTAGGGGTATTGTTCGGAGGTGTAGCCGCGGGAATACCGGAGGCAACCATCGGCGCAGCCGTAGCGCTGGCGCTTGGAATTGGTCTGCAAAATTTTCCCGAGGGGATTGCAGTTTCCATGCCTTTACGCAGAATGGGAATGAGCAGACCTAAAAGTTTTATGTACGGTCAGGCATCGGCTCTTGTTGAACCTGTTGCGGGCGTATTGGGAGCTTTGGCTGTCGCGACATTTACGCCGATTCTGCCGTATGCCTTAGCTTTCGCGGCAGGAGCAATGATTTTTGTAGTAGTAGAAGAAGTGATACCGGAAGCACAGCAGAACAAAAGTTCCGATGTTGCCACCATTGGATTTATAATCGGATTTATAATAATGATGACATTGGACGTAGCATTAGGATAACAGCATAAGCATACAATTTATGAAAAATGCGATATGAGAAGACAGAACAAGAAAAACGTTACCTTTATGGACTTTTATCTGGAAGCCATACAAGTTGATTTTGGAGAAGAAAAAGACAGAAACCTATGTGAAAACATAATTAAACGAGTAACGGAGCTTGGTGAAATTGTTGATGATCGGGGCAATGAAACGGTTCACCGTCATATTTATCATAATATTCTTCCGGTGGCAGCGTGTTACGAATTATTAAAAGAATCAGGCATGTCACCGGAATCAGCGCTCATAAAAGCAAGCGGTTTGATGCATGACATTGCCCGAAAGCAAATAGGCAGTATAAGAAAAATAACAAAGCTTCTC
>AGTN01552521.1_pt1 | contig 22319 bp, 15 predicted proteins | sample 314218 | NCBI WGS metagenome assembly AGTN01 (sample SAMN02954264, study PRJNA73603) | bioreactor metagenome | biome: terrestrial; feature: non-aerated bioreactor; material: poplar woody material; isolation source: poplar biomass | place: USA | collected 2006-12 | reverse complement strand
CCGATCCTTCCACCATGAAGTTGTATGAGAAGGGTATCGGCACGGTGATGGCGGACAATATTTGCTTCCCCGCCAAATTGGCAAACGGACATATTTTGAATTTGATAGATAAAAAAGTAGACCGTATTTTTATGCCGTTTGTGGTATATGAGGACAAAGAAGACAAAAGCGCGCAGAACACGTTCAACTGCCCAATAGTTACCGGCTACTCAGAAGTAATCCGTAGCGCTATCGATCCCGAAAAGCAATACAACATACCGTTTGACGCACCCAGTTTTACATTTAAAGATAAAAAACTCCTGAAGAAAGGATGTGCAGCCTATCTTCGTTCCATTCTGCCCGGCATCTCCGCAAAAACAATCGACCACGCATTCGCCCGGGCCGGACAGTCGCAAGCTGAGTATGTGGACGCGTTGGCGGAACGTTGCAAGAGGATTGCCGACGAGGCAATTGCTGAAAACAGGTTGTTGGTCTTGTTGGCGGGGCGGCCCTATCATAGCGACCCGCTTATCCAGCATAAAATTGCGGATATTATTACCGACTTCGGGGTAGACGTGATTACCGAAGATTGCGTACGCGATGCCGATGCTTTGCCCGGAGAGGTGCAGAGCATCATGCAGTGGGCTTATATCAACAGGATCATGAAAGCTGCTTTATGGGCGGCAAACGCCCCGTCGAACGTGCACTACATTGAAATCACCTCCTTCGGCTGCGGCCCCGATGCGTTTATTTTGGACGAAGTGTCCGACATTTTGCGGCGGAAAGGGAAAAACGCTACCTTCTTAAAGGTGGACGATATTAACAATGCCGGCTCTATACGCTTGCGTATCCGTTCGCTCATAGAGAGCTTGAAATTCAAAAATAACAAACCGGCGGTTAAAGACGTCCGCCCGGTGCATACGGTTCCGTATCAAAAGAAAGACCGCAAACGGAAAATATTGATGCCCTGGTTTGCCGATTTTTATTCGCCGTTTTTGCCGGCCATGTTTGAATTGCTGGGCTACGAAGCCGAAAATCTGCCTCCAAGCGATGAGGTGACGGTGAAATATGGGTTGAAGTACTCCAATAATGAGATTTGCTACCCCGCCACGTTGGTGGTAGGAGATTTTATGAAAGCCTTAGACAGCGGAAAATACAAACGTGAAGAAGTTGCGCTCGGTATTACGCAAACGGGCGGACAATGCCGTGCCACAAACTATATTACACTGATGAAAAAAGCGATGATTTCGGCAGGATTTGAAGATATTCCCGTTGTTGCGGCATCATTCGGCTCCGGAACCATCAACGACCAGCCCGGCTTCTCTATTGATTGGACTAAGGTGATCGTACCCATAATAACCTGCTTGTCTTATGCCGACTGTCTCTCGCAAATGTACTATGCCTCTGCGCCGCGGGAGAGAGTCAAGGGTGTCTCCAAAATGCTGAAAGAGAAATATATCCGGGCCGGCATCAAATTGCTTCGCTCGAAAAACATAAAAGGTTTTTACGGATTGGGGCAGCAGGCGGCAGAAGAATTTAACGCTATGAACACTCATGCAGACATACCAAGTATCGGTATTGTAGGCGAGATTTATGTGAAGTATAATGACTTTGGGCACAAAAGCGTGGTGAATTGGCTCGTAACACAAGGGGTTGAACCCGTGTTGTCGCCGCTGACATCGTTTTTCTCCAACGGGCTTGCCAATTCAGGTGCACGCGTTGAGGGAAATCTGTCGAAACGCAACCTGCTGAAGAAATCCGGAGTGTCAATAGCTGCTGACTATCTGATACACATTAACAAAAGGATGCTCGAGCACTGCACCTCCTTTCCCGGTTTGCAGGAACTTGAAAGGCCTGAGGCCGAAAGGGGCAAAGCATCCGCCATCCTGAATACGAACTCTCAATTCGGTGAAGGCTGGCGTATCCCTGCCAGGTTTGCACACTTTGCCGAGTCAGGCATTAACAATGTGGTCAGCCTTCAGCCTTTCGGCTGTATTGCCAACCATATCATTTCCAAAGGCATCGAAAAGCGAACTCGTGAGTTGTATCCGTCGCTCAATCTGCTTTTCCTTGATTTTGACAGCGGCATGGGCGAGGCCAATATCTTCAACCGCCTGCATTTTATGATTAAGAATGCCAGAGAAGAAATGGAGAGTAACAAAATTAAAACGGAGAATAAAGTTTTTGCCTCATAAGTACCAAGTACCAAGTTGAAATCAGTTCATATTATTCACACGATTTATAATGTCCGATAATCAAATCATTAACATCCAAAATAATTAAAACTGCTTAGTGTCCGGTACTCAGCGGAAAAGAATGATGGAACAACCGTTCTTCGGCCAGTTTTTCGTATTTTGTATCTTTACGGCCATAGTTGGCATAGGGATAAATACTTATACCCCCGCGAGGCGTGAATATCCCGGTAACCTCAATATATTTGGGATCCATTAGTTGAATGAGATCTTTCATGATGATGTTTATGCAATCTTCATGAAACGCTCCGTGATTGCGGAAGCTGAACAGATACAGTTTGAGGCTCTTGCTCTCTACCATCTTTACATCGGGAATATAGTCGATACGGATGGTAGCGAAATCGGGCTGTCCCGTAATGGGGCAAAGGCTGGTGAATTCCGGACAGTCGAAGGTAACCCAATAGTCGTTCTCCCGGTGTTTGTTCCCGAATGCTTCCAGCATCCCGGGTGCGTAATCTTGCTTGTATTCTGTTTTGTTGCCTAAGTGGCTAAGTGTTTCGTGTTGCATAAGATATTTATTCTTATAATTAAATAATCGATAATTAATTCATAATCAACTCGTGATCGATATGCTGTTAACTCTCCTTCAGCTCATCATCCATCCGTAGGTGCTAAAGCTGTTCTGCAGCTTTTTCGGCCAGATATTCTTCCAATCCTCTTTTACGAAGGCGGCATGCCGGACAATTTCCGCAGCCGTCGGCAAGGATACCGTTGTAACAGGTCAGGGTCTCATTCCTTACAATGTCAAAGACTCCCAATTCATCCGCTAGCTGCCACACTTGTTTCTTATCGTACCACATCAGGGGAGTGTGGATCATGAACTGTTTGTCCATAGCGAGGTTGAGCGTAGTATTTGCGGAACGGATAAAGGTGTCTCTGCAATCGGGATAACCGCTATAGTCGGCTTGCGATACGCCTGTTACCAAATGCCGAATCTCCTGCGCATACGCCAGGGCGGCGGCAAATGTGAGAAACAAAAGATTACGTCCCGGAACAAAGGTGTTGGGGTACGAATCCGCCGGCTTCTCCTGATCCATATGCATGGCGCGGTCGGTGAGCGAATTTGGCGCCAAATTGGAAATAATATCCGCATCCAACAGGCGAAAAGGTGTTCCGGCAATTTTTGCTATTCGGCGTGCGTTCTCCACTTCCTGAGAGTGGCGTTGTCCATAGGCGAAACAGAGCGCATGGGTTGTTCTAAAATGTTGCTTTGCCCAATATAGGCAAGTGGTGGAATCCTGACCGCCCGAAAAAAGGACGAGCGCGTCCTGGTCTTTATACTCTTTCATTCTCTTTGTTTTTAATGTGGTTTCCTAAGATACACAGAGAAACAATTGTTCCTCATCGGCAAAATTACAAAAAATAGAACGATTCTCGTCTCCGTGTCGTAAGAAAATCTGAATGAACAAAAATTACAGGCCCTTGTTATAGCCGAACATTTTTGATAAGCCAAATGAGCAGAAAGCAAGCTTGCTTGCAGCATGCCATAGCGAGAACTATTTGTTTTGCCGAGCATAAGAATAATCTAAATTGTTAAACCATAAAACAAGCCGCCCAAATTTCACAATCCGAACGGCTCTACAATTAAGGTGTCATATAAAATGACAATACAGCAAAAGTACGCATTTCTTTTATTTCTCCGTAGTATCTTATAAACTTTCTTTAGCGTATGTTTGGTTAAATTCATGCTAAAACCTGTAAAGAACGGAAGGCGTTGCAGGCTTTTCCTAAAAATAAGCGTTCACTTTAAATTAGCCACACTTCCTTTTTGGTACCAAAAGAACATTTTTAATAAACGGGGTGTTCTATTAAGAGAGAATTTTACTTGTCGTGTGCTTGTGTAAGGTAAAGGCTGTCAGGTCTCACGTTGCAAAAAAGCAATTGGTTTCACCGTTAAATGCAATCAATACTTTCTTGGGATTGCGTTACGGAGGAAGAGCCGAAACGCAGTACGATTTGAGTGTGAAATATTCTGAAAAATCGGAAGAAAAAGTGACCCTGCTTGTGCATGCCGATCAGCTGGCAACACTTTGCTGCTAGGTTTACGCTTATCTGCAATCAGATTCAAATATTCATTTTTCAGAGGTTGAAACTCTGTTTTGAAGCTGTTTCTTTCTCTTGCGGAAATTTATAAAACAACCATCCTTTTTATAGAACTTTTCCCCTTATTACGGAAAGAATCCGTGCGCTCCTCATAATCTTAACAAATTTGTAACATTTTCGTAATAGTATTGTAACATTCATGTTGTACTTTTGTAGGGAAAATCTCCGAAACAGGGTAATTTAGTTTATATAAATGCGACGATCATTTCTGTTTTCAATCCTGTCAGTTTTACTGTTATCATGTAATAACGCTGCTTTCAATTCTGAAAGAAGCAGTTCCAAAAGTGCCGTATCGGGTGCCGGCGCTACGTTCCCCTTTCCATATTATAATATCGTTTTTCGCGATTATATGCGTCTGCACGACGGTATAACTGTGAATTACGGCGCTATCGGCAGTGGCGGCGGAATTCGCAGCTTGCGCGACCATTCTGTGGATTTTGGCGCGAGCGATGCTTTTCTCAATCAAAAGGAGATTGAATCGATGAACGGTGAGGTAGTTCATGTGGCTACCTGCATGGGCGGGGTGGTAATGGCATATACCCTGGAGGATGTGGATAGTCTCCGGTTAACGGGCCCGCTTATCGCTGATATTTATTTGGGAAAAATAAAAAAATGGAATGATCCCCGACTGGTATTTGAAAATCCGCATGTGGTGCTTCCCGATTTGGATATCACTCCCGTCTATCGGTCGGACGGCAGCGGTACGACCTATAACTTTTCGGAATATTTAAGCGTTGTAAGCCCTGAATGGAACGCCATCATGGGAAAAGGCAAAGCCTTGAAATGGGAAGCGGGCATCGCGGCGAAAGGAAATCCAGGTGTGGCGGGTATTGTGCAACAGACGAAAGGTGCCATCGGTTACATCGGATCGGAATACGCACTTACCTTGAAACTGAATACCGCAAAACTCAGAAACAAGGCCGGTAATTATGTAGATGCAACACTCGAAACCATTTCGGCTGCATCGAATGTGGAACTCCCGGACGATATGCGCGCCACTATTACCGATTCGGATGCTCCCAATGCTTATCCTATCAGCCTTTTTACCTGGATATTGGTGTATAAGGATCAACAGTATGATAACCGTAGTCTGGGCAATGCGCAGGAACTGGTAAATCTGCTCAGCTACGTGATCAGCCCCGAGGGACAAAAAGTGGCGGCGCAGATTAATTATGCGCCGCTTTCGGAACAGGCTGTGGGAAAAACCAGACGGCTTATCGGAGAAATACATTACGGTGGTCAGGTAATCGCTCCTTATACTTCTTCCGATAATGCATGGGTAGAAGCATTATCCGACTCAACAGGCATAACGGAATAATCCCTAAATTATTGAAGACGATGAAACGAGTATGACATTTTGATGTAATAATTCGATGAGGTACTGATGTGATCATTAGCTTACGCTGTTATCAAAAAGGTTCCATACACCATAATGAAAAGAATAATATAATCGTATGAAAGATAAAATATTCCGGATTTTGCTGTTCGCCGCGGCGCTGATTATTCTGCTGCTCACGGCAGGAATTGTATATGCGTTGGTGGGGCGGTCCACGGAAGCATTCCGGGAATATGGGATATGGGGTTTTTTAGCCAATGCAGAGTGGGATCCGCGCTCAGCTACGGAAGAATATGGAGCGTTTTCGTTTATTGTGGGGACACTGTACACCGCCTTTTTCTCGTTACTGCTGTGTATCCCGTTTTCATTGGCTGTAGCACTGTTTAACGGAGAATATTTCAAGGGCAAGAAAATATCATCGGTTGTAAGTTCCATCGTGGATTTGCTTGCGGGAATTCCCTCTATTGTCTACGGTTTGTGGGGATTCTATACCGTTCGTCCGCTGGTAATCGAAATGGGAGTGAATGCACAGGGGTTTGGCATCTTTCTGTCGTCTGTAGTGCTGGCCGTCATGATCATTCCCTATGCCTCTTCTTTGAGTACCGAATTTTTATCGATGGTTCCCAACAACCTGAAAGAGGGAGCTTACAGCTTGGGCGCAACCCAAATAGAAGTGGTGCAGCACATCAGTCTGCCCACAGCAAGTTCGGGTATTGTAGCATCTTATATTCTGGCATTGGGGCGTGCTTTGGGTGAAACCATGGCGGTGACCATGCTTATAGGAAATACGAACAGAATTCCTCAGGGATTGCGAGATACGGGAAATACGATGGCGAGTGTGATCGCCAATCAGTTCGGGGAGGCCGACGGACTGAAACTCAGTTCTCTTATCGCCATCGGGCTGTTGTTGTTTATTATTACGGCCATCATCAATCTGATTGCCAAATTAGTCATGAAAAGATTATCACGCGTATGAGTCTGGATCAAGCCACATCTCTACGATCACGGCAAGGAAAAAACAAGCTGGTATTCATCCTGATTTGTTCCTTTTCTTTCCTTGCCATGGTTCCGCTTTTCCTTATTCTGATGGACGTTGTTTCCAAAGGATACAAGAGTTTTAATTTGCGGCTGTTCACGGAAGTAACACCCTCGTCGATGGATGCGCTTTTGGCAACAATGAACGGGGATCCCATACCGGGTGGGATTTTGAACGGTATTACCGGGACCCTACTTATTGTAGGACTGGCTATTTTGTTTTCCGTTCCGTTGGGACTGTTTATTGGTATTTATCTGGCAGATAACCACGGTAAACGGTTGGCTAAAGTGGTGAGTTATCTGACCGATCTACTGCAGGGGATGCCCTCCATCGTTATCGGGATTATCGCGTATGCCTGGGTGGTAAAACCATTGGGCAGCTACTCGGCACTTGCCGGTAGTGTAGCGCTTACCATCATGATGCTGCCCATGATTGTGCGATCCACCGAAGAGACTTTGAAAATGCTCCCTCAAGCCTATAAGGAAGCAGGGCTTGCTCTCGGATCTTCATACGCGAACGTAGTATTCAAAATATTGCTTCCCTCGGGATTCGGCGGAATTTTCACGGGAATTCTTCTTGCTATCTCACGGGTAATGGGAGAAACGGCGCCGCTTATGCTTACGGCGTTGGGCGCTTCGGTGGTGAATTGGGATGTGATGGAACCCACCAGTGCAATACCCCTTCTGATCTGGGATTTCTACAACGACCCGAACCTGGTCGACCTGATTTGGTCGTCGTCGCTGTTATTATTAATCGTCATATTCCTGCTAAACTGGATAGCCAAAATTGTAGCACGTAAATGGAAAATATAAAAATAACGAACGCAATGAGCCCGGTTCTTCAACTGAAAGATGTATCGGTCTCTTACACACCGGGTAAGAATGCGGTGTACAAAGTAACAACCGATATTTACCCGAACACCATCACAGCCATCATGGGGCCGTCGGGCTGCGGAAAGAGCACTCTCCTCCGTGCCATTAACCGGATGCATGATTTATACGCTAACATTAAAACTACCGGCGAGATCATCCTGAAAGGAAAAAATGTGTTGGGGATGAATCCGATGGAAGTACGGCGTATGGCGGGAATGGTGTTTCAGCAACCGAATCCTTTTCCTACGATGAGTATTTACGATAATGTGCTGGCCGGGTATTCGCTTAACGGAATCCGTTTGAACAAGAAAGAAAAAGACGAGATAGTGAAACAAAGTCTGGTGAGCGTAGCTCTGTGGGACGAGGTGAAAGATGTGATGAACAAACGTGGTTCGTTCCTTTCAGGAGGGCAACAACAGCGTTTGTGCATTGCCCGCACACTGGCGCTCAAACCGGAGATATTGTTAATGGATGAACCTACCTCGGCGCTCGATCCGATTTCCACGAACAAAATTGAGGAATTATTGTTGGAATTGAAGAGAAAATTCACTATCGTTGTGGTTACTCACAATATGTCGCAGGCAGCACGTATATCGGACAACTCCATGTTTATGTATTTGGGTGAATTGATAGAGCATGGAAATACTACTCAAATGTTCACCAAACCGCAGAACAAACGCACCGAAGAATATTTGACGGGCGTTTTCGGATAAATTACTGAAGCGAGGACCGGTAAAAAAGAAAAATGATTATTTTTGTGCATTGGAAAACAGAAATCAGATGCGAATAAAATGACATTATTTCTCCGTGTGAGTCTACGTAATCTCTGCGAACCTTTGTGAAACAAAAAATGACATTGAAAGACCGGAGAACAGGCAACAGGTATTTACCGTCTGAAAATCGGGCATCTAAAAAAATTACAAATGAAATGAACACTAACAACGAAAACAAAGAACCCTCTTCCGCAGTGGGAATTAAAGATAAGTACCTCAATCAGTTGGAGAGCGACTTCCAGTTGCTTTCGGAAATTGTGCTTACCCAGATAAAGCTGGCCTCCGAATTACTGCACGACAACCATAACGAAGAGCTTGTGGCTCAGCTGAAACGAAACGAAAAGATCATCAACTCGCTCGATATCACTATTAAAGAAAAAGTGATTAACGCCATCATGCTTTTTACCCCGAGAGCATCGGATTTGCGCCGTTTGATGGCTTATCACGATATGACCATCTCTATGGAACGGGTGGGAGACCTTATCGAGAATATCAGCCTGTCGTTAAAGGAGATGGATTTTTCCATTGAGGGATTCGATAAATACAAAAAGTGGGTAGACAAGATGTTCGTTCATACCGATAAGATGCTCAAGAATGCTGTCTTCGCTTTTACGGGCGTAAATAACGAAATGGCGTATTATACCATCTCTATGGACGATAAGGTGGATAAACTGGAGCAGAAAATTGACCGGAAATTGGCGGAGGACTTCAACAACCAGGCACAGAACACGCAGTCGCTTGTCAATATGATGAATCTCAACAGTATGTCTTACTACCTGGAGCGTATTGGAGACAAGGCGGTGGACATTGCCGAATCGGCCGTTTATTTGATCGAAGGAAAGGATATCCGTCATGATAAGAACGTAAAAAAAGTGTCCTCTGAAAAGAAATAATGTTTTCGATAAACAACGCGGTTTAGTGAACCATTTTTACACATATTATGGAAGAAAGAATTTTAGTTGTCGACGACGAAAAAGATATTTGCGACATCCTTCAGTTTAATTTGGAAAATGAGGGGTATATAGTGGATGTGGCAATATCGGGTGAGGAAGCATTGGAAAAAATTACCGATGTACATAATCTGATTATCCTCGATGTAATGATGGGAGGTATTTCGGGTTTTAAAACGGCGGAAAAATTAAGAAAAGCGGAAAATTATATACCCATCATTTTCCTCACCGCCAAAAATACCGAAAACGATATGCTTACGGGTTTTTCGCTTGGAGGAGATGATTATATCGCTAAACCCTTTTCTGTGAAAGAAGTACTTGCGCGTGTGAGAGCACTGCTAAAACGTACATCGCTCATCAAAATGCCTGCTGAGACGAAGTGGACGTATAAAGGTCTGTCGATAGATATCCCGAGCAACCGCGTGACCATTGACGATAACGAGGTGTCGCTCACCAAGAAAGAGTTCGAGATACTGTCGCTAATGGCCCAGGCGTCGCCTAATGTGCTCACGCGCGCCGAAATCCTCAATAGCGTGTGGGGTGACAATGAATTTGTACTGGATCGCACCGTAGATGTGCATATTACCCGCTTGAGAAAGAAACTGGGAGATTACGCGAACATCATTGTTAATCGTTCGGGATTCGGCTATTACCTGAACCTGGATTTCAAAAGTGAACTATGAAACGATCATGATATTTTGATGTGCTAAGAAATAAACCCATCATCCGTATGAAAGGAAAGGTGTCTTTTAAGAAGCGTATTTTATTTTACTTTTCAGTTATCATTGCTGCATTCACGATCGGTATTATCCTGTTTGAACAGGAACAGGTGAAGGAGGAGCGCACCGGCAGTTTAGAGCGTACGCTCGAAAATAATGCCGACATACTCTATGCATACCTGAAAAAGAACACTATTTCAATACAGAATCAGGCCGGACAAGTGGAGGAACTGCTGCGGTACATGCCTGATGACCTGCGTCTTACAATCCTCGATTGGCAAGGCAATGTGATGTACGATAACCGGATGGAAGCCAGCAAGATGGACAACCATTTGCAGCGTCCGGAAATACAAAAGGCACTCGGTTTCGGGAACGGGTCGCACATTCGTTTGTCCACCAGCAATAACGTGGAATACTTGTATTATGCTAAAAAATATACTGAAGGATTTTTTATCCGCGTGGCGGTTCCGTATGATGTGGAACTACAATCTTTCATCCATTCCGACAATTCGTTTGCCTATTATATCCTGCTGTTTTTTATTATTTGCGTCGTGATGATGCTCTATTTCTCCAATCGGTTCTCTAAATCGATAAAGGAGCTTCGGGAATTCTCATTGAGCGTAAAAAAGGGATTACCCCTACCGGCCTCTTTCGTGTTTACCGACGATGAAGTAGGTGAGGTGAGCGCAGATATTGTGGAGAACTACAACCTGTTACAGGAAAATAGACGCAAATTGGCTGCGGAGCGCGAGAAGCTGCTACAGCATTTTCAATTTTCCGAAGAGGGAATTGCCATCTTTTCCGAAGATCTCAAAAAAATCTATACCAACTCCCATTTCCTGCAGTACCTGAATGTGATTCTCGATAAACCCACGCTGGAGACAGAGCAGCTCTTTACTGAACCTATTTTCAAAGATATTGTCGCCTTTATCCACGAAGATCCGCGGGAGGAGAATATGTTCACGAAACGCATCGATAAAAGCGGGAAACAGTTCAACGTGCGTGTTATTGTCTTCGACGATGAAAGTTTTGAACTATACATCAGTGATATCACCAAATCGGAAAAAACCCGTTTGCTCAAACAGGAAATGACCAATAACATCGCTCATGAGCTCCGCACACCGGTGACGAGCATTCGCGGGTATTTGGAAACCATCCTGAACCTGTATGCAAACGAGAGCGACGATCGGATTCGCAGTTTTCTGGACAGGGCTTACGTGCAAACTATCCGCCTTTCGGAATTGATACAGGATATCAGTATGCTTACTAAAATTGAGGAAGCCCCGGATCGTTTCGATCAGGAGCCGGTTCAAATAAGTGAATTATTGAAAGAATTAGAGAGTGATTTGGCCGATAAGCTTAAGGAAAAGAACGACAATTTTGTGGCGGATGTACGGGATACCGTGGTGATTCACGGAAGCCACACTCTTTTATACTCCATTTTCCGGAATTTGACGGAGAATTCCATCGCCTATGCCGGAGAGAAAGTTGATATTGTCGTCCGTTGCTACATGGAAAACGAGGACGCGTACTATTTTGAGTTTTATGATACGGGAATGGGTTTAGAAGAGAAACACCTCGTACGCATTTTTGAGCGTTTTTACCGCGTAAACGAAGGCCGGACACGCAATACCGGTGGTTCGGGTCTGGGACTGTCTATTGTGAAAAATGCCGTATTGTTCCACAAAGGCAGCATCGTAGCTAAAAATCGCTCCGAAGGGGGATTGTCGTTCCTGATAACTTTTCCGAAAGTTTTGTCGAAACCGGAATAATGCCTTGTCCTGTCACTAGATCGCTATATATCAATGGGCCAATAGCTATACCGTACAAGAGATATAATGCAAAAAAGGATGTACCAGAGCGGCACATCCTTTTCATTCATATATTTAACCCTACCTGTTTAAACAATGGTCTTGCGAAGATAACATTTCATCTTTACCCGTGTATTATTGTTGAACAATGATTTTAACTGTAACCTGAAAATAAGATAATGCCCTAAATATTTTGATATTTCCATAATTATTTACTCATTTTGATCTCAATTTCAACCCATGCTCCGGTCGATTGGCCGGTGGAAGTGGCTTTTTCCCCTCCAAAACCTCTGACAATGACAATGGCAAATTTCTTGAGTGTAGCATTATCGGTTCCATCAAAGCCAATGGCAAACATATAACTTTCGGTGAGATTTTTCTGTCGAACCACACTTGAACTGCCAATTTTGCTTTTCAAATAAGTATTGATTTGATCCCATGCCTCTTTGGAATCGGGAATTTCATCGAACGTAACGCCCGTGACACTGAAGAAATCGTTTGCTACAGGAATACGCGTAAAGTTCAGCGTCGTCCAACCCTCTACCATATAAGGTGCCTTAATGGTGCTGGCATTATTTACGTTAGGGCCGAAGATGGCAGGGCCGTTGTTTGTATTTTCTTCACCAATGAATAAATTTGAATATATCAAATCTACCTTATCCTGATTGGCAGTTGCCTGCTCTTTACCCAAGACATACGGTGCCAACGAAAAGCTGAAATAACCTCTTGAAGGATTGTCGGTGAGGATGATGTTTTTATAATGCACCATGCTGTTTCCTTCTGTTCTGACAGGAATTAAAAAAGTTACCGGCAAAGTGGCCTCTCCTTCGTTTCCTTTTTCGTCTATTGCCGTTACCTTTACGGCAGTAACTGTTTCAACATTGTCCACTTGAAAACTAAACCGCTGATCGCTCAACACAATTGGCCGGGAAGGATCGGTTGCAGTACCTCTCTCTATCACATACGAAACGGCACCAACCTGCCAATCCGATACTACTTTTCCCGTAACGGTTAATGTTGAATTGGGCCTGACCTCAACCTTTTCCTGATCGAACAAGATTGAAGGGCCAATATGAGTTATATGCTTAATCTCAAAAAGTTTTTCAGCCACCAACCCGCTTTTATTCGTAGCCGTGATCAATACACCTGTCCAGCCGTTACGAGCGACTAAAGAAATATCGAAAGCCGATTCCACATCATCGGTTACGGTAATATCAACCGGATTTTCCGTAATATCTCCTTTGATTATCCGGTAGTTCAATCCGATTATTTTGGTTTTAGAGGTTGCTTTTCCTTTTACCTGAAAAGAATCGCCGGTGTTGATGTCCTCGAGAAAAGCAAGTTCTTCCAAAGTTATATCGATTTCGTCGATTCCTTGGATCACTTTAAATATTTTAACGGTGCGGTTCCCTTTTGCGTCTTCAGCAATTATTTTTACGCCGACAATTGCAGTTTCAACGTTAACCTCCAGAAAGAAAGATCCGGAGGTGGTCCCCTCTTGTTCGAGTTCCAAACGATCACCTGTTTCGTCCAGTTTTCCTGCGGCATCTTTCTTTTGAAGAAAATAAAACGTTCCGGCAAGAGGTTCCTCAGCGATTATTGTTCCTTTCACTTGGAAAACATCTCCCGGAAAAACTTCAGTAATGCTATCCACTCCGTTTTCGAAAGTTATCAGGGGATTGGATATTTTGTCTTCACATGCTGTCCATAAGGCAATTGTAAGGACGGAAAGAAAAATTAAAATTCTATTCATTATATCTATATTTTTTAATTTCGTTCGTATTGAATGTTTCGCTATTTCAGTTCCAGGACAGTAACAATCGGCAAATGATCGGACGCTTGTGTGTCGACAACCTGATGTGAGGCTACTGAAAAATTTTGCATCGGACGGTAAAGAATAAAATCAATTTCGCGATTCGGTTTGTTCGACGGAATTGTCAGGCAATTTGTGGTACACGTCTTTTTAAAACCAAAATCGAAAAACGACTGCATTGTCTTATTGCCGGGAACAGCATTGAAATCTCCTCCAAAAATAACGGGAACTGCCGAGTTGGAAAGAATCCGATTGATCTCGGGGACTTGCAGATCCCTGTTTTCCTGGGTTAGTTCCAAGTGCGTATTGGCAAGCATAATCTTTTTTTCATCTACTGTAATGGTCGCAGTAAGCAGAATCCGGTAGCTGACATACACATCCGGGCCCAGATCCACACGCGGTAAATCGTGCCGCTGCGCATCAGACAATTGATATTTGGATAAGATACCCAGCCCGGATTCTCCTCCCTGATAATCAATAGCCTTCCCATAAAAAGTATAAGGCAAATTCGTTTTAGATGATAATAAAGCCAATTGATCCACTTTTCCGCTCCGGGTAGTATTCCGGTCGAGTTCTTGGAAGAAAACCACATCGGGTTTCATTTCATTGATAACTGCTGCAACAGCATCGACATCAGGGGTAGTACTATTTATAGCAGAACAATATTTCACATTGTAACTCATCACTGTGACGCTATTGTCAGGTTTTTGCGTATTCCAACCGGGATCGTCAATTCCTTTATCCTTTTTTTCACAGGCTATCGCTACGACAAGCAACGTGAACAGCAAAAAAAACGGATAGGTATATTCTTTTCATTTTTTATTCCTCCCATCCCGGATTTTGTCCCAAGTCAGCATTTTTAATCCTTTCGGCATAAGGTACCGGCCATAAATAATGTTTATTCGGGTCAAAGTGGTCTATTCCACCTTCAGCAACCGATTTCTCATAAATAATATCGCCAAATTCGTCCACACCGCTTGCTTCGAAAGGGTTTTCACCTAAATCATTCAAACATACCTGCAAACTGGGGCCGACCAAAGCTTTCCCTAAAAATTTTTCGCCTTCTTTCCATCGTAAAACATCGAAATAGCGCATTCCGTCCATCGACATTTCCACCCGTCGTTCACGATGAAGTTCCGTTTCGAGGTCCATTCCCCAAGCTGTCAGTTCATCCAGTCTCATAGGATGCATTTCTACCCTGTTCCGCAATTGATTGATCGTCTGGTCAATCTGTGCTTGAGTAAGTGCCCCCCCCTGTATATTGAATAAAGCTTCGGCGTAGATCAGCAATATTTCAGCATAACGGATCACATTGATATTATTATGGTCTTTATTGGTTGCTCCCGCCAATTCCGGAGAATTATATTTCTTAAAATAGAAACCGGTTAATCCGTTGGCCCCGTTTCGGTTGTTGTTTTGCAAAACGGCAAAACGCGGCAACTGAAATATTGGGTTGGAGACATTGTCGTCAGGGTCTCCATCGTCACCTCCCGGCCATTCATCTCCAGGAATATAAAGTGTCATGGCCATGCGCGGATCGCGTTCTTTAAAATAATCGGCATAATGTTGTTCGGGATAAGTATATAAACCGGAAACCGTTACATCCGTTTGCTTATAATATTCCAAACCCGTTTTCGCCGGTTTGCCGTCAATACATAAATACGCATCGACCAATCGTTTGGAGGGATTAAAACGTATATAATCAACGGGTGTACACGTGTAGTTAGTGAAATTGTTCATGCGTACATCTTTTACATAAAGACTGAATATAATGGCTTCCTTATTGGCAGGATTCACTTCGGAATTACCGGAAAGTTGATATAGTTCTCCATAAGCGGAATACAGTTCATAAGGACTATCATCCATAATCTCTTTTGCCGTGGAGGCAGCCAATTCCCACATTTCATTCTGCAGGGCAATACGGGCTTTCAATGCCAGAGCACCCCATTTGTTAATGCGCCCCAGATTGTCTCCGGTCGGAATTTCTATGCCTAATTTATTTGCCGCCCAGTCTAAGTCGTCAAGAATAAATTGAATAACCCCGCTTCGTGGTGTCCGTGGCCCGTAAGCTTCTTGGGAGGTAATTACTTTTGTTATAAGAGGCACATCTCCCCAATAAGAAGTCAGCCAAAAATACTGTAAAGCCCGGATCACTTTCACTTCAGCCGCATACACGTCTTTTATATCTTGGGGTATTTCTGCTTCATTATAATGATCCAGGAAATTATTACAAGTGAAAATATGTCCATACGTGTAATTCCAAAAAGAGCTAAACGGAAACCCATCTAAAGCAGTATGCCGTCCGCCGGGAACCTTACTCAGTCCGCTGGCCAGATCGCCCCAAACCACATCGTCGCCAAAAACACTAGGATATGTAACCAGTTCATACTGGAATCCGTCATAGCAAGGATAGAGAGCAGCTCGTAACTGATCTTCCGTTTTCCAGTATGTACCATGCGTAACAGTATCAAGCGGATATTTATCCAAAAAGCCGTCATCACAACTCAAAGAAAACAAGAATATTACAAAAAGGGAATATTTTAAGTTCATCATCTTATTCATAGTTGTATCAATTAATATCATTAAAAACCAAGTTGAATACCTATAGCATACGTTTTTAATTGCGGATAAACATCTCCGGAAGTTTCTCTGACTTCTGGGTCGAATCCGCCAAAATAATTTGTTAGAGTAAGCAAATTGTCAATCGTTAGATACACCTTTAACCGATCTATGTTCATCTTATTTATCAAAAATTTGGGTAAATTGTAGCCGAGTTGAATATTTTTCAATCGTAAGTAAGAGGCATCTTCCAACCAATAGTCCGAAAAAACGGTATTATGATCGGGTTGGTAATACATGCGAGGATAAGAAGCGTTCGGATTATTAGGCGTCCATCGGTCGAGATGCGCTTTTTTGGGAATAGAATAATCATTGATAAAAGCATGTCGCGCCTCTTCGCTCAGGTAGCCGTTAACTTTTCCGACACCTTGCCAATAGAAAGAAAAATCGAAATTTCTCCATTCTACGAATCCTCTTAATGAGTAGGAATAACGGGGGTAAGGATTTCCAAAAACCACCTTGTCATAATCATCAATTTTACCGTCAGGTTCTCCATTCTCACCACTGATATCGTGGTAAATCACATCACCGGGCTGAATAATGGCTGCATAACTGCTGATAATGGGAAATTTAGGGTTTTCATACCGCTGTGTAGATTCGTTATACGATTCAAAATCAGCTATCTGTGCCAACCCATCTGTCAGATATCCATAATAAGCATTGATCGGATCGCCCACCCGACGGATATTGTTTCCCAAAGAAGGAGCGCTGTTTCCCAAATCAGTTATTTTGTTTTTGGTATCCGAAAGATTAGCCGTAAAACCATAATAAACCTGCCCTATTTTATCTCGCCAATCTAAGCTAAGTTCCCACCCTTTGTTTTCGATTGATCCGATATTTTCAAAAGGAAGATTATCCGTTGCGGTTATACCGATGACAGACGGATAAATCGGTTTCAGCAGCGCATTTAGATTTGTTTTTTTAAACCAATCGAACGAAAAGTCGAGCCGATTGTTTAATAACACTAAATCAATTCCGATATTGAGCATCTGGATAGTTTCCCATTGGATATTTTCATTAGCTAAAGCATTTTGTTTAAAGCCTACATTTTCTTTATTACCGATAGGATAAGCCTTTTCTACGCGCTCAATTTCGATCAGATACGGATAGTAATTATCACTGATATTCTGGTTTCCCAACTTGCCCCAGGAAGCGCGTAATTTTCCCGAATCCAAGACCTTTCTTGTAAAATTCATAAAACCTTCTTCGGAAAACCGCCAGCCGGCAGAGAAAGAAGGGAAGGTTCCCCAACGGTTGTTTTTTGAAAAGCGGGAGGTACCGTCGTAACGGACATTAGCTTCAAACAGGTATTTAGAAGCGAAGTCGTAATTCACTCGTCCAAAATAAGAACGCAATGCCCAATGCTCTTCGGTTCCGCTGTTTCGGATATTTTCCGTACCGGCATCAATAACCTCAATACCATCGAGTAAGACTTTCTGTCGGGAAGCGCTCAAATAAGGCGTATTCGCCCATTCCTGAGAAAAACCGGCAAGCAGCTTTAATCCATGTAGAGAAAACTGTTTCTCATAATTCAACGTGGTATTAAATGTTTGAGTTAATATCGCACGGTGGGATTCGGCAATGGTATTCACAGCCTGATCGTTTCCTGTATGAGGAGTTCCGTCGGCCAAAAAGCGAGGCATGGTCGGGCTCCAATCTTTTATATCACGTGTATAATAATTATAGGCATATTGGGCATTTGCATTCATTCCGTCAATCAGCTTAAGCGTGGCGTTAAAATTACTGTTGAAGGTTCTGGAATAATTTTTAGTATATCCGGATTCATAGGCCACCCTTACCGGATTGGAAACCGAACCGTACGACCAATAAGGAGAATCCTGCCAGTTCCCGTCATCGGTAGGGAGTTGCCATTTGACCGGCAACAGCGGAGAAATACGTTGAACCAGTCGGAATACGCCTGCTGTTCCTGAGCTACCGGCATCTCGGCGATAGAAATCAATAAAACTGATGTTGCCGTCAATGCGTAGACGGTCGGCTAAATCAGTGATTAATCGGAGGCGTGTGTTATGCCGTCGGGAAGCATACGGATCGCCGACGATTAGACCGGTTTGATCCAAGAATCCGTAAGACATATAATAAGAAGTATGTGCACTCTGACCGTTGATATTGATGTTATGACTTTGCTGAGTGGCCTGCTTCTTATAAACTTCATTCACCCAGTCGGTGTTGGAATAGTCATTCGGGAAATTCCGGGAGTCATATTTCATAAATGCTTCTTCCGTATAAGGGATTGCTACTCCTCGGGCACTCCGTGCCTCGTTAGATAACGTCATGTACTCACGTCCATTAACTAATTCGGGTAATGACGTCGGAGTTTGAATACCTACATAACCGGAATAATTCATCACGGGTTTTCCTTCACTTCTCCCCTTTTTTGTAGTAATCAGGATGACGCCGTTGGCTGCGCGTGCTCCGTAAATAGCCGAGGATGCCGCATCTTTCAGTACTGTCACGCTCTCAATATCGTCGGGATTGACCAAATTGATATCTCCCCCCGCAACGCCATCAATCAATATCAGTGGAGTTGTCTGGCTATGAATCGTATTTACTCCTCTGACCGACACATTGAGTCCGGGACTTCCCGGTTGACCGGAAGAGGAAGTAATAGTTACTCCCGGTAACATACCTTGTAATCCAACACCAACTGTGGCAATCGGTCGATTTTCCAATACATCACCTTGAACGGACGAAATTGCTCCCGTCAGGTTTACCTTTTTCTGCGTCCCATACCCAACCACAACCACTTCGTTCAGTAACTCGGAATCTTCTCCCAGTACGATATCGATTGTGCTCCGGCCGTTTCGCGGAACTTCCTGACTGGTGTACCCGATATAAGAGTAGACGATGATCGCATCGGAAGGGACGGACAGGGTGTATCGGCCGTCGATATCGGTAACCGTTCCGTTGGAAGTTCCTTTTTGAGCAATATTTACTCCGATAAGAGGTTCATTTTGGGTGTTCGTTACACGCCCCTGAAGAATGGAGGTTTGTTCTGTTTGAGGAGTTGCCTGTTTATTTCGAACAATGAGGTAGTGATTATCGGCACTTTTTTCGTATGTAAATTTTGAATGTCTTAATGATTTGCCTAACCATTCTTCCATATTACCGGTTTCTGTATCAAACGCCGGAGCAACTTCATTTTGAATATCCGTTACATTATAGGATACTATCTGTCCCGTAGTTTTTCCCATTTCATTGAGCCGTTCCATCCTGAGAATCATAGATTCGGACGGAAAATGCCTGACTTGTAGCACGTTTGCCGGCATGTTTTCGATTCCAACCCATAACAGAATGATAACCGAAAGGACAATTCTGTACTCTTTACCCATGTTCATTACCATAATTTTGCTTTTATTTTATCAATTGAATCGTGTTATTTTCTTTTTTATAATCAACATTATATAATTTGCATATCCTTATTAGCACTTCATCAGGAGGTGTATCTGATGTAAAAAAAGTTACGATTTGTTCATTATCGTTTATAATACCCTCATATATCAGATCGAGATTAAAAACCTGTTTAAGCCTGAAAGCAACTTCCCTGATATTGGCATCTTCCAAAAAGATCATTCCCGATTGCCATGCGGAAATATTTTTTGAATCTGTTTTACCTGTAATGAATTCACCGTCCGTATTTTTGACGGATACTTTATAATTAGGATCCAGAATGATCTTATTATCCTTTTCATCGTATACCTGTACGCGGCCGGTATTTACCGAAATTACCTGTTCTTCCAGTTCGGCATACGCCTTTATATTGAAAGAGGTACCTAATACCTGTGTGCTTATTCCATTGGGAGTGTGAACAATAAAAGGACGATTCGGGTCGTTTGCTACGTTGAAGAAAGCTTCTCCTTCGTCTAACCATACTTCACGCACGTGAGCATTCAATTTTCCCTGCCGCAGGCTGACGGTTGTCCCCTGATTGAGAAGAACGGAAGAACCATCGGAGAGTATGATTCTTTTCATATTGGCTTCGGTACTAAATTGTTTCTCAATTATGGAAGATTCCGTCAATGTCTCCGCTGTATTTGAATGGAATGGATCTTTGGTCAACGGAACCGTCAGCATAATAATAAGAAGGGCGATTGCAGCAGCACTACTTCCGATAATTGCAGGGATGTAGCGGATGGTTTTGCTGTTTCGCTTCCCTGATGAATGCCGGGATGATGCAATTTTTCGTAAAATTTGCTTCCGGTTTCTTCTGATAGCTTTTTTTAATTCTTTGTCTGTTAATGTTTTCGTGTTTTCTGCCGGATCATAGGACTTCCTTAACGATTCGATGACCTTTTTTCTTTTTGAGTGGTTTCATCGTTATAAATACGTTTCAGCAGATATTTCAGGATAATCTCTTTTTCTTTTTACTGAGATTCCTTTCGGGTAATTTATCTTTATCCATTTTCTTTTTACAAATTGTCTTCTATACATATTACGGAATCAGTTGACTGTTTTCCCTGAATTTTAAGTTAATAAATATTAAATAATTGTTTGATGAGTTTTATGATGCTTATAATTGTGGCTGTTATGAAATGGCTGTTTCCCAATTCGTGAAAAATCGTAACATTTTCGTAATTTTTTCTTAGCAAAAATTTAATGGTTTTTTGAACCGGTTGTTTGACTGAAATTATGTTTCTTTGTAAAGAAATTACATACAGGTAAAGGAGACCACATGGAGAAAAGAACAGATTGCTCATTGCTTGCACTTATTTCGGAAAAGAATAGAAAGGCTTTTGATTTGTTCTATAAACGCTATATCAGGCTGATTTACAAATTTGTTTATTATGAATTGAACGATCAGGAGTTGACGGACGATCTTATTCAGGAATTCTGGATGAAAGTCTGGGAAGATCCTTCTTTTTTGAAAAGTAACCATCAGGGTTCTGTGCAATCATATATGTTACAATATCTTCGGTTCAGGGTATTGGATGTGTACCGGGAAACGTTAAAAAATATGATTTCTATTGATCAACTGGAACCGGCGGAAAGTGTGGCGTTGAACTATCATGGCATTACGGATAAACTGGATGAAGAAGAATTGTTGCTTGTGATTCGTGAAGCGTTGGATGACCAGCCTTATGTGGTAAGGAAGACATTTTGGCTGCGAATCAATAACTGGTCGGTGGAAGAAACGGCCGACCTGTTGTCTGTAAGTCAGAAAACAGTCTATAACAAATATTCGGAATCACTGTCGATCGTGAGATCGCATATAAAAAATAAACATCCCGAACTGATTGAGGATTTCAACTCGGCAGTAACCGGTAAAAAACTATTTTCGTTATTTACCCTCTTGTTCTGATAACCCGCTCGTTTTTCGTTTTATCCTGTTAGTGGAAAAAGTCTGATTTTTTATGGTATCTATTGTTTTATCGTTGTACCTTTGCCATAATCAAAATAAATTAATCGTATGAAACGAGCATGTACATGTTATATCTAAAGAACATGCTTATAGCGAGTTCACTAAAGTTAGACTTTTTCTGCGCTCGGCATAACCAAAGCAAGCTTTGTTTCTGCTCTTGCTTAACGAAAAAGTTCCATACACCAACAAGGAAAAATAAACCAATCGTATGAAATATGTCGGAGCCCATATCAGTGCATCGGGAGGGGTTGAAAATGCACCGCTCAACGCGTACGCCATAGGAGCAAAAGCGTTCGCTTTTTTTACAAAAAATCAACGCCAATGGTTTGCTGCCGCATACACGGAACAAAACATTGAGTTATTCAAATCGCGTTGCGAAGAATTGGGATACTCTCCCGATCATATTCTCCCGCACGACAGTTACCTTATCAACCTGGGACATCCGGAAGAGGAGGGGGTGAAAAAATCGCGAGCGGCGTTTAACGATGAAATGAAACGATGCGAACAGCTGGGAATCAACCGATTCAATTTCCATCCCGGAAGCCATTTGAACCAGATATCTATCGATGCCTGTCTCGACCGGATTGCCGAATCGATCAACATGGCGCTCGACAGAACCAGCGGGGTTACCGCCGTGATTGAAAACACCGCCGGACAGGGCACCAACCTCGGGCATACG
>AGTN01554018.1_pt1 | contig 22386 bp, 20 predicted proteins | sample 314218 | NCBI WGS metagenome assembly AGTN01 (sample SAMN02954264, study PRJNA73603) | bioreactor metagenome | biome: terrestrial; feature: non-aerated bioreactor; material: poplar woody material; isolation source: poplar biomass | place: USA | collected 2006-12 | reverse complement strand
GCGTTGTTGTCGGAACGGTTTTTACCGTTATAGTTCTGTTTCGATCCGCTGTCGGTACCTATTTTTTTAGTTTCGGCAATTGCTTGCTCATCAAGAATTTTGTAAATAAGTTCTTCTTTCTTGTAAGCATCAGGACGTCTTATCCCCATCTCTTTGGCAAGAACCCGTAATTCTGTTGTGAGCTTTTCATTAAGCTCAATAATGTTATAAGCCATGTAAATGTATAAAAATTCGTTATGGTTTTTGAATAAACGCTGTTTATGAATTACGCCCGGCCAAGGAATGGATATATTACTTCCATACTTTGTTTAGCAAAATTGCCGGATATAATGTATTTTGAAATGAATATGCAAATGATAAACAGTAGTATGAGTAAATTTACTGTTGAAGATTCGAAGACAAAGGTAACGTTTTTTTTGAAAAATCGGAATAACTTCGCCCTTTTTTTTGATCGTAACAGGAATTAAACCTCGTAAGAGGCGGAATTTCATCTCTTTCGAGCCTATTTTTTGGCTTTTGATCAAAAGTCCTGCATATTTAGCCTGTTCGATGCATCACGCCGCCTCTCTATTTCGTTCTTGTACACCAATGATCTTCTTCTCTCCAATGAATTGGGGGCTGTGGATTGAACGAACAGATTGTTCGCCACAATAGCCCATTCATAGGCTTTATCCATATTATCGATCATCTCATATGCAAGCGCTATGTTGTTTGCCGCTTTGGCTTTGTTGGTATCGCCGGTGCGGCTGTTGTAAAATGCCTCCCATTTTTCTATGGCGTTCTGCCATTGCGCCGCTTTCGCAAAAGCTTCGCCTTCGCGCATCAATGAAGAGGGAAGGGTGTAATACCATCTGTCCTGCATTTCCCAGTGGGGAGCAAAGACGTACGTCATTTTTTCCGCAGCCCTTACTGCCATCAGTTTCATGGCTTCTTCCCGCGATGGAAGCATGGTTGTGGCAAAAGCTTTTCCGTCCTGTATATCGAACCCTTCCCAGCGAAGGCTGTCGGTATATTGCACAGCCGGAATCTTTCCTTCCATAGTAGGGAGATAGACGCGAAGGATGGAATTAATTCTACCCGTTAGATCACTATAGGTATACCCCTGTTGGTGGAAATGCTCTCTTTTATCGGTTTGGATGATGAGTTTATCAAGAGAGATGATGGCATCGGCTCCGGTTTTACTTCTTATCTCGTTCATCGTTTCAGGTGTGAGGGGATGTTCCTGGAAAAAATCCTCATCGTCCCTCAAGGGTGCGTTGAGGTATTCCACGCGCTGGAAGTAATCTTCTTCATCCAGAAACTGGGCCAGTGCTTCGACGTAATAAACAGCGACACTATCGGAGGAGGCTTCTTCTCTCTGCATACCGGAACGCCCGAGTAATTTGGTGTTGTGCCCGATATTATCGGGTTGTTGCACTACGTTATGAACTACAATAACCGAAAGCACATTCGAAGGCAATGTAACCTGGGCGGGTTCACGTGTTTCAACGGTTAAATATTTTATTCCCACACAACTGCTCAACAGCAATCCCAGGATAAGTACAATCAGAAATGGAGTTAATCTCTTCATAAAGCTTTTTTAGTAAGCGTTAGTTTTCAGCAAAGATAATGTTGTGTTTCGTCTTTCTCACTTAATTAACATTTTTGTCAGCGTAAATGTTTTCAGTAAAAAGGTATGTTTGCTGTATAAAGATTCTTTTTAACAGAATTGGTTTAATCGCCCGGTCGATTTTTTTCAGAAAGTTGGAGGTGAAATTGGTTTCCGTGGCAATTTTTTGTGTATATTTGCTGCTCTCTTAAAAAACATATAAGAAACATTTAAGAAACATGGTATTTAACATTATTGTGTTGGCTAAGCAAGTTCCTGATACGCGTAATGTTGGGAAAGATGCGATGAAAGCCGACGGAACTGTGAACAGAGCGGCATTGCCCGCAATTTTCAATCCTGAAGACCTGAACGCATTGGAGCAAGCGCTGGAAATAAAAGACCGGTTTCCGGCCTCGAAGATCACGTTGCTGACAATGGGGCCCGGACGCGCAGCCGATATTTTACGCGAAGGGCTTTTCCGTGGTGCGGATAATGGGATATTATTAACCGATAGGGCTTTCGCAGGCGCCGATACGCTGGCTACTTCCTATGCCCTGTCTATGGCGGTACGAAAAATCGGAGACTTCGACATCATTATTTCAGGACGCCAGGCTATAGATGGCGATACGGCACAGGTAGGCCCTCAGGTGGCCGAAAAACTAGGGATTCCGCAGATCACGTACGCGGAAAACATCGAAAAGATCGAAAAAGATACGATTCGAATCAAACGTCGCCTGGAAAATGGGGTGGAAGTGGTGGAATGCCCGCTTCCCGCATTGGTTACTGTAAATGGTTCGGCACGTGCATGCAGGCCGCGTAACGCGAAATTACTGCAAAAGTACAAGCATGCCAGGACCGTTACCGAGCGGCAGGTGGAAAATATTGATTATATCGATATTTATAGCAGCCGTCCTTATTTAAACCTCACGGAATGGGGAGTTGCCGATGTGAATGCCGATCCGGTTCAATGTGGACTTTCGGGATCGCCCACGAAAGTGAAAAAGATTGAAAACGTCATATTTCAGACCAAAGAGAGCAAGCGCCTCACCGATAACGATGTGGAGATTGACGGGCTGATGAGGGAACTAATCGAAAATCACACCATCGGATAATAAAATTAATATGAATTTTTTCGTTAAGCGATATACAGAAGGCGAATTTATTCGGGTGATGTTATCACGAGAAAAAATCGATTTTTAATATAATTAAAAATGAACAATATATTTGTATATTTGGAAATAGAAGAGGGAACCGTGGCGGATGTGAGCCAGGAGTTACTCACTAAAGGACGTTCGCTTGCAAATCAACTGGGATGTAAACTGGAAGCAATCGCTACAGGGGCAAAACTCGATACGGTTGAGAAACAGGTTTTTCCATACGGAGTAGATGTACTGCACCTGTTCAACGATGAAAGATTGTCGCCCTATACTACGTTACCGCACACTTCCATTCTGGTCAACCTTTTCAAGGAGGAAAAGCCGCAGATCTGCCTGATGGGAGCCACCATCGTCGGCCGCGATTTGGGCCCCCGTGTTTCTTCTGCGTTGGGCAGTGGCTTAACAGCCGACTGTACCTCCCTCGAAATAGGCAATCACGAAGACAAAAAAGCCGGCAAAACATATGAGAACCTACTTTACCAAATCCGACCGGCCTTCGGTGGAAACATTGTGGCATGGATCATCAATCCCGATCACCGTCCGCAGATGGCAACGGTCCGTGAAGGTGTGATGAAAAAAGAAATTTTCGATTTGAACTACAAAGGAGAAGTTGTCGTGCACGATGTAACCGATTTTGTGAAGGAAGAAGATTTTGTCGTTTCCATCATCGATCGTCATATTGAGAAATCGAAAGTGAATATTAAAAATTCGCCCATCATTGTTTCGGGAGGATACGGGGTAGGATCCAAGGAGAATTTTCAGTTGCTCTACCAGCTTGCCGACGTGTTGGGCGCAGAAGTGGGCGCCTCCCGTGCGGCGGTAGATGCCGGATATACGGAACACGAGCGCCAGGTGGGGCAAACGGGTATTACTGTTCGTCCGAAGGTTTACATTGCCTGTGGAATATCGGGACAGATACAACACATCGCCGGAATGCAGGATAGCTCCATCATCATCTCCATCAATAATGATGTGAATGCGCCTATTAACGCTATTGCGGATTACGTGATCACGGGCGAAATTGAAACAGTGATCCCGAAAATGATCAAATATTATAAGAAAAATACAAAATAATGCTCCGGCTTTTCCGGAAGTTTTTTTACTTTCGGAGAAAGCTGAATATGGCTAAAAAAAATAAAAGGAAATGGCAAACTTTTATACAGACAGTCCGCAATTCCGGCACTATCTTCAGCATCCGCTGATGAAGCGAATTGTGGAATTGAAAGAAAGAAACTACATAGACAAAGAAACGTATGACTACGCCCCGATGGATTTCGAGGACGCGATGGACAGTTACGATAAGGTACTGGAAGTAGTGGGTGAGATTTGCGGCGATATCATTGAACCGAATGCCGAAAAAGTGGATCAGAGCGGACCTACCGTAACCAACGGACGTGTTACCTACGCAGAGGCTACACAGGAAAACCTGAATGCACTCAATAAGGCAGAATTGATGGGGATGGGGCTTGCACGCAAGTACGGAGGATTGAATTTTCCCATGGTACCCTATATGATGTCGGCCGATATCGTGAGCCGCGCCGATGCCAGCTTCCAGAATATATGGATGTTGCAGGACTGTGGCGAAACCATTTACGAATTTGCCGACGAAGAGCAGAAAAACAGGTACCTTCCGCGTATCGTACAGGGTGAGACCATGTCGATGGACCTGACGGAACCCGACGCGGGATCGGATTTACAGGCAGTGATGCTGAAAGCGTCCTATAACGAAAAGGAAAATCAATGGTACTTGAACGGTGTGAAACGGTTTATTACCAACGGCGACGCCGATATACACCTGGTTCTGGCACGTTCTGAAGAGGGCACGAAAGACGCCCGCGGACTATCCATGTTTGTGTATGACAAAAACAGCGGCGGTGTAACCGTTCGTCGAATCGAAAACAAAATGGGAATCAAAGGAGCACCCACATGCGAACTGGTATATAAAAACGCGAAAGCGGAACTGGTTGGCAGCCGTCGAATGGGGCTCATTAAATATGTGATGTCGCTCATGAACGGCGCACGTTTGGGCATCATCGCCCAATCAGTGGGGATTTCCGAAGCCGCCACGCAGGAAGCGTATAATTACGCCCTCGAACGCCGCCAGTTTGGAAAGGCAATCATTGAATTCCCGCCTGTTTATGAGATGCTTGCAAACATGCGCGCTAAAACCGATGCATCGCGTACCATGCTATACGAAACCGGCCGTTTTGTGGATATGTACAAAACGTTGGAAGATATCGGCAGAGAGCGCAAACTTACCCCGGAAGAGCGGAATGAAATGAAATATTATTCCCGTTTAGCGGATGCGTTCACACCGCTGGGTAAGGGTATGAGCAGTGAATATGCCAATCAGAATGCTTATGACGCCATTCAAATACATGGCGGATCGGGATATATGAAAGATTACAAGTGCGAACGCCTCTATCGTGATGCACGTATTACCAATATCTACGAGGGAACCACGCAATTGCAGGTGGTGGCGGCCATCCGTCATGTCACAACCGGAACCTATCTCCAACGTATCCAGGAGTACGCCGCAATGCCGGTGATCCCCGAACTGGAACCACTGAAGCTCGTTTTGTCTAAAATGACGCAGATGTATGAAAAGCTGACAGAAATTGTTATCGCACCCAAAGACGAGGAGTATCTCGATTTTCACGCTCGCCGGCTTGTAGAAAGTGCCGGTCACGTGATCATGGGACATCTTTTGTTGCAGGATGCAAACAGAAATCCCGAACTGTTCCGCCGTAGCGCGGAGGTGTACATCCATTACGGACAGATTGAGGTGGTAAAAAATTACAACTTCGTCACCAAGTCGCGCATTGAAGATTTAGGGTACTACAAACCGGTTTTAAACGAATAGGAATTTACTGTTTTCAGTTATTTGGAAAGCGGGAGAATTGAATTTCTTCCGCTTTTTTGTTAAATAAGTGTAAATTGTAATCACTGATTTGATTTTTATGCAACATTTTTATTAAAATTTCATCTGTAGAAGTAGAGACGAAAATTTTCAATAACTGAATAATACTCATTGAATAAATACCCAAATGAAAAATTTACGTCATTTATTATTAGGATTATTCTTTATCCTTTTTCTTTTTTCTTGTGAAAAAGATCCCATCGATTCCGCATTTTATATCGAAGGAATTACTACGGAAAATTATCCCCGTGTCGACGGTTCCACTTCCACGGCACCTTTGCAAACGCTTATTGCCTGTAAACTATTGAATTGCCGTTATGAATGGCGACAACTGTTACATGCCTATTTCATATGGGAAATTGCCCCAAATTACGACGATGTGCCTTACAGTTTTTTCGAAGAACGGATAAAAACATCGCAAACGCACCATTCTTTCATCAACTTAATCGATAAAAAGGCCGATTTTATTTTGACGCATCGTACCGCGTCGGACGATGAGAAAAATTATGCCGGGCAAGCCGACGTGTCGTTAATAGAGACTCCGGTAGCACACGATGCTTTTATTTTTATCGTTAATGAGAAAAATCCTGTTAAATCGCTTAGCCATAAGCAAATTCAGGATATTTATATGGGAAAGATAACCAATTGGAAAGAGGTCGGCGGGAACGATATGCCGATAAAGCCGTATGTGCGAAATCAAAACTCCGGCAGTCAGGAACTGATGGAAACCATTGTGATGAAAGGGTTACAAATGCCGGAATGGAGCGAAGAAGCGGAACTTTCGAGCATGATGTTCGCTTTTACACAAGTTCGCAGCGAAGAAAGTGCCATTTGCTACACCGTATATTATTATAAAGAACAAATCGTGAGGGACGCCGAGCGTGTAAAAACATTGTCCGTCAATGGAATTTATCCCGATAAGAGCACCATATCAAGGCAAACTTATCCTTATATGGCGGATGTGTATGCCGTCATTCGTTCGGATTTGGACAGAGCGTCCAATGCATATAAGCTTTACGAGTTGCTTCAAACAAAAGCGGGAAAGAGTGTAATTGCACAAAGCGGATATATTCCGAATTAATAAGAATATAACACTCTATCCCCTATGTTTTATAAAAAATATACAAGAATAGATATCATATACAATAAGATTTGAGACAAATGAATTATCAATCAGTTATATATGTTTGTTTGTAATACGTAATAAATCAAGATATTGTCAAGTAATCCGTATGGTAAGGTGTTGATAATCATATATAATGATCTTTTATTCAATATAAACTCTAATAATGTAAAACCCCGGTTGTATGAAACGAGCATGAACATCGTTACACCCAGGAGCATGATTATTGCGAGTTCACTAAAGTTAGACTTTTTCTTTCAGACTATTTCTCCGCTCGGCATAATCCAAACGAGTTTGGCATCTGCCCTCATTTATCGAAATAGTACTGCGCTCGGCAAAGTTCAAACAAGTTTACCTTTGCTCTTGCTTATCGAAAAAGCTCCATATGATACCTTTGAAAATAATAGTTTTAATCATATGAAAACAATCACTCATTTTTTTGTATTTTTTGTACTGGTTTTTTTTGTTTCGTGCCAATCGGGGTACGAAGATGACATTAATTTAGGGGAATGGTATTCGGGTGAAATACCGGAGGCGTATAACGAGAAGTACAAAGACTATGAAGAAAATCCGTTTTTAAAAGTAAGCGAATTTCCAAAATCTACGTTTTCCATTGACGCCGACGGCGCCTCTTATGCCAATATGCGCCGTTTTGTGTATCTCGGTCAAAAGCCGCCCAAAGCATCGGTGCGGACGGAAGAGTATATCAATTATTTTACGTACAATTATCCTGAACCGGAATCGGGCGAAAATGTTTCACTGAGTTCTGATATCGTTGCCTGTCCGTGGGACGAAGAGCATCACATCCTGCGATTGGGCATGAAAGGAAAAACCATTCCCGAAGATCAGTTACCCAACTCCAACTACGTGTTTCTGATCGATGTGTCCGGTTCCATGAACTCTCCCGATAAACTGGGTATCCTGAAAACAGGATTCAAGCAGTTCGTAGACGAATTAGATCCGAAAGACCGGATTGCCATCGTCGTCTATGCCGGGCAGGTAGGCGTGTTGCTGCCATCTACCAACGCATCGGAAAAGCAAAAGATTAAGAACGCGATCGATAAGTTAGGCGCTGGAGGTTCAACGGCCGGAGCGGCAGGAATTACAACGGCATACGAAATCGCACAGGAAAATTTTATTAAGGATGGGAATAACCGGATCATATTGGGAACCGACGGCGATTTCAATGTAGGTATTTCTTCCACCGACGATTTGGTGGAACTGATAGAGGAAAAGCGAAAAAGCGGCATTTACCTCACGGTGTTGGGCGTAGGCGGAGGCAACCTCAACGACCCATGATGGAACAAATTGCCAATAAAGGGAACGGCAATTATGAGTATATCGATAATGCATCGCAGATACAGAAAGTGTTTGTACATGAGAAGTCGAAATTCCATACCGTGGCAAAGGATGCTAAGATACAAATTACGTTCAATCCCGATATGGTGGACTCCTACCGGCTTATAGGTTATGAAAACCGCAAATTGGAAGATGAAGAGTTTGAAGACGACGAAAAAGATGCCGGCGAAATAGGCGCTTCGCAGACCATTACGGCGTTGTATGAAGTGGTGTTGAAGAGCACGGATGCTTCGGCCGAATATGCCAATTTCGATTTTCGTTATAAATTCCCGGACAGTGATAACAGCCGGATACTGAATCTCTCCATTAAAAATAAACCGGTTGCCATAACTGCCGGTTCGCCTGAAACGCGTTTTGCGGTATCGGTTGCCGGGTTCGGCTTACTAATGCGGGAATCGGAATACAAAGGTACGCTTGATCTGAAAATGGTAAAAGAGCTTGCCGGCTCCTCCCTTTCTTTTGATCCGCACGGATACCGGAAAGAATTTGTGGAATTGATAGGGAAGGTGAATTAAAAACATTTTTTTGCAACGTTGTAGTGTTTTGCTTCGTCATTATTATAAAAACGGTTTCACCTATATTCAACTAAAATGAAACAGACCGTTTTATCAGTTTCTCTAATCACCTGTAGCTTCATCTTGTTTTTATCAAGTTGTGAAGTTACTACAACTTATCCGCGTGATACATCTTTAGCGGGGTCTACATCCATTGATTATCGCCGGATAAAGGAATGTAAAGGCATATTTGGTGAAGATTCTTTAGAAAATTTTCAATCCGATGGAAGTAGTGTATTAACTACTGGAAAAGTATCTGATGAAGAAATGGACTTGTTTTGTCTTACAAAATGGGGTGATCAATCGATAGACATCTTTTTTCCGGTAATTCCTCTTTCCGGAGAGCCTTATAATGTAAATTTTGATTATTCGGCTACCGATGCTAAGGTAAAATATAATACTACCGAATGGGAACCTGTTAATGCTTCCATTCATGGATGGATTAAAAGGGTAGATTTTGATAATGCTCGAAATGCTGTTAAATCAACCAAAAGTGAGAGTGATCCGGCTACTTTTCGTTATGCATGTGATATTAATATTAGTTGTATCGTAAATGGTCAAAATCTGACACTTAAAATTACTTCGATAGAACCATAATATTGCTGTGGTGTACATATTCCATTTACTGCTGGATCGACTAACGTTAATAAATAGATAAAAATGAATAGGTTTGCTTTAATCACCGTTTTAGCCTTGTCCGCATTAGGTATTTGTACGGGTTGCGACAAAGAAATAAGTACAAAATCGCCTTATATTGAAGGATTAGCGATTGACAATTATCCCATAATAGACGGCTCTACATCAACGCTTCCATTAAACACAGTTATTGCTTGCGAATTATTGGGGCTTAATTATCAATGGCAGGAAAATCAAATAAAAAACGAGTCTAAAATGTGGAGTATTGAGCCACAAATCAAAGGTAATCTAAGAAGAAAATTTGATAGAGTCGTCAGAAGTTCCCAGACACACAATTCTTACATCAATCTGATCGACAGAGAGGCGGATATTGTACTAACCGCACGAACAATGTCGCCCGATGAAAAAAAGTATGCCGAAGCCCGGGGAGTTACTTTAATTGAAACCCCGATTGCTCTGGACGCTTTCATTTTTATCGTTAATCCTCAAAATCCGATACAAACCTTAACAACCGAAGAAATACAAAGTATTTATACAGGCAAAGTAACCGATTGGAGAGAATTTGGCTGGTCGCTCGCATTACCGGGAGAGTATTCACTACCAATATATCCATACGTAAGAAATCCTAATTCGGGAAGTCAGGAATTAATGGATTTATTGGTGATGAAAGACTTGGAATATTTTATGGGACTTCCGGTATATGAAGAAACTCTTGTTTTTACTATGATGGGACTGCTTGACGAGGTCGCAGGTAATTCTTTAGCAATAGGCTACACGGTGTATTACTATAATGAGCAGATTGTAAGAGCAGGCGAACGGTTAAAAACCATTGGCGTTGACGGGGTTCATCCCAACAAACAAACCATCAGCGACCGTTCATACCCTTATGCAGCCGAAGTGTATGCCGTCGTTCGCTCCGATACGGACACATCGTCAATGACATATAAAATTTACCAGTGGCTTCAAACAGACGCCGGGAAACAAGTGATCAACAAAAGCGGATATCTGCTTAATTAAGTAAACATATGAGTGAATTTTATCGAATAACAGAAATGCCTGCGTTCAACATAAAGAAACAGGCTGTTTTTCAAATTATTTTATTGCTTCTTTCTATATGTACATTGGCTTCCTGCGGAAAGAAGGATGAAGATTTGATAGTGAATGAACGTATACCCATTGATTTGATGGAAACGGATGAATACGCCATTTTCGAAAAAACAATGATTTTGTTTGATAATCAGCAATACACGGCCAAAACTCCGGTTTCTTTTTTTATACAGGGATATGAAGAAATTGATTATACCGGTTATTTACAGAAAATAAATACAATATCCGACGATGCACAAAAAAGATCCATTCTTTATACAAAAGATTACTTTGATGAAGGAAAGCTACCTTATCTTTTTGCCGATTTTCTGGAAAACGGCAAATGTTATGTTTACGATAAGAAAGCAAAAGAACCGGTATTAGAAATAGAAATGGAACGATGGTCACATTTTCCTGCGCCTTTAGCCGGTTCGGCAGGACGTAAATTTTTTATAAACGGAAAATTATTTTTAGAAGTTACCGATATAATAAGTTGAAGAAAATGAAAACTATATGCCCATTTGTTATTGTCTGGATCATTGCAATGACTTTTTTCTCGTGCGATAAGCATGTGATCAATCCGCCGGACATAAATGCACGGACAATTATAGACACAGAACTATACAACGGGATTTCCGGTGTGGCTGTGTTTGATGCGGAGATTATTGGCGATGTGCTTCAAGTAACCATCGGTGCGAGCGGTTGCGACGGTTCAACATGGGAAGCCCGACTGATCAGTGCGGGAGGTGTAATAAAAACAAATCCGCCGCAACGCGAAGTAAAAATAGAATTTATAAACAAAGAATTATGTGCTGCCGTGTTAACAAAAACGTTTGTTTTCGACTTGAAACCGTTACGCTGGGACAATACGGAAGAAGTACAAATTGTTCTGATTTCGGATAGCGGAAGAAAATCGGTTTTATATAAATACTGATTAAGTTTGTCCGGTACTTTTTGTTTTAAAAAGCGTCTATAAATATATACTTAAGTTTTACATGCTATGTGGAAAATAGTTTATTTTGCGATGATAATCCTTGTTACGACAGGATGGTTCGCTTGTGATGGAAACGAGCATATTTTGCAAACTGAAGAATTGGATCAGCCGTCAGCCATGAACGTTTACTGTCAGAGTTCCCCGGGCAGCGTTTTATGGAGATGTGAATACGAATACGATAACAACCGTTTGATTGCGGAAACCAAGATTTCAAACAACGGAGAACAAAGCAGAACCACCTACCGGTATAATGATAAGAATCAATTGGCACAGGAAATTTATGCCTCAAACCTGCAAAAAACGGAAAAAACATATCTGTATAACGGGAAAGGGCAACTCATAAAAATTGAATATACATTTACTAATTTCGATATCAACGGACAGGTGGCAAGTGAATACAAGAATGAGGCAACTTTTGAATACGAGAATAACCTGTTGGTAAAAGAACTCGAATATTGGGGCGGTTATAACACCTATGAGTACAAAAACGGACAACTTTATAAAAAAACCGATTATACGAAAATGGGGCAGGAGCACCATATAACTTATTACACGTATTCGCGTGGGCTACTGTCGGAGGAAAAGAAAGTAACCGTTACGGGTAATATACTGTATCATAAGGTGTATCTGTACGATTCCGGCGGCAGATTGCTCAAAATAAAAGATGGCGATAACATCATTGAAGAGAATAGTTACAAGCAAAACAAGCTGATTGAGAAAAGAGAATACTATTTTGGCATAGACCCGGGATATTCGCCATGTTATGGAAATTTTATTTATACGTATGAATACTAACTTTTTTGAACTTTTTCGATAAGCGAATACAGAGGTAAAACTTGTTTTGACTCTGTTGAGCGTAGAAAAAGTCTGAAAGAAATAGTCTAACTTTAATGAATAAACAATTTAGGATAAGATGAAATCAACACTCCAATTTATCTCTGTCTGCCTGTTTGCCGCGATTTTACTCTCGTGCGGAAAGAACGAAGCTGATTCCTCGAATGTGGATGCGCAGACAATAATCCATGCGAAGCGCTATGCGCAATTGTCCGGTGATACGCCCTTAAGGGAGGCTCGAATTGAGGGAGATGAACTGCATGTGCTTATCACCGCAAGTGGTTGTGCTGGAACAACCTGGACAGCCCGGCTGATAGATTCCGGTAAGGTGGCCGAATCTCACCCCGTTCAGCGATATGCTAAAATAGAGTTTGTGAACAACGAAGACTGTCTGGCTGTGATATCCCGGACTTTTGTCTTCGACCTGAAACCTCTTCAGGTGGAAGGAACCCGAACAGTGAAAATTCATTTAAAGGAGTGGTCCCAAATACTATCCTATACGTATTAGGCAACTTGTCTTCATTCCCGGAATTGCATCATCCTATATAGGTATTTCGGACTGAGGCCCTGTTCATAACTACCTGCAGATCTTTTGAGCAGGGGTTGAAAAACGACAGTATTTCGTATAGATGCCCTGTTCGTAACCCGCTGGTGGGTTGTTAGTGGTTGTTTTTAAAAGAAGTGCCGGTAACTATTGTAGTTATATCGCCCCGTTATGTAAGAATTAACAATTTATTCTTGTTTATTGTAGATTTTATGTTTTTATTTGTTGCCATAAATATTTAAACGCTAAAAATAATTGCCTATACGCCCACTTTACTCCACTAAATTAACATAACAATTTAAGAAGTAAAGCAATGGATACTTTTAGCACGATGACCGATGAGGAATTGGTCGTTTTGTATGCTGACGGCAATGACACAGCGTTTGACGTTCTCCTTAGCAGACACGAGCAATCTCTTTACGGATATATCTTTTATACGGTTCGCGATAGCGATCTGGCTGAAGATATTTTTCAGGATACTTTCTTCAAGGCCATCACCACCATCAAACAACGGAAATACACCGAAACCGGTAAATTCAAAGCATGGATCATGCGTATTGCACACAATCTCATGATTGATCATTTTCGTCAGAAGAAAAGTGAAAACACCATTTCCAACGACGAGTATGAGGTGGATTTGTTCAACAACACTGCTTTGTGCGATGATACCGTAGAAGGTGAGATGGTGAAGACACAGGTACTTAATGACGTAAAGAAACTAATCCGTTTCCTGCCCGATTCTCAGCGTGAGGTGTTGGAAATGCGTTATTACAAAGAGTTGAGCTTCAAGGAAATTGCCGATATTACCGGTGTAAGCATCAATACTGCCCTCGGACGCATGCGCTACGCCATTCTCAACATGCGTAAACTGGCGGCTGATCACAAGATGATCTTAACGATCAATTGAGGATATCGCCGCTACGGCTCATTTTCCCGGCAAGCTATCGTAGCCACTCTTATCTTCACCATCGCTTATAGTCCTGGCAAATGACAGAAATTATCACTTATCTTCCCGGTCTGAAAAGCAACTCCAGCTTGGGTTTCGGGCGCATTTTCCCGGAGAACATATCACGCATCCAGATCATACCGCCTTCCACGCCCATGGTGGGTTTGAACCAGTGTTCCACAGAGCCGCCGTAGTAAGGGGTGTTCATCATCGGCATCATGGGCAGGTTCGGCTGGTTGTTGTGCTGTAATACAGGCATCCCGCCGTAAGCATTCAGGTACCAGTCGTCGGTAAGCCGGTAGCGGCCGTGCAGGTCGACCATTACTGTCGATTGGTTGAGGTTGAACATATTACCTGCGGTCTTCATATAGGTTAATCCACCATCGAACACCAGATTGCGATTCACTTGATAGCTGGCATCAATTCCTGCATTCCAGAAAGGCATTACCCCGAAATTGGAGTCGTAACCCCCGCTGAGACCCATCATCAGCGCGGGATTGATCGCATAGCGGGCTCCCGCATCTAATATGTAGTAATAACCTTTGCCGAAAAAAGGAGTCTCCACCAAGCCGATAGTAGCCGAAGAATGCAATAGCAGGTTGGGTATCGGCATTGTGGTGGCGATGGCCGTACGGCTTTTGGTATTGATGAAGTCGGATGCGGTCCCATGCCAGTGAATCGGCGGAAGATTAGTATCCTTATCCGTATGTTGTGAAGTAAGAGTGAATCGTTGATAGGGTGTAAATTGCGGCAGGAGATTCTCCGCCGGATTCAGTCGGGGTAGTCTTAACGGAAGCTGGCCGGATCTGAGGGAATCGGCTTGTTTCGGCAATCCTCCGGTAATTCCGGTTTTCAAATCTAAGCTATCTAGCTTTACCGGGATATCCTGCGCAAAACTTTTTGTCTGTACGAAGAAGAGGATCATCAGAAGCGGAACATAAAAACGTTTCATATAGCTTGCGGAGTTAAGAGTTATCCTGTTGGAACAAAGATAATAAATATTTCAGGAAATCTTAATTTCCGAATGCATATCTTTGCCCGGGGAAGATTAATTGTTCTTATTTTTGTTTGGTGGTCCCCGCTTTTTTGTTATTGAAAAATAATAAATACTAAAAACATTTCCTTAAAACTCTTTCTTACAGGATATTAATATTGTATAATGAAGTCGTGAGCAAGACTTACGTTCAAAAATGATACGTTGTTCTGATAAAATATTGAATACCATTGGTATGGAAGTGGAATACGATTTACAGGAGGAGTAGGGTTTTCATTCTAGGAACAGTCGTCATTGAATATACTATACTTGGCGAAATCCGACAAATCTTAACATGCGAAAACCGGCAAACAAAAAAAGCCGGCTGAAAAGCCGGCTTTTGTAGAAAGTAGGAGTTCAAATCGTTTTGCACACGCCGTGCACATGAAAAAATGCGTACAATTGCTATAAAAGGGATGTTTCAAAAATTCCTTAGAAACAAAAAATAACGATGAAGTTCATTTCATCTCAATGGGCGCATACTTCAGAATACGGATACTTCAAAAAACGGCTGAAACAGTGTTTGTAGGCTGTTAAAGCAATTCTGAGAAGTCTTATATATCATTCAATTCGATAACATTAAATCGTTCGATACTAATTTTTCCGGATTTTGAAGTAGAATAAATAATACGAAAGTATAAAGTATTCAGCTACAGAAATTCTTAGCACCCCTGCATTTCCGCGAACGGAAAAAGCGATGTAATAGAAAATCCATTTTGAAACAGGATGATGGGATCTATTTTCAAAAGAAATATCCTTCGTTATCCACACTGATCAGAAGATCAATCCTTTATCGGAAGGAGTCCACAAATGAGGAAATACGGGTACATTACGCTTCGACATTTTCTTTCCAGGCACATTTCTCTCCGAAGAGGTGAAATTTCCGTGAGAAGAAAACGATATTTCTCCGTGTAAATAACCTGAAAAAAAACAAACATCCGTTTGACCTTTTGCCTGATTTTTATTCTGGGTTCATCCGTTCCAATCATTTATTTTTTCTTTTGAGATAGCTCAAGAAATACATTTCTTAAGGCACCGTCCTTAAAATTCGGGATTGCGGGTAAACATCCATATCTACGATACGGAAATTACAGCGTTCCGAAAATCCTTGTAGCTTTTGCGAAGCTATTGCATTGCTTTCCGCGGGAAGATTGATAAACCGGTAAGGGTTTGTTAATCAGCCGAAGCGGAATACAAGAGCCACTGCAAATTCTCATATGCGATAGAATATTCATTCAGTTCATCTGATTGAAAGCCGTAAAGCCTTCGATCGTCAAAAACATGGAGTGTGAACAAACGAGTTCGTTCATCTCGTGAATGAAATTCCTCCGGGTTGTGTACAAAATGTCAAAGAACTCCTATTATCTCTTGTACGAAATTCGTACTGAAATTATTTCGTTATTGTCTGTTGCAAATATAGCAACACTTCCAAAAAATAAGCAAATTTTTTGGACTATACTTATGAACAACTTCTTAACAGGATATGAACAGGTCGGTCTATGCGGTTTATATACAGGGAGAAACGTGCTCAAAGCTTATTGTTTTCGGTTAATTATGGCGTGCAATTTCCACGATATTGTACGATTTTTCTTTCCAAAAAGAGGAATTGTTCTGTTTTCAGCTCTTTTTTGCGATATATCGGAACTCCTTTTTTTGTTTTAAGGCTCCTTTTTTGGTTTTAAGGCTGAGTCCGGAAATATCTTCTGCGAACGTAACGGAGAATCAATGGTGCGAAAATGTAAGTTGTAGTCCCACAATGGAAATAATAAGCGTGCTTAAAAAAAATAATCTCCAAAAGGTAATGGGTTCTTTAAAAACAAGAATACCCAGAATAACCGTACCTACTGCGCCAATACCGGCCCATACTGCGTAAGCGGTTCCGGTTGGAATAGGGTGGGTACCTCCCATCGATTTGAACAACAACAGCATACTGATTGTTACGCTGAAAAGAAAAAGGATCAGCCACATCCACATCTCTTTTCCGCTTGTCTGCTGCATTTTCCCCAGGCTCATTGCGAATATCGCCTCAAACAAGCCTCCGATAATTAAAATTAACCAGTTGATATTCATACGATTTTTTGATTTACTGATTATCTAATAATTACACAGGTGCGTCATCTCATTTTTATATTAGTCACATTCGCACATTACCTGCTCGTTTCATTTTTCCTATTCAAATTGAATCGATTTTGCCGGTGTAATTTTTGCCACAAGATAGGAGGGGCCTATCATCATCAACAAAGATACCGCAAGCGTCCCTATATTCAAAAAGATGAGATAAAGCGGATTCAAATCGACAGGCACGGCAGAAAGGTAGTAGGTGGCCGGGTCCAGCTTCAGTAACTGAAATCTATCCTGAATCAAACAGACTGCCAGGGCTGTCACATTTCCCCATAACATACCCTGACCGATAAGGAATGCGGAAAGATAGAGGAATACCTTACGGATACTGAAGTCTCTTGCCCCCATCGATTTTAATATACCGATCATATTGGTGCGCTCCAAAATGATAATCAGCAAACCGGAGATCATAGTGAATCCCGAAACCACCAACATAAGAATAATGATTACCCAGACGTTCATATCCAGCAGATTCAGCCAATTGAAAATCATCGGGTTGATATCCTTTATAGAGCGGGTGTACAATGCGTTGCCGAAACGGTCTTTGTGGGAAGCCATCTCAAAGAAAAGGTCCTGGGCGGTTTGGTCCAGACGGTTGTAGTCTTTTACCAGTACCTCAATACCGCTCACCATATCGGCATCCCATCCGTTGAGCGATGCGAGGATGTTTTTTTCTGTGATGACAAACAGTTTGTCATAATCTTCAAAATTGGTCTGATAAATACCCACGATATCGAACCGGCGGGCACGAACGGGTTCCTGCACGAAATAACAGGTGAAGGTATCGCCCGCTTTCAGGTGCAGTTTATCGGCGATCCCTTTTGAAATGATTGCCCGGTTTCCCCCGGCCGTGTCGTTTGGCTGGAGCACTGATCCCTCAAGCAGGTTCTTATTGAAAAAGCTCCAATCGTAATTTTCCGCAACGCCTTTCAGAACAACACCCATGAAATCGTCGTCGGTTTTAATGATGCCCGGTTTCGTAATGAATTCCTGAATATGACTGATCGCCTCGTTAGCAGCTAATTTTGCCGCCAGTGTGTCCGAAAATGAGATAGGCATATGTTCATAAGAGGAGTTGTTGTCAAAGGCGGTGATCTGAATATGAGAGCCGAAGCCGACCACTTTCGCACGTATCTCTTTCTTAAATCCCACAATGATGGATACCGCCATGATCATCACCGCCAATCCCAGCGCGATGCCGGCGATGGCGATTTTAATGGCGGGCGACGAAACGCGTTTGTTGTTCTTTTTATCGCCTTTGTAAATCCGTCTTGCTATGAATAGTTCCGTATTCATTGTGCTACCGTGTGTTTCGATACGCTTCCAGCGCTTTCTCGAGTATCGTGAGCGCATTGTCCAGATCACCTTTGTTGAGCACGTAGGCGATGCGGACTTCATTTTTACCCAATCCCGGAGTGACATAAAAACCCGATGCCGGCGCCATGAATATGGTCTGACCGTTATAGTGAAAATCGGAAAGGCACCAGGCACAGAATGCATCGGTATCATCAATGGGAAGTCTGGCCAGTGTATAGAATGCGCCTTGCGGCATAGGTGAGTAAACGCCCTCAATTTTGTTCAACCTCTCTATAAGAAAATCGCGACGGCTCTTGTATTCATTGAAGTTGTGCTGCATATACGCTCCATTTTCCAGTAACGATGCGTTTGCTGCAATTTGACCGATGAGTGGCGGACTCAAGCGCGCCTGACAGAATTTCATCACCGTGTCGTGCACCTTGCGGTTTTTCGTGATCAGTGCCCCAATGCGGATGCCGCATTCACTGTATCGCTTCGACACAGAATCTATCAGCACTACATTTTCTTCCAGACCTTCCAGATGACATGCGGAAACATAGGGTGTGTCGTTGTAAATAAATTCCCTATAGACTTCGTCGGAGAAGAGATACAGATGGTACTTCTTCACCAGTCTCCGAATCTGCTGCATCTCATGGGGAGTGTACACATATCCCGTAGGGTTGTTCGGGTTACAGATCAGAATGCCTTTTGTTCGTTCATTGATCAGTTTTTCGAATTCCTCCATCGCAGGGAGGGCAAACCCTGACTCCATTGTCGACGGGATGGTGCGGATGACTGCGCCGGCGGATATGGCAAATGCCATGTAGTTGGCATATGCAGGTTCGGGGACAATAATTTCGTCACCGGGGTTCAGGCATGCCATAAATGCATAGAGTACCGCCTCCGAACCACCGGCGGTTACTATGATCTCTTCCGGAGTGAGATGGATGTCGTATTCTTTATAATAGTCGACCAGGTTCTCTCTGTAAAAACGGTATCCGTCACTCGGACTATATTCCAGAGTTTTGCGATCGATTTGACGGATGGCATCCAACGCCGAAACCGGAGAGGGAAGATCGGGTTGCCCTATATTCAGATGGTATACTTTTACTCCCCGTGCTTTGGCTGCATCCGATAACGGAGCTAATTTGCGTATAGGTGAGGCGGGCATTTCAATTCCCCGCTGAGAAATCTGAGGCATAGCGATGATGATAATTGAACCTTATTCATTTTATGTAGGGGGCAAAGGTAATAAAAAAGTTTTATTTGGATGCTGATCCGCTGCTCAGCCTGTCGACATGTTTGGGATCCATCAGTCGAATGAAATCTTTCATGATGATGTTGATGCAATCTTGTTTGTATTCCGTTTTGCCGCCTAAGTGGCTGAGCGTTTTGTGTAGCACAAGTCTCTGAATATTTTGTGTAGCACAGGTATGTATAATATTTTTCAAAAAATTATACTAAATCCATTTATTATTCTTATCTTTGACATCAATGTCAAACGTTAATGTCAAAGATAAAAAATAATTCGAAATGAACGAAACGGAATACAAAATAATAGAAGCCGCTAAGCAGGTGTTTCTTGAAAAAGGGCTTGAAAATGCAAAAATGCAGGATATTGCCGACAGGGCAGGTATCAGCCGCACGAGCCTGAATTATTATTACCGGACGAAAGAAAATTTGTTTGGAGTGTTAGCGGAACAGATGCTTGATAGTATCCTACCTCAAATAAGCGTGCTTTCGATTGAAGAAGGAGATGCACAATCGATAACAGACAAAATAGTGGATATATATATCGATTTGCTGTGCAAAAATGAATATATACCTCGTTTCGTATTTGTCGAGATCCAGCGCAATCCGCAATTATTGCGTGATTTTGTGGCGCAAAATAAGAAAGCTCAGTTGTATCTCAACACTCTTGGACAATTGCTGGATAAAAATATGAAAGCGGGTGATATGCGGCATATACCATTTCATCAGGTAGTGAGTGTTTTTTTCGGTCTTCTTTTTTCGCCGTTTTTGTTTATTCCTTTATTGGAACTCTATTGGAACGAGAATAAGGAAATGAAAAATCAGTTTTTCAAAGACTATAAAAATACGGTTAAACGACTGATGAAAAGCTTTTTGGAAAGCCCTTCTGAACCGATGGATATGGAGATCGCTGAGAATTAATTGTAGGATTTTATTCCTTCATGAAAAAATAGACAGGATGAACAAAAACCGTGAGACATATTCACTTTCGCCGACGCAGCAAAACATTTTCATCGGGCTTGACGTCGGATCAACCACGGCTAAAGCAACAGCTACGGATACCCTGTATAATATCATTTTTAAAGATTATCGGCGTCATTATGCCGATATTACAGGTTCGGTAGTCTCCATTATCGAAAATCTTCTTTCAGTGATAGGCGACCGGCCTGTTCGTTTGGCGGTTACCGGCTCGGCAGGTATGGGAATTGCCGAAAGTTGCCATATCGAATTTGTACAGGAAGTGATTGCATCTTGCGAGGTCGTACAGATAAAATTCCCAAAGGTGAACACCTTGGTTGATATTGGCGGAGAGGATACAAAAATGATTTTTTTCAAAGAAGGACGATCGCCCGACATACGGATGAACGGCAGTTGTGCCGGTGGCACCGGTTCTTTTATCGACCAAATGGCGACGCTGTTAAATATAGAGGTTGGCGAGTTGGGAGATTTGGCTGAGAATGCTACAACCCTATATCCGATAGCCTCGCGATGCGGCGTTTTCTCAAAAACGGATATCCAAAATCTTTTGAGCCGCAACGTACGCAGGGAAGATATAGCCGCTTCCGTTTTTCATGCGGTAAGTATGCAGGTAATCACTTCTCTGGCGCGGGGATATGATTTAGTGCCGCCGGTATTCATTTGTGGCGGTCCTTTTACCTTTATCCCTGCTTTGCGTCGTGCATTCGCGGAACAGTTAAACATGACTTCAAGCGATATCATACTTCCTGAAAACTCGGAAGTGATTCCGGGTTGGGGCGCCGCTATTTCGTCGGCAAAGCAACCCGAATCCATATTGCTTTCGGAATACATTCGGCAATTAAAAACGTTGAACAAAAAAACGTACGCTTTTAAGCCACACCAGCTTAAACGATTGTTCGAGGACAAGCGAGAGTTTGAAGAATGGAAAGAGGAGAAAAAGCAATACCGGTTAGAAAGTACGGATATAACGGAACTGCAAAATTCAAACTGCTTTATCGGTATCGACAGCGGCTCCACCACCACCAAAATTATTGCTACTGACAATAGGGGACGCGTTTTTTACCGTTTTTACGAATGCAACAACGGCACATCGCTCGATGCTGTTACAAAGGGGTTGGAACAGTTGAAAAAGAAAGCGGATAAGGCTAACCAAAAGCTGATGGTAGCGGGCAGTTGCGTTACGGGTTACGGCGAAGATCTGATAAAGACCGCTTTTTCGCTCGATAACGGTATGGTCGAAACCATTGCGCATTACACGGCCGCGCGTCATTTCAACCCCAAGGTGAGTTTTATCCTCGACATTGGCGGGCAGGATATGAAAGCGGTTTTTATTGAAAACGGAGCCATCCGCCGTATCGAAATCAACGAGGCTTGCTCTTCGGGATGCGGCTCTTTTATCGAAACGTTTGCCCGCTCGCTGAACCATACGGTGAACGGATTCTCCGAAATAGCCTTAGAAGCCCGGCAGCCATGCGATTTGGGTACGCGCTGCACCGTTTTTATGAATTCGAAAGTAAAACAGTCTTTGCGCGAGGGAGCATCCATCGCCGATATTTCGGCGGGGTTAGGGTATTCGGTCATAAAAAATTGCCTGAATAAGGTATTGAAGATAAAGGACAATGCTGAATTAGGCGATCATATTATGGTGCAAGGCGGCACGCTGCGCAATTATGCCATTATCCGATCGTTGGAGCTTGAACTGGGTAAAAAAGTGATGGTTACCGATTATCCCGAATTGATGGGCGCTTACGGTGCAGCACTCTTTATAAAAGATAGGGTGAAAGAAAGCCATCATCCGGTGCCGCTTGCCGAGTTGGCGCGCCCGCGGACTTATACAAGCAAACAGACTGTGTGTAAGGGGTGTGAAAACAGATGCACGGTTACCGGGTTCCTGTTTGAAAACGGAAACCGTTTCTATACGGGGAATAAATGCGAAAAAGTATTCTGTAACACAGGGGATAAGCAG
>AGTN01539047.1_pt1 | contig 22507 bp, 16 predicted proteins | sample 314218 | NCBI WGS metagenome assembly AGTN01 (sample SAMN02954264, study PRJNA73603) | bioreactor metagenome | biome: terrestrial; feature: non-aerated bioreactor; material: poplar woody material; isolation source: poplar biomass | place: USA | collected 2006-12 | reverse complement strand
ATTCTTTTTTCAATTTTAATGTGTAAAAACATTGGCTTTCGCATTGCCGCTCCTGAGGACAAACACGCCCGCATACGGCCGGTAGCGCGCTGGTCTCCTTTAGTGTCCTGGCTGCTTCCAGGTACTCGCCTCGTTCAATGTTCTTAATGAATTTGGGGATATTTATCTCTACGGGACATCCCGATATGCAGGTTGGATCGACGCAATCAAGACAGCGGTGCGATTCGCCTACAGCCAGCTCCACGCTCAATCCGAGGTTTACTTCATCGTAAGTGCGGCTCCGTACTTCCGGATCAACCTCGGGCATTTTCACCCGGGGAATGGCAATACGCTCTTTATTCTTCATCGATCTGCGTAACGCCTCACGCCACTCCTGAGCCCGTTCCGCTTGTAAATAGTCACTCATATAACTCTTTGGTATATTATCTCATTTCTAACAACTCACAACCCGTAACGTATAACTTGCAACTCATAATTTGTATCTTGTATCGCATCAATTATACGCTTTCAACCGCATAAGCATCTCATCGAAATCCACCTGATGGGCATCAAATTCGGGACCGTCGATGCAGACAAATCTTGTTTTGCTACCCACCGTGACGCGGCAGGCGCCGCACATTCCGGTGCCGTCCACCATAATGGTGTTGAGCGATGCGACGGTAGGAATATCATATTTTTTGTCAATTGCGACACAAATTTCATCATAATGGCCGGCCCGATGACGACACACAAATCTACATTCTCCCGTTGTATCACCTTCTCTACGCCTTCGGTAATCAATCCCTTCTCTCCATAGGTTCCGTCGTCCGTCATAATTATCACTTCATCGGAGTTCGCACGCACCTGTTCTTCCAGGATGATCAGTTCCTTCGTACGGGCAGCCACAACAGAGATAACTCTGTTTCCCGCATTTTTCATCGCCTCGATAATGGGAAGCATGGGGGCAACGCCTACGCCTCCGCCTGCGCATACTACAGTGCCGAAATTCTCAATATGGGTGGCTTTTCCCAGCGGGCCTACCATATCGGTGATGTAGTCACCCACTTCGAGCCGACAAATCTTTTCCGACGATTTGCCTACACGTTGAATAACGAGTGAAATCGTGCCCTTTTGTGTATCGGCAGAGGCAATGGTGTAGGGGACCCTCTCTCCCTTTTTCCCCACTCGCACTATCACGAAGTGCCCGGCTTTGCGGCTTCTCGCTATCAGCGGCGCTTCCACCTCAAAACGAACCACCTTTTCCGAGAAGTTCTCTTTTGCAACAATTCTGTTCATTGTTTTTATTCAAAAAATAGTTATTTCCATCCGCTTTATTCATATTCAAGCCGGATGGAACCTTTGATGATCAAATAATCGATACCTTGTGTTTAAAGATTATTTTAATCATGCCGGTTTCAAAAAATATGTTTATTGTAATTTTACGTCCGAGTATACCATTGGATATTGAGTACAAAATTACGAATTTTTTTTCTCTTAATTCTCCATTCTGCACTTCTTTTGGTCCTTCCTTCGTTTATAAATGATCTACGTAGTTTTTGTGTGGCATAAATGGGGTATTGCAGATACCTATAAATGCATCTGCAGCTGAGTGCTTCAGATACCCAAAAAACAGTAAAAACGGTATGCTGTCATGTTACTCGTCACCCGAAAGAAAATTTGCATCGTTTAAACCATTTGACTACTTTTGTGTCATAATGAACACGAAAAGTGGACCAGAGAGTTCATTGACATAATGGGGTTGACCGGTTTTGACAGCGGGTAGAAGAGGTTTGTAAGCATGCAGTGCGTTGTCGGTTTGCACTTTAATCTCAAGCGGCAAAACTTTAACTGGCAATAATAATTACGCTCTTGCTGCGTGATCGAAGTATAGTAGATCCATCGCTTAATTCCGGCACATGTGCCGGAACAAGACATCACCCGGATGCTGTGGCTCCGAAGCGTTCCGATCAGGTGGTGCAGATAAATCGGAGATAGGACGGGTGACGCTTCGGCGCCTTTCCGAAATAAAGAAGATAAGGATTGAGTTTGGTGTCTTCAGTCGCGCTCTTTCCCGACAAATAAAATGAAGATAAGCATGTAGAAAGCAGATTGCTTCCTCGTTTGGACGAGGGTTCGAATCCCTCCAACTCCACAAATATTATTTAAACTGCTTGACATCAGACTTTTATGATTTCATAAATGTCTGGTGTTTTTTTGTAGACAAAAATAGACAATTCACATATGCAAGCACTATCCGATAGCGCCACCGCAGTTGTCCGAAGCAATCTTACCGCAGCTTTATATTATGCAGCCTGTTCGCGAATCATTGAAGATGTTTCGGAACCATCCGGTGATTTATTCCCCTAATAATAGTTAATAATCGGTGCGCCGGAAGTGTTCTAAAATAAATAATATTAATTTTGGGAAGAACAATACTTAAAATGAAGGTACATTCCGATTATATCATACATGAAATAACTCCCTTATCCGATAAGGATTGTTTTTATATTGCCGATCGAAGAAAAACGGAATTCACCTATCCGCTTCATTCGCACAGCGAGTTCGAAATCAATTATATTGAAAATGCCGAAGGAGTAAGACGTATTGTGGGAGATTTCGTGGAAGTGATCGGTAAATATGATCTTACGCTCATAGCGGGAGAGGAGTTGGAACATGTTTGGGAGCAATATGAATGTAAATCAAAAAACATACGGGAAATAACCATTCAGTTTTCCAACGATCTTTTTTTCGGTAACTTCATCCATAAAAATCAATTTGATAGCATTCGTAGAATGCTCCATACCGCGCAGAAAGGGATCAACTTCCCTATGGAAACCATCATGAAAGTATATCCCCTGCTGGATTCGCTCTCCGCCGAAGAGCCGGGATTTCACGCGGTAATAAAATTTCTGACTATTCTGCACGAACTCTCGTTGTGCGACAGCTACCGTACTTTGGCCAGTTCATCGTTTGCACATATAGACGACGGTTCCGACAGCCGCCGCGTGCGGAAAGTCTATGAATATATAAGCGACCATTATAAAGAGGAAATACGTTTGGAAGAACTGGCGAACATAATAGGAATGACGCCGGTGGCGCTAAGCCGCTTTTTTAAATTACGTTCCGGAAAGACTGTAACGGATTATATCATTGACATTCGTTTAGGTCATGCCGCAAGACTTTTGATCGATACCACCAACTCTATCGCGGAGATCTGTTACGATAGCGGATTTAATAATTTATCAAATTTCAACCGCATCTTCAAAAAAAGAAAAGGGTGCGCTCCCAAAGAATTTCGTGAAAATTACCGGAAAACAAAACTTATCATTTGATTTTTCAGAATATTCCCTGCCTTTATACTCGTTATTAAGTAACCTGAAACAGGCATATTATGAAAAACACCGACATTATTTTTAATAGTTATTGTAAAAAAAGCCAATCTGTGATTATTTGATTAAAATAGTATTAATATAAGATAATATAATACTTGAATTGTGGATTGCTCTCCCTTACTTTTGTAACATAAATGTAATTTTATTAATATAGTGATGAAACATTGTATGAAAAACATTATTGTGTTATGTATAGCTCTGATAATGAGCTTTCAGGTGATGGCGCAGCACCGTGGAATAACCGGGACCGTACTGGATAGCAAAGACAATTCCGCGATGATTGGTGTCAATATTATGGAAAAAGGAACCTTAAACGGTACTATTACCGATATAGATGGAAATTTTTCCTTGAATGTAACGACGGTAAATCCGATACTCGTTCTTTCCAGTATCGGGTATCAGACACTCGAGGTGAGTGTAGGAAATCGATCTAATCTAATAATTTCGATGGAGGAAGATATCGAATTGTTGGATGAAGTGGTTGTGGTGGGGTATGGAACCATGAGAAAAAGCGACTTGTCCGGAGCATCCATATCGGTAGGTGAAGATAAAATTAAGAGTTCTGTCATCACTAATTTAGATCAGGCGTTACAAGGACGTGCGGCAGGTGTTACATCGGTCATGACTTCCGGTGCTCCGGGTTCGGCGGTCTCTATCCGTATCCGCGGACAGGCCACTATCAATGCGGGAGCGGAACCGTTGTATGTTGTTGATGGGGTTATTTTTCAGGGTGGCAGTACTACCGGTAACAGTTTAGGTCTGAATTTAGGCAACGGTAGGGGGGCTATTTCGCCACTCTCTACGTTAAACCCTTCCGACATTGTGTCGATGGAAATTTTGAAAGACGCTTCGGCAACGGCTATTTATGGCGCCCAGGGTGCTAACGGGGTTGTCCTGATCACTACCAAACGGGGCCAATCGGGAAAGGCAAAGTTTACTTACGAAGGGATGTTTGGCGTACAAGACCAGATTCGCCGTTTAGAAATGATGAACCTCCGGGAATATGCTATATATAATAATACCATCGCTGCTACGACGGGAGGAACGGATGGTACTCCCGAGTATCGTGATCCTTCCCTGTTAGGAAGAGGAACCGATTGGCAGGATGCTATCTTCCGTCAGGCTTTGATGACCCAGCATACTGTTTCGGCACAGGGAGGTACGGATGCCGTAAAATACTATGTGTCCGGTTCTTTTATGGATCAGGAAGGGACGATCATAGGCACCGATTTCAACCGTTATTCGTTTAGGGTGAACCTGGATGCAAACTTAAAACCATGGATGAAGTTAGGCTTAAACACCATGTACTCGAAAACAAGCGAACGCCTGGGGCGCGCCGAAGGTACGGAAGGTGTTTTGACTTATTCTCTCCTTACCCCTCCCGACATACCTATTTATGACGCTTACGGTAACTACGCCTCCACGGTGAGGGAAGGGTATACCCGTATCAATCCGATTGCCATTGCCGAATTAGATGAGAACCTGTTGGATCGCCAGAAATTGAACGGTAATATTTTTATGGATATAACCCCTTTGAAGGATTTGACATGGCATACCGAGTTGGGTTATGATATCAGCAATTCCCGTTCGGAACAATGGCAACCGACCTATGATTTCGGGCCTGCCGTACAACGACCGATAAACAGGATATATTGGCAACGGAACAACAATATGTATTGGCAGCTTAAGAATTATCTGACCTATAATGGGCGGATAGATAAACATTCATTTACGGCGATGGTCGGTCAGGAAGTTTGGGAGTCATCGTGGGAATGGCAGAGGATAGGCGCCGACAATTTACCCGGTAATGAGATACGCAACCCCCAGTTAGGCGATCAGGATACCTATCAGATAGCCGACGATATGGGTGATGCGGCGATGGCCTCTTTCTTTACGCGTGAAACCTATAATTATGATGATCGCTACCTGCTAACCTATACCTATCGCTATGACGGCTCTTCCAATTTCGGCCCTAAGAACCGATGGGCGGGATTCCATTCGGCAGCCGCTTCCTGGCGCTTTTCGAATGAAGCTTTCTTTGCTTCGCTGAATAACGTTATCAGTAACGGTAAACTCCGTGTCGGCTGGGGACAGACAGGCAACTCCGATATAGGAGGAGGTTTGTGGGGCGCAAGCCTTCAAATGTTCCCTACCGGTTTAGGCGCGGGTTACAAGCAGGCCCAGATTGCCAACCCTTACGTGAAATGGGAGACGCAGGAGCAATGGAACCTGGGGCTTGATCTCAGCTTCATCAACGACCGTATTAGTTTGGTTGTAGACCTATATGATAAGACTGCCAATGATATGTTGATGCAGTTACAGTTACCTTCTTATTTCGGGTCGAGAGGAAATGCCAATTCGGCGTTGACAGCCCCCATGGGTAACTATGGAACCATCAATAACAAAGGATTGGAAATTTCATTGAATACCCGTAACCTTACCGGTGATTTCACATGGGACAGCGATTTGCAGATCTCGTTCAACAAGAATAAGCTGGTCGCCCTTTCAGGAACGGATGCTTCCGGTATCGAGGGGTACGGGCAATGGAGCGATGTGGTTAGTATTTCGAAAATAGGCGCCCCATTGTATGAATTTTACGGCTATATAGCCGATGGTGTGTATAAAGACAAAGAGGACATAGAAACCCATCTTTGGGGTGAGATCCCGGAGAACGGTTATGACCGCTATGCTACCGTGTTCGTAGGCGATATAAAATTCAGGGATATTAGCGGCCCCGATGGGAAACCGGATGGCAAGATCAATACTTACGACCGTACGGGCATAGGTTCTCCGCTACCGAAATTCACTTATGGGTTGACGAATACGTTCAGCTATAAAAATTTTGACCTTACCCTGTTCCTTCAAGGTAGTTACGGAAACAAACTATTTAATGCCTTAAGCCGTGACCTTACCGGTATGGGGTATTGGAACAATCAGTTGAAAAAGGCAATGGATTATGCCAATCTGATTCCCATAGACCCAGATAAGCAATATCCGGTACAGAATCCATATAATCCGGAAGGTACTATTAATAACTGGTTTGAGGATATCGATAATGTGACACTTTCGAATCCCGACACAAAGATGTCGCGTGCCGGTAAGAGTTTACCTTACAATAATCAGCGCATCAGCACCAGATATATCGAAGACGGATCCTATTTGCGGGTCAAAAATATTGTATTGGGTTATACTCTTCCGCAAAGAATGCTCCGCAAAGTACAGATAGATAACGTACGCGTATATGCCAATATCCAGAATCTATGGACATTCACCAAATATTCGGGTTATGATCCCGAAGTGGGTGTAAATCCGCAGGATGCCACCGGCTATACATTCGGGTTTGATCAGGGACGCTATCCGGCTCCCAGGATTATCACTTTCGGTGTTAATTTATCGTTTTAATATTATAATACCTTATAATCATATGCAAAGAATTAATAAACTGCTACTCTTTGTAGCGATAACAATAGGGATGATTTCCTGCGAGGACTTTTTAAACCGTCCCGATAAAGCCAATTATACATTGTCTGATTTTTATCAGAACGACGAACAATGCTTCCAGGCGGTAAATCCGCTTTATACCGTTCCATGGTTCGATTTCTTTCGCGGATGGCTCCGTGTAGGCGATTGTCAATCGGGCAATTATTTTATGGATGGTAACGGTTTCTGGATGCTCACCCCCAATGAGGATATGGAAGAGGTGAAAAGTATGTCCGCTTCACTATGGGCTGTGAATGCCCGCGCCAATACCGTACTGGAAAATATCAACCTCTATGCCGGACCCGGTACTACGGAAGCCGGACGCAATGCCGCCAAAGGCGAAGCATTGGTATGGAAGGCAATGGCCTATTTTTACATGGTTCGGATCTATGGCGCAGTACCTATTGTCCATAATAATACGGAATTGCTGGCAACCGGAGAATACAATAGCCTATACCGTGCAAAAATTGATAATGTATATGATTACATTGTCATGACCCTGAAACAAGCCATCGAATGGCTGCCGGAAAAGGCGCATCAGGCGGGACGGATCGATAAATATTCCGCTTACGGCTTGCTGGCAAAAGTATATCTGACCAAATCCGGCTATGGTCAAAATGGGACGCGTAATCAGGAAGACCTTGACAATGCCAGAGAATATGCCCGTAAAGTGGTGCATGAAAGCGGAAGAGTCTTGGAACCTGTGTATGCCGATATTTTTCGCGGCAGTAAAAACTTTTCCGACGAAAGCCTTATCGCATGGCGTTGGGTAATAGCCGGTGAAACCTATTGGACGGCTTCCAACGACTTACAAGCCGACCTGGTATCCAGTGCGTTTAGCGAATTCAGCGGCTGGGGTAGCTGGGGTGGCCCTTCGCTCGATTTACAGGAAGCATTTGGTGAAATATTTAACGGTTCAACCCCTTCGGGAGCCATTTCGCCTAACCGCCAAAATATCGACAGACGTCGGAAAGCCACCATGATGATGTACGGTGACGTATATGAATATTTCTGGCGTGATCGTCCTACCAAGGAAGGAGCTGACGGACAATCAGTGAGTTTCCCTGACGGATTTGATTTTGCTAAATTCTATGGTAAAGTGGTGGGTGACTTCAACAGCTCTACCGGCGCTAATTGTGTAAAACATATTGTGGGTAACAATGCCGACCATCTTGGTGAATTCGGCGTTCCGATGATGGACCGGAAAAGTAATTTGGCTACCCATATTTTACGTTTGGGAGATGTGTATCTGGTATATGCCGAAGCTATTTTGGGAAATAATGCTTCTACTTCCGATGCCGAAGCCTTGTATGCATTCAATGAAATACGGAAGCGTGCCGGTGTTGCCCAAAAAACATCCATTACGTTCGATGATATATTCAAGGAACGACGCCTCGAATTGGCTTTCGAAGGTGATTTCTGGTACGACTTTGTACGCCTGAGTTACTACAAACCCGATGAAGCGTTGGCGAGACTGAATGCCCAAAACCGGAAAAATTATGCAGGGTTAAACGCTTATTACCTTGATGAGGGTTGGAAAACCTGGGGACAGGGAGGAGAGAACAGTTATCCGAAAGATGATAATGGCAAACCTGTTCCCCGCATTAATTCGGAACAGCCCGATGGAAAACCTTTTACGATAAGTAAGTTTACCTTGCCGTTCCCATCCACCGATTTGGCGATGAATCCCAATTTGGCAAAAGATCCCGTTGATTATGATTTAAGTCAGTATACATACGAATAAATTACAGATATGAAAAACAATATATATTTTAATAAATTATTCGCCTTCCTGTTGTTCGCGGTGACTTTGGTAGTGTTTGTTGCCTGCGAAGATGACGGTAAGGGAAAATATGAGATGACGGACGGAGTGCCCACTATTTACTACGTCCGTCCGCCCGACATCGAAAAAGCGGATTCACTATTGGTCGGTGCTTATATGGGAGAAACGATCTGTTTGGTAGGTGATAACCTGACCAGTATCCAGGAGCTTTATTTCAATGATATAAAAGCTTTGCTCAACATCAATTTTATTACCAAGAATACCTTGCTGGTGACAGTACCGAAAGATGTACCCAATGAAAAGATGGATAAAATCGTGATGGTATTAAAATCCGGCGAAAGAGTTGAATATGATTTTATCGTAAGGATCCCCGCTCCGGAAGTAGCAAGTATCAAATGCGAACAAGTACCCGAAGGAGAAGATGTGGTTATTTATGGCGATTATTTCTTTGACAGCCAGACGGTACCTTTGACTATCGTGATTGGCGATTATGTCGTGCCCAAGAGTGATATAGTGGATATACAGAAAACACAGGTAACATTCAAATCTCCTGCAATGGATGTGAAGGGTACTATCTCTATGACAACGGCTTACGGCAACAGCGGACGTACCAAGTTCGTGTTTCACGATGACCGGGGTGTTCTTTTCAACTTTGACGATTATCCGATTGTACCGGGTTGGGGACGTCCCAATCTTATTGAAACAGGACCTGATGCTATCTCAGGCAATTATATGAAATTTAGAGGAGACATCGTGGCCGATGTGTGGTCAACCCCGAGTGAAAACTTCCAGTGTAACTTCTGGGGTGAAGATAACGGCATACCCACTGGAAATCTATTCCTCAGCGACCCGACAACCTCTATCCTGAAATTTGAAGTGAATGTCTTGGAAGCGTGGAGCGCTTTGCCGATGAATATTTTCTTCGGTCCGCAAGGTTCACTGGAATCCGCTTTATGGGATGATTCCGTTCCCCGTGCACAGTGGATACCCTGGAAAGAAACAGGCGGATCTTATACGACCGATGGATGGGTCACAGTTTCTATTCCTATCACAGATTTTAATCTAAGCGGTTCGGGAGCGGATCTCGAAAAGATACCAACACATTTCGGTGCATTGAATATCTATATCTACAACAGGGGTAGGGCAGACGCCGTTGGTACCGATTGCAGCCCTGTCATTCTGATAGATAATGTCCGCGTAGTGCCGGGTGAATAACGATTCTAAAACAATACAATTATGAATAAGAGATTTAAAATAGCATCACTTGGGATGATGTGTCTTGTATTGATAAGTGCTCTTTTCATTATCTCTGCTTGCGATAATGGAGACGAACTGAGTACCGATCAGATGACAGACACCGGGATTACGGTAAAAGCCTTCGGCCCAAGTCCCGCCTTGCGTGGAGGAGAGATACGCTTTGTAGGGACAAATGTGGATAGAGCCACCGGCGTGATCATCCCCGGTGTCCCCGAAATTACCGAATTTACCAAAAAGGAAAAAACGGAAATACGTGTGATTGTTCCGCAAAATGCACAAGAGGGCAATGTGATACTGCGTACACCGCAAGGTGATATTACACCGCAAACAAGACTTACGTTTTTAGAACCGATTGTCATCGAATCGATAACCACCGCAAAAGTGAAAACAGGGAGCGATTTTGAAATCCAGGGAGATTACCTGAATCTGATAGCGAAAGTGGTTTTCCAGGAAAACGTTGCGGTTGATTCGGCCGATTTCGTCAGTCAAAGCCGGGAAAAGATTGTCGTAAAGGTACCGCTTAAAGCGCGTTCAGGCGAGATCATGATAGCCAATGGGGCTGAAATCCCTGTTGAGGTATATTCGGGTGAACTGGTAGCCGATATTGTGGAGCCGGCAATTACTGCCGTTGCTCCGGCGGAGGTGAAGGCCGGATCGAAGATAACCATAACCGGAAATGATTTCGACCTGGTAGAAAAAATTGTTTTTGGAGGTGAGAAAACCGTTACCGGGTTCACTGTCGACGAAGCGAAGAAGGTCATTACCGTTACAACACCCGCCGATGCTCAGGACGGTGCGGTAATAGTAGTTGCTTATTCCGGTGCTGAAGTGGTGAGTGAAACAGTGCTTACCATGAAGATGCCTACGGTAAGCATAGAAGAGAAGAAAGTGAAAAACGGTGAAACCATCACCGTTATGGGAACCGACCTGGATCTGGTAACAGGTGTTTGGTTTGATGAATTGGAAGCCCAATTCACGTATGCGAACAATGCATTGTCGGTAACCGTTCCGGAAACGGCGGCAAGCGATCATATCCGTTTTGTAACCGCTTCCGAAAAAGAACTTTCGGTAACCGGTATTACGTATGTGACACCGGCCATATCATCGATCGCACCTCTGAGTATTACTGCAGGAGACAATATTACCATTACCGGAACAAATCTGGATCTGGTGCGGGAGGTTATTTTTATGTCGGGCGAAGAGACCGCATCTGTGAACTTTCAGACAGCTCCCGAAGCAAACAGTATAACCATCGCGTCACCTTTCATTGCAACAAACGGCACAATTGACCTGAAAACAGTCAACGGAACGGTAGTGACCTCATCGCAATCATTGAACATCGAACCGGCGCTATTAGCTGTGATCACTAAAATGCCGGAAGCCGTAAAGCCGGGTGCCCTATTAACTGTTGAAGGCATCAACCTCAATACCGTAACTAAAGTAGAATTTCATTATACGGGTGGGGCGGTGGTGCCGGCAACCAGTTTCCTGCCGAATGTAGACGGAACGTCGTTACAAATGTATGCGCCTGTTACATTGGGTAAAGTTAATTTGATTCTTACCAATCCGGTCGGAGCCTCGGTGCCTTACTATCTGTCTATCGGGTTGACAGACCCCGTAGCTGATCCTTCGTTGATAATTTTCGATTTCGAGGATGTAGGCGATAACAATGTTCTGAATAATGCATGTGATTGGGGAGGAATATGCGGTGTGAAAGGCGGGGACGAAAGTGGTTATTTCTTCGAAGTGATGCCAACGAGTACGAATATCACCGGCTATTGGTATATCGCCGATAACTGGGTGGAAGCTCCTTATCCGAGCGTTTCGGGAATCGGGGATTATGTACTTAAAATGGATATTCGCCTTAAGAACGATATCCCAGTTCCTACTGGCTGGCATGTACTTAATATACGGATTGCAGGGAATGTGGAATATAATATTATGCCCTACGTTCAAGAAGGCTCTGTATATACAACTGGAGGAGAGTGGAGGACAATAACCATTCCTTTAACTGATATCCCGGGCCTGTCCGATCCTACTTCAACGGGGGGCGACTGGGGCCTTATTTATAATAAAGACGCTTCTGTGCCCTTCCCGACAATCGGTTTGTGCATCGATAATATTCGTTACGAACTTAAATAAAAACGTCTGAAACACTTGTTTCTTCAAAAAAGAGGGAAGTTTCTCCCGGAAAGATTTCCCTCTTTTTGTTTAACTCTCAATCTTCTTGCCTTTATCGCAGCGGTCTTATCTGGCAAAGGAAGACAATTTAAAGCAGAAAAAAACGACTATGAGCAGAAAAAATATCTGTTTTTATATATTATTGGTATTATGTCTTGGTTACTCATGTAAAGGCGAAGAGGTAGGCGATCCGCCTGTATTTCTTTATTCGAGGCCTGATGATAAAAGTGTAGATGTACCGTTAAGTCAGGAAGTGAGTGTAGGCTATGATACCGAAATAGTACTCGCGGATAACCACGGGATAACTGTAAACAATGAAAAAGCGGATGTTACGGTAAATAGCCGGAAGTTATTGTTTTCCATTACGTTGGAAGCAAATAAATCATACGATATCGTGATTCCCGAAGGCGCCCTCCGCAATAGTTCCGGAGATAAGGTAGCCGCTGTTCGGTTTTCATTTACAACAATTTCAGATACCAAACGCTACGAAGCGGAAGAGGCAACCCTGACTGGTAATGCCGTAATAGAAAAAACGTTAAGCAGTTATTCCGGTTCGGGGTATGTAAATCAAAAAGAAGGCGATCTGATGTTTAAAGTGACTGTTCCCGAGTCGGGAAAGTATCAGGTTCTATTCCGTTATTCAAACGATAACCAGAAAAAAGAGAACGATTTGTGGGTAAACGATGTGAAACTCTCTTCCATTGTTTTTGACGCTACATACAGTTGGAAAAGCAACTCTCTGGATGTTGTTTTTCGTGAGGGAACCAATACGCTTACAATAAAAAAGAACTGGGGATGGACCTATTATGATTACATAGAAATTACTTCTGCAAATGAAGAAATCCCTTTCAATATCGCTTCGGGCCTCGTGACTGCCAACCCCTCTGCCGAAGCGGTAAGTCTTTACCATTTTTTAAAAGAGAGTTTCGGGAAAAAGGTTCTTTCGGGTGCCATGGCAAGCTACAGCACAGGGCTCGAAGAAGCTGTGTGGATGCATGACAACACGGGCATGTGGCCCGCCCTGGCGTGTTTCGACCTGATCAATTATACCACATCGTGGGGAGCGGGTGATTATGACGGTATGACCGCCAACGTGAAAGATTGGTGGAGCCACAACGGTATCGTTTCCATCATGTGGCATTGGCGGGATCCGTCGAAGGTGACGGATGAGTTTTATACGGACAAAACATCGTTTGATATCTCGAAAATAAATGATACCAATTCCAATGAATACAAGGCGCTGATGGAGGATATCGATGGTGTAGCCCTCTATTTGAAAGAGTTGAAGGAGGCAAACATCCCCATTCTATGGCGGCCGTTGCACGAAGCGTCGGGCGGCTGGTTCTGGTGGGGAGCCAAGGGTGCATCGCCATGCAAAGCTTTGTGGAAGATAATGTACGACAGGCTTGTCGATCATCATGGACTGAATAATTTGATTTGGGTATGGACCTCGGATGCATCCAATACGGCGCTCGATTGGTATCCGGGAGACGAGTATGTGGATATTATCGGCATGGATATCTATCCCGGAGAAAATCAGCACGGTTCGCAGTATGTGAATTTCAATAAAGTGAAGAAAATATTCGAAGGACGAAAAATACTGGCATTAAGCGAGTGCGGATCTATTCCGTCTGTCGATGCTATGTTTGAATATGGAGACGTATGGTCGTGGGTGATGCCATGGAATGGAGATTTTACACGCTCGGACAAACACAATGGTGTAAGCTTCATCAATGATTTTTTTAAAAGCGACAACGTTATTACACGCGATCAAATGCCCGATTTAAAATAAATAACCGTATGAAACCTTTTTCTTTTTTCATTACAGCAGTAATCCTTTTATCCATTGAAGCTTGTACATTAAAAGCAGAAACAAATAAGTTTGCTGATGATAGGGAGATAATGGAGTTAACAACCGAAACGCAACATCTTCTGAAGAACCTGCGGCAAATACCGTCCAAAGGAATCATGTTCGGCCATCAGGATTCCCCTCTTTACGGTGTGGGCTGGGAGGGAGACAGCGCTCGTTCGGATGTAAAAAGCGTTGTGGGAGACTATCCCGCAGTGATGGGATTTGATATCGGAAGAATTGAATTAGGACGGGAAAAAAATATTGATAATGTTCCTTTCGAAAAAATCCGGCAGGAAATCATTCATCAGTACGAACGCGGGGGAATGATAACCATAAGCTGGCATATCGATAATCCGCTTACGGATGGAGATTCGTGGGATGTTGCAACGAAAGGGGCTGTTGCATCCATACTTCCTAATGGAGAAAATCATGAAAAGTTTTTAGGGTGGTTAGAGGCTGCAGCCAGTTTTTTAAAATCCCTGGAAACAAAAAACGGGACAAAAATACCCATCCTCTTCCGTCCCTGGCACGAACATACCGGGAGTTGGTTCTGGTGGGGAAAAGAGAATTGCACTGCCGAAGAATACAAACAACTGTGGATACTGACGCATGATTATTTTAAAAAGCACGCATTGAATAATCTTCTGTTTGCCTACTCACCTAACGCCGTAGGCGATGAAGAAATGTATATGGAGCGTTATCCCGGTGACGAATATGTTGATTTACTGGGGTTAGACTGTTATCATGGCAATGAAGAGGGAGCAGAATCGTATCAAACGTCGTTGCACGCCATGCTCGCATTGATGACCGAAGAGGGGAAACAGCGAAATAAACCGATTGCTTTAACGGAGACGGGCTTGGAAACCATTCCCATTCCTGACTGGTGGACAAGCATCCTCTTCCCCGTATTGGATAAATACCCCGTCAGTTATGTCCTGGTATGGCGAAATGCCCGGGAGCGGCCCAATCATTATTACGCTCCTTATCCCGAACAAATATCGGCTGGCGATTTTATCGATTTTTATAAAAACCCCAAGACGCTTTTTTGCCGTGATATACAGGGTTTGTACCAATAATAAATAATTATTATATGAATCTGTTTAGACAACAAATACAAAAACTGCTGGAGGATCACGAAAAATTGGTCGGTGTAAAAAATGAACCTTTTCCTGATATCACCGGCTGGTTTCAACGATATAAAAACCCGGTGCTGACGGCAGCTCATACCCCGCTGTTCTGGCGATACGACCTGAATGAAGAGAGGAACCCGTTCCTGATGGAGCGCTTCGGGATCAATGCAACTATGAACGCGGGCGCTACAAAATGGCAGGGAAAGTATTTATTAATGGTGCGGGTGGAGGGAGCAGACCGGAAATCGTTTTTTGCCATAGCGGAAAGCCCCAACGGCATCGACAATTTTCGTTTCCGGGATTATCCGGTAACGATACCCGAGAACGATGATCCGGCTACCAATATGTACGATATGCGGCTCACCGCGCACGAAGACGGGTGGATATACGGGATATTTTGCGTGGAACGGTTCGATGAAACAGCCAAAGGAGGAGATCTGTCAAAAGCAAAGGCGTCCGCCGGAATTATTCGAACAAAAGATTTTGTACATTGGGAACGCCTGCCCGATGTGGTTTCAAAAAGCCAGCAGCGCAATGTAGTGCTTCATCCCGAATTCGTAAACGGAAAGTATGCCTTATATACACGTCCGCAGGACGGGTTTATTGATGCCGGTAACGGTTTAGGTATCGGATGGGCATTGGTGGATGATATCAATCGTGCGGTAATAACCGATGAAAAAATTATCGACAGGCGGTATTACCATACCATCAAAGAATTAAAAAACGGAGAAGGCCCGTCGCCTGTTAAAACGCCTTACGGATGGCTTCATTTGGCGCACGGAGTAAGATCCTGTGCCGCCGGATTAAGATATGTATTGTATTTGTATATGACCTCGCTGGATGATCCTTCGGAACCGGTCGCTTCACCCGGTGGTTATTTTATGGCTCCCGAAGGGGAAGAGCGTGTAGGAGACGTATCGAATGTCCTCTTCAGTAACGGGTGGATCGTGGATGGAGACGGCACAGTGTTTATTTACTACGCTTCGTCCGACACACGGATGCATGTGGCCACATCAACCGTCGAGCGATTGGTGGACTATTGCTTGCATACCCCCGAAGACGGGTTGACTACCCTTGCATCGGTACAAACATTGAAGAAGCTGATCGACAGGAATTTATCCATCCTGAGAAAAACGAGCGGTTTTTAAAGGGTTTTTTGTTCTTGAAAACGACTAAGTTCACAGTTTCCGGTTTTAGTTTTTAGCTTTCTAGTTATGATAACATTAAAGGAGAAAATAGGATATGGGCTCGGCGACGCGGCATCGTCTATGTTCTGGAAATTATTCGGAATGTACCTCTTGTTTTTCTATACCGATGTATTCGGAATGGAGGCGGCAGCAGTGGGAACAATGTTTCTTATCACACGCGTATGGGATTCGTTGTTCGACCCTGTGGTAGGGGTAGTGGCGGATCGCACGGAAACCCGGTGGGGAAAGTTCAGGCCATACCTGTTATTCCTGGCGATACCGTTTGCTGTAATAGGAGTTTTCACCTTCTTCACTCCCGCCTTTTCTTCCGCAGGAAAGGTTGTCTATGCCTATGTTACCTACTCGCTGATGATGATTGTATACTCGGGTATCAACGTTCCTTACGCATCACTGCTGGGAGTGATGAGCCCCGACCCGAAAGACCGTAACGTGCTTTCCACCTTTCGCATGGCTTTTGCCTATGTAGGCAGTTTTGTCACCCTCCTGCTGTTTATGCCGATGGTGAACCATTTCAGCAATAACAGCAAGGCGATAGAAGATCAGCAACATGGCTGGTTTATGGCCGTGATAATTATAGCCATAGTTTCTGCCATATTGTTTTTTCTCTGTTTCGCTTTTACCAAAGAGCGTGTAAAGCCAATCAGGGAAAAGCAGGCTCCCCTGAAAGATGATATAAAAGATCTTCTGAAAAACAGGCCTTGGTGGATTCTTTTCGGGGCCGGTATTTCTGCGCTTATATTCAATTCTATACGCGATGGTGCCACCATCTATTATTTCAAATATTTTGTGCAGGAAGATCTGTTTGACAAAATCAATATCATGAATATACCGTTCGTGCTTAGCGGATTGTATCTTGCCCTGGGACAGGCTGCTAATATGCTGGGAGTTATTCTTGCTGCTCCTTTGAGCAACAGGATCGGGAAAAGACAAACCTTTATGGGTGCAATGGCTGTGGCAACCGTTCTCAGCATTCTATTTTTCGGATTAGGCAGCCGTGATATCGTCTACATATTTGTGCTTCAGGTGCTGATCAGTATCTGTGCGGGAAGCATCTTTCCCTTGCTTTGGTCGATGTATGCCGATTGTGCCGACTATTCGGAATACAATACCGGCAATCGTGCGACCGGCCTTATTTTCAGTTCCTCATCCATGAGCCAGAAATTAGGCTGGGCTGTTGGTACCGCCATGACGGGCTGGCTGTTGGCCTATTTCGGATTCGAAGCCAATCAGGTGCAAAATGCGGAAACCATCAGCGGCATAAAAATGTTTATGAGCATTCTTCCGGCAATAGGATCCTTGCTTTCGGTGATATTCATCTTTTTCTATCCCTTAACCGAAAAGAAGTTGAAAGTGATCACGGTAGCATTGAATGAGAGAAGGGAAGAGTCATGAATGGTTTCAAGCACGAACTGACAGGCAATATATTGTCATTCTGGATAAACAGGATGCAGGATAAGCAATATGGCGGTTTTTACGGGCAAATAGACGGGCGCGATGTGTTACACTCCGAAGCAAATAAAGGCGCCATACTGAATGCCCGTATATTGTGGACATTCTCGGCGGCATACCGGTTGTTGAATAACAAAACGTACCTTGATATGGCACAAAGGGCATTCGACTATATCACCACCTATTTCATCGACAGAGAATATGGCGGGGCCTATTGGGAACTGGATTGCAAAGGAAATCCCCTGAATACCAAAAAGCAGACGTACGCACAGGGATTTATGCTGTATGGATTCTCTGAATTTTACCGTGCTACCGGCAACGCGCATTCATTGGAGTTGGCTAAAGATTTTTTTCGTCTCATTGAGAAACAGCGCGACGATGTCTGCGGCGGCTATTTCGAAGCCTTCACGCGCGATTGGCGACCGATGGAGGATATGCGCCTGAGCGATAAAGATGCCAACGAGAAAAAAACAATGAATACGCATCTACACATTCTGGAACCTTACACCAATCTTTTACGTATCTGGAGAGACGAGGAACTGGTCATTGCTCAAAAGAGATTGATCAACCTGTTTACCGAAAAAATTACGGACAAGGAAACCAACCACCTCAACCTGTTTTTCGATGAAGAGTGGAACGTAAAATCTACTGCCATATCGTACGGGCATGATATTGAGGCCTCCTGGTTGCTTTATGAAGCGGCGGAGGTACTGGGAGATGAAGATATTTTGCGAGAAATAAAAATGCTCTCTATGAAAATTGCCGATGCCGCCTCGGAAGGGATCGATAAAGAGGGCGGGATGAACTATGAAAAGGAGGGTAACCGTACAGACCGGGAAAAACATTGGTGGGTGCAGGCCGAAGCGGTAGTGGGATGTATGTACGCATACGAAAATTCGAAAGATATCCGTTACAAAGAGAAAGCATTGCGGGTGTGGGAGTATATTCGGAACTGCATCATCGACAGGGGGCACGGAGAATGGTATTGGAGCCGCCTCCCCGATGGGAGTATAAACCGTGAAGATGATAAGGCGGGATTCTGGAAATGCCCGTACCATAACGGACGTATGTGCATGGAGATGATGCGGTTTTTTATCTGCCGCCCTTCCCCCCCTGTTCGCCTCTGAAATTCATCACCTCTTTTTGCATGAAACTTCTTTCGGCTTGTTGGGCCTTATACAATTTTTCGGGAGCGAGAACTTTTTCAAATTTAGCGGCGTACTCTTTATCGAGGGAAGCCTCTTTGAGTTTCAAATCCACATCGTCTTCCAACAGTTTCCGGTATTCCTCGTCAGAGATATTGCTGTTGTCTTTGATTCGCTGTACTTTATCCCTGTGTTTTTTATGCAGTTCGAATTTCTTTTTTGTCAACTCATTGTTCAGGGGGAAGTATTTATTGGCTTCAGCCTGTGTAAGTTCTGCTTCTTTTCGGACATACTCCATTTTCCGCTTCTCGTAATCCGCCATATTCATTTTTCTGGTTTGGGCGGAAAGGGTACACATATATGCCGGAAATAATAGAGCACACCACAACAAAATAATACTTTTTCTCATGTCAAAATTCTGTTTAAAAAAATGTATGATCCTGTTTAATTCAAAGAAAACTGGTGATACATATAATCGAAGTAACCGTCATTTACCAGTTGTTCTTCGAGGTACAGATAGAACTCTTCCTCGGTTATCTGCACGGTCGACCAATAATTTTCCGTATCAGGAACACCTGTCAATGCCTGCTGGGACTGTGCCGTCTGATTAGTTGCGGCGGCATTGTCGCTCTCACCGATCTTAGTCAGATAATTAATAGTAATGTATAATCCAACGAACATAGCAGCCAAATATACCCACGGTTTCACTCTACCCCATAAAGGCATCTGCCGGGGGCTTACAACCTCTTTTTCCGGCAGGAGATTCATTATTTCCTCATTGAATTGCGCGAAATAATTTTCGGGTACTTTAAAAGGATTTTTTGTATTGTCTATTTCTTCTAAATTGTTAAATTTTGTTTTCATACCTTTTATTTTTGCGCTGTACTGTTGAATAGACTTAATGATAGGTAAAAGGTTTAACGTGGCTCATCTAAAAACTTTTCAATTTTCTTGGTGGCGTGGTGGTAGGAGGCCTTCAAGGCTCCTACAGAGGTGCCCAGAATATCAGACATGTCCTCATATTTCATCTCTTCAAAATATTTCATTTGAAAAACCAGGCGTTGTTTGTCGGGCAGGGTGAGGAGGGCTTTTTGGAGTAGTTTTTGTGCTTCATCTCCATCGAAATAGGGGTCGCTCTCAATGGTGTTGAGCAGGAACGAGTCGTCATCGTCTATAGAGATATTATTCTGGCTCCGCTTTTTGTTTAGGAAAGTGATGCTTTCATTGATGGCGATGCGATACAGCCATGTGGTGAGCTTGGCTTCCCCCCTGAAATTTTCCAGATTCGTCCAAGCCTTAATGAATACATCCTGAAGAATGTCGTTGGCGTCATCATGGGAAAGCACCATTTTTCGTATCTGCCAGTATAGCCTCTCGCTATATTCAGATACAAGCTTCGCAAACCCCTTTCGGGTGGTGTGCGGATTGCGCAGTTCTTCCAGTAGTTGTTCCTCGTTATTCATTTCCATACATTTGGACTCCAACGCAAAGATATAGGTTTTTTTTAACTTTTATCTTAGATGTTGTCACCTTTTTCAAACCAGATAACGAAGTTTTCGGCAGCTTCCGGATTTTGCTGCCACCATTCAAGTGATTCCGGATAGTAAGATACGCTGATGTAGCGACAAAAGGTGTCGTAGAAATTAGATTGTGCTATATGCGAGAAAAAAGGAATATAAAAAGTCCAGAAGATACCCTCTTTTATTCCTTTACTCTCTCTGGTGAGGACTTTCATTATCTCCTTGTTGACCGTTTTGAACACTGTAAACTCATCTTCTTCTTCGGGAGTGGCTTCCAGGGAGTCGATGGTAGTGATAATGGCGTGATAGATAAAATTCCGGTTCAGCCCATCTTCAATGGTCAGGGGAGGAATCTCGTCGGGATGAAGGACGCTTCCCGGCTGGTTGCGCATCATTTGCTGTTGAATAAATGATCGTTCTACAGGTTCAGCGGCCGTTTTTATCCGCATGGTTCGCAACATCTCTTCGAAAGCATTCTTCGAGCGTTTGCTGTCGGGCTCTAACAGAAGAAACATCTGGAACGAAAGAATACTTTGCACCCATAAACCTTTGTCGTTCAAAGCGTATGCGTTCAATAAGAAGGCGCCGCTGTGTGATTTATCCAGATCGATGGCTTTTTTGATATGGTTGAGGGCATTGTCCGTATCTCTTTTTTTGTAATAATTCAACGCCATATTGAAATGGAGAAGGTATTCGTCGCCGTTTTTTTTCAATCCTTCTTCAAGCAATGTTATTGCTTCGTCCACCCGGTTCATTTCCGCGAGTGCTTCGCTTTTCACCGCGTACGCACCGGAAGATAGTGATTTGTTGTTTGAGTTGATCACATCCGTACTGAACTTCGATGCATTTTGCCACTCTTTCAGGGCGAGATAGGACAACGACATCTCATAAATGGCCTGAACCGATTTTGGCTCGAGTTTCAGTACTTCGTTATATTTCTTGATTGCCTTCTTGTATTCACCGGTGTCATGCAGGGCCACGCCTTCCCTGATAAGTTCCTGTACGCTTTTATTCTGTCCGTGCACCGCCGGTGAAAAAAAGAAGATGATAAAGATGATGAATATAATTGATTTTCTCATTTTCGCATTTTTATGAGCAATAAAAGTAAAACAAAAAAAGCAATTAGGAATTTTAATTAGGGGAAACAGTTCGTTTTGTAACACTTCTAAACAAATTACCGGCTGGAATAAATGGTTTTTTACATTTTTTGATATCGATAAATGTCATACCTTTGTCTTTTCAATTTTCGTTATGAAGTATATTCAGGTTACATTCAATTATACTCCTGACAATGAGGCGATTTCAGATATCCTCTCGGCTCAGCTGGCCGAAATTGGTTTCGAATCGTTTGTCCCCGGTGGAAAAGAATTGGATGCCTATGTTCCCGCAGATCTTTTCTCCGTGCAGAAGCTCGATGTGCTCCTCTCGGATTTTCCGGTGGAGGCGGTCATTACCTATGCATGTAATGAAATAGAGGATAAAAACTGGAATGAAGAATGGGAGAAGAATTACTTCCGGCCGATTGTGATTGATGAAAAATTATGTATTCACAGTTCTTTTCACCATCCTCAAGGATCATTTGAATACCGCATCCTTATCGATCCGAAGATGGCCTTTGGTACAGGGCATCATCAAACAACGGGGCTGATCCTGAAAGAAATACTGAAGATGGATTTAAATAACAAATCGGTACTGGATATGGGATGCGGTACGGCCGTACTGGCTATTTTGGCATCGATGAAAAGGGGGGGACCGATTGACGCCATCGATACGGATGAGTGGGCATACCGCAATGCGCTTGAAAACGTTCAGCTAAACCGCACCGGGAATATTCGGGTGTTGCGTGGGGGAGCCGAATTATTGGGCGGCGAAACGTATGATGTGATTTTTGCCAACATCAATAGAAACATTCTTTTGCAGGATATCCCGTCGTATGGAAGCGTGTTGAACAAGCACGGCATACTGATCTTGAGCGGGTTTTACAAGGAGGATATTCCGGCTATCCGCGCGAAAAGTGAGGGAGAGGGCCTTGCATACCACCATTTTTCCGAAGCAGATGGATGGGTAGCGGCATCGTTTGTAAAACGGATCCCTGATTCTTTTTAATCTCAATGAAATATGCTACCTTTGT
>AGTN01455213.1_pt1 | contig 22559 bp, 24 predicted proteins | sample 314218 | NCBI WGS metagenome assembly AGTN01 (sample SAMN02954264, study PRJNA73603) | bioreactor metagenome | biome: terrestrial; feature: non-aerated bioreactor; material: poplar woody material; isolation source: poplar biomass | place: USA | collected 2006-12 | reverse complement strand
AAATGAGTTTGCGATTTCCTCCAGAGCTTCCAGACGTTTGATATAGTTTTCGAGAGTTTCGCGCCGTGCGCCCGGCCTCGCGGCCGATATCGCATCAGCGGACTGAACGAGCACCGCTTCGACTGTTTCCGCTTCGATATCGCCGTGATGCGCCTGTATGCAGTGTATCACGTCGTTGCTTTCACGGTATTTCCGCGCGAGATCGGCGCCAATCTGGATATGCGGGCCTTCCACCTCGTGGTCAACCGCTTTGCCGATATCGTGGAGCAATCCCCCGCGCTTGGCCAGCTTGATGTTCGCGCCAAGCTCCGCCGCCATCACCGCGGCCAGATGCGCGACCTCAAGCGAATGCTTGAGCACGTTCTGGCCATAGCTCGTGCGGTATTTCAGCCTGCCGAGCAGCCGGATGATCTCGGGATGCAGGTTATGGATACCGGCCTCGAACGCCGCCTGTTCCCCGGCGTCGTGGATCTCTTTATCCACCTCTTTACGCGCCTTTTTGACCATCTCTTCGATGCGTGCGGGATGAATTCTGCCGTCTATGATGAGCTTTTCCAAAGCGATTCTGGCTACTTCCCTGCGTATCGGGTCAAAACCGGAGAGTATTACCGCTTCCGGTGTGTCGTCGATAATCAGATCAATGCCCGTCGCGGTCTCAAGCGCACGGATGTTTCGGCCTTCTCTTCCGATAATGCGGCCTTTCATCTCGTCGCTGGGCAGCGCCACCACGGAAACGGTATTCTCCGCCACCTGGTCCGCCGCGTATTTCTGTATCGCGCCGGCAATGATCTCACGGGACTTCTTGTCCGCTTCTTCCTTGGCTTTCGACTCGATTTCGCGGACATAAACCGCCATATCGCGCCGGGTCTCCTGCTCCACCTTTTCCAGCAGAATCTGTTTTGCCTCCTCAGTGGTCATTCCGGAAACCTTTTCGAGCTGTTCAAGCTGTTGCTTGATTGCTTCGTCGATTTCTTCCTTGCGCTTCGTGATCTCCTTGATGCGCTTGTTCATCTGCTCATCTTTGGCTTCCAGGCCGGCCATTTTCTTATCTACCGCTTCTTCCCGCTGAGCCAGTCTTCTCTCGGTCCTTAAAATCTCATTACGTCTTTCCCTGGTTTCTTTTTCAAGATCGCTCCTCATGACGTGGATCTCTTCTTTTGCTTCCAGAATCGTTTCTTTCTTGACGGCCTCCGCTTTTCTCTGCGCGTCGGTGACCAAGCGTTTAACGGATTCCTCAGCACGTCCCACCTTTGCCTCTGCGATACTTTTTCTGTATATGTATCCCAAGCCGGTCCCGATCAATATACCGGCTACAGGCAGAACGATGTACAGATAATCCACTTCGATGCTGCACCTCCTTTATTAAATTTTGGATACAGGTACATACGACCTGCGTGCTGCATTATCAATTATCAACAAAAGGATATTCAACTGTAATGCATGGGATTCCAATAATAACATCTATAAAAAAAAGCACAGAAATCCTTATTAGAAACCCCATATAATTCTATTATCATATCCGGGTTTGTCAACCTCAAGTTGCATCGGCATCAGCATTTTTTGGGCATCTTTACCTTTTTTATGAGATATATATGCTAATGTAAAGCATAAAACTGATATCACTGGATAATATATGCGCCAGCCCCCGATCAGCGGCCATACCATCGTGATTAAACCGCAGTATATATACGCCCGAACCTTGGTTTTATTAAGCGCCGAGCGCTTGACGCGCTCGAAGGATACGGCTGCTGCCTCCATTTCCTGTTTTGCGCGCTGTTCCGCGCTTTTCTCATCGGGAAGCAGCCCCTTATCGCAGGCAATGCGAAGCACCTCGCCGCCCGATATCAGTTCGGCAGAAACGCTCTTTGCAAATATCTTCGCATCCTCAGCAAAATCTGACAGCGATACGATCGAAATCGCATCCGCATCCTTGCATAGACGATACGCTTCAACGATCTCCGGCACGCCGCAGCTGCTCTTCGGGTGATTGTGCAGCACGATGATCTTTCCGCCGTTAAGCTCCGCGGTAAAGCCGTTTGTGAAATACTGCACATCGTTCAGACCGGGAAACAGGCGGCTCATGTATTCCGCATATTCCGCCGCGTTCATGAGCGTCAGGGATTCCAGCAGGCATTTCTCGCGCAGCTTTTGCAAATCCAGCTTATAAAACTTTTCAGCCTTTCTCCTTCTGAATATCGCGAGCAGTATGCTGAATGCGACGGTAAGCAGCAAAGACACCGGCATCGCAACCTTGAGCGAATGGCTCCACTGCAGCATGACGATAAACAAGACAATCAGTATCACAATGCGAAGCAGGATAAAGTCGGCGGCCCGCGCTGCCAGCGACCGCCCGCCGCTTATTTTTTACGATAATATTTTGCAAGCTGCGCATCCATGGATATTCCCCCTTTTACGGTATTATTCTTTCCAGTTTATCTCTATATATACATCCATCAACTTGCCACGCATTTTGATGCGGTGTATAATTAATCTTATGAGTAGCGAGGCTTTTGGCGAGACCGCAGAATTTTCATATATGAATACGCTTCGCCTGCAGCCCAAACAAAACCGGGCGGGGCTGCTGGGCGGCACTTTCAACCCTGTCCACAACGGCCACATCGCAATGGCCTATATTGCGCTGTACGAATTTTTGCTGGGTGAAATCGTGTTTATTCCGCTGGGACAGCCCCCTCATAAGCAGGACGCGCATATCGCGCTGGCCGAGCACAGGCTGAATATGCTAAGGCTCGCAACCGCGGACGAAAACCGGTTTTCCGTGGATGCCCTCGAGATCAACCGCAAAGGCATGACTTATACCGTGGATACGCTGGAAGCGCTGTGCCGGTTGCATCCCAATACGGAGTATTATTATATCATCGGTGCGGATACGCTCTACGAGCTGACGGCATGGAAAAACTACGAACGCGTGTTTGCGCTTGCCGGCTTTATATGCGTGCTCCGGCCGGGCGTCAATGACGCCGAGGCAAACCGGTACGCATATGCGATGAACCAAAAATACGGATGCAGAATATACCTGGCGCACGATAAGGGGCCGGATATCTCTTCAACGCTGATACGGCAGCTGGCGGCGCAGGATCACCTGTCATCCGGGCTGCTGCCCCGCAGCGTCGCGGAATATATCCGGCAGAACCGCGTTTATTCAAAAGAGGACTGAATGACTGCCGACGAAAAAAGCTTAATCGCATATGTCAAAAAACAAATCGGACGGGAAAGGTTTATTCATTCCCAAAATACCGCCGCAGAGGCTGTTTCACTTGCAAGGATTTACGGTATTGATAATGAAAAGGCTAAGATCGCAGGGCTGCTGCACGATATCGGCAAGGGCCACTTTAAAGAAGCTGCGCGCTATGGCGTCGTGCTGGATGAAATCGAAATGCAGAATCCCGAGCTTGCGCATGGGCGCATCGGCGCGGCGATGGCCCGGGCGGACCTCGGGATCGACGACCGCGAAATACTTTCCGCAATTTCATGGCACACGACCGGCAGGGCGGGCATGTCTTTGCTTGACAAAATCATATATCTCGCGGATATAATAGAACCGGGAAGAAAATTTCCGGGCGTTGAAGAGATACGAACGCTCGCGCGAACCGATATAGACGCGGCGATGGTGATCGCGCTGGAGCAGGTAATTGCGTTTGTCCGCAGCAAAGGATTTGCGCTGCATCAGAAAAGCATAGAAGCATATCAATATCTTAAAGAACGGGAGGATACGAAGAAGATTGAACTATCGTGAAGATGTACTGGGGGCGGCAAAACAGCTGTTTATGAAAAAGGCCGAGGATGTCCGTGTGCTGAACGTATCGCAGATCACCATCATAGCCGATTACTTTATCATCGCCAGCGGACGTTCGGACGTGCATGTTCGGTCACTTTCCGACGACATTCAAAAGTACATGTTCGATCATGGAAAACAAAGGCTTCGAATTGAAGGGCATCGCGAGGGCCGCTGGGTCGTGCTGGATTACGGCGAAATACTGATACACGTATTCCACAAAAAGAACGGGAGTTCTACGACCTGGAGCGCCTGTGGACGGACGGCAACAACTGCATACAGATTACGGACGCCGATTTCGCTTCGCTTAACGTGAAATAACGAAAAAGCGCAACGAATCGTTCCGTCTTTCCCGCGCGATTTCAGCGCGATTATTTAGTCGTATCCGTCGGGCGCTGATATCGGTGCGGATATATCCGCTTCATATCATGTTCCCGGAAAATAGTTTCTATGCCATATAGGATAGCAGGGATTGTTCGTTGCGGCGGTATCCCTTATATTAAACCATTCATACTCAGTATATAAAGTATACCAAGGAGATTTCATTATGAAAAGGCGGATATATTTATTATTGGCTGTATTTCTTATGACGGAGATTGCAGGATGCTCCTCCGCCGGGCTTTCAGAGCGCTCAGCGGAAATCCCATCGGACATATCAGAAGAGATTTCAGGCGGCGCCGAAGCTTCTGCGCAAAACATTGCAAATAAAAGGGGTTACGTGGAAAACCTGACGATCGAATCGGAAGCGGTGTCTAATAACCTGATCGATATCTCCACCGAAAAGACGCTTTGTGTTTATTTGCCGCCGTCTTATGATTCAGGCGGCAAAAAGTATCCGGTCGTATATTACCTGCATGGATTTGGGCAGTCCGCAGGGGGATATATCGCATCCAATTCCACGGGGCTCGATAAGGCGTTTCAAAACGGCGCGGAAGAATTTATCATGGTGGAGATACCGGGAGACTTATATTATTACGTGAATTCACCCGTTACGGGGAACTGGGAGGATTATGTGATCGGCGAGGTAATTCCCCTGATCGACCAAACCTATAATTCGATAGCGGATTCGGCTTCCCGAGGCATCTGTGGATTTTCAATGGGCGGCTTTGGCGCCATCAATCTGGCGTTGCGCCACCCGGATGTATTCGGGGCCGTATATTCCATGTCCCCCGGATTGTTGATGGAAGACGGGCTTGCCGAAGCAATGGGCACATGGAAAACCGACAGTTCGTTTTAAGAGCCTATTCCCGCGCGTTCGCGCCGGATACGGAATCGGAAACGCTGGGCCGTATCCCTGTGCTGGACGGCAGCGAGCAGGACAATATCATTGCAGAGAAATGGGAAAACGGCTTTGGCAACCTGCGGGAAAAGCTGGACGCCTACCTCGCGTTAAATACCCCCCTTAAAGGCATTGGCTTGAGCTACGGAACACAGGACTCCTACACCTGGATTCCCAAGGGTACCCGGTATTTTTCGGACCTGCTGACCGGACACGGAATCGAAAATACGCTCTTCGTATTTGAGGGAGGCCATTCTCAGCCGCCGAACAGCATAAAGAACAATATCGTGCCGTTTTTCAACGCGTATCTGGCCTGTTGAGATAATAAGTATGATCAGGCACGAAGCGGGGCCCGCATACCGGCAGACCCCGCTTCGTTCATTTAAATAGAATTATCTTTCTTCTTGGGCTTCTTGGCGTAATCGCTCATGACCTCTTTCAAAATTTCCACGGTCTCCTGAGAATCGGACAGCTCCTGCTTTAAGCGGTTGATTTCCGCTTCGAGCGCCATCACCCGAACCGAATCCATATCGCCTGGGATACGCTTCACAGCGCTTATCTTGTCGCTATTTTTTTTTAAGCGCGTTCCTCTCCCGTCGGCGGCGCGTTCCGTCATCGGTATCACCTCTTCCTCAAGATATTTTTCATCCAAATATTCATTGAATTTGCCGCGCTTCACATAATGCGTGTGCAGCAGCTCATGCGATACATGGCTGTTCGGATGCTCCAGGAAATCCTCATACAGCTTTTTAACCGACGGGTTCTCATGCGATTTGCGAAGCGCCTTGCTTTCGTCCTCGGTGTATATGCCCTTAAGGCGTTTCATGCGCACCTCAGGGTCCTTCGAGCGCGGCTGGCCGCCGCCCATGATACAGCCGTTCGGGCAGCCCATGATCTCTATGAAATGGTACGGGGATTCCCCGGCCTCGATCTGATCCATCAGCACCTTCGCGCCCGCAAGCCCGCTCGTAACCGCGATCTTGACCGCCACGCCGTCGAGGAACTTATAATCCGGCAGCGGGTCTTCGATCGTGATGTCGGCGGTCTTGATCTGTTCCAGCCCGACGATGGGCGTTACGTGCAGCCCGTCAAACGGCAGCTCGCGGCCTGTGACAAGCTCGTATACCGTGCGCAGCGCGGCCTCCATCACGCCGCCCGTGACGCCGAAGATATCCGCCGCGCCCGTGGAGAGCCCCAGCGGGTTATCATACTCGCGGTCGGGCAGCGAGGTAAAGTCGATACCCGCCTCGCGGATCATCTGGCCGAGCTCGCGCGTGGTCAGCACCGCATCCACGTTGGGTACGCCGTTGTTCTTCATCTCGTGCCGGCCGATCTCGAACTTCTTCGCAGTGCACGGCATCACCGAAACGACGAACATATCCTTGGGGTCTGTCTTGATCTCCTCCGCGTAGAAAGACTTGGCCAGAGCGCCCAGCATCGTATGCGGCGATTTGCAGGTGGACAGATGGCCTAAAAAAATCGGGGTACGTATGCTCGATATATTTGATCCAGCCGGGGCTGCACGACGTGATCATCGGCAGCGTGGCCTCCCCTCCCGTCAGCGCCGCCTTCACGCGCGACAGGAATTCGGTGCCCTCCTCCATGATCGTGAGGTCGGCGGTGAAGTTGGTATCGAAGATGTCGTCGAAGCCCAGCGTTTCCAGCGCCATCGCGAGCTGGCCGGTCACGCGTGAGCCGGGTTCCAGGCCAAACTCCTCGCCGATGGCGACGCGGATGGCCGGCGCGACCTGCGCGACGCAGCGCTTGGTTCTGTCGCTGATCGCGTTCCAGACCATATCGATGTGGCTCGTGGCCTTGAGCGCGCCCACCGGGCATACCACCGTGCACTGGCCGCAAAACACGCAGTTGACCGTACCGATCGGCAAATCCATCGCAGGGCCGATCACCGTCTTAAAGCCGCGGTTCTGCGCGTTTAAAACGCCGGTGCCCTGTACTTGGTTGCAGACCGTGACGCAGCGGCGGCACAGCACGCACTTGCTCATATTGCGCGTGATGGATACCGAGGTATCGAGCCCGCGGTCGTTGTGCTCGCCCTCGAAGCGGGTTTTCTCCACGCCCAGCGTCTTGCCGAGCTCCTGAAGCTCGCACGACTGGTTGCGCGTGCAGGAGAGGCAGTCCTTATCGTGATCGGAGAGCAGCAGCTCATACAGTACACGCCGCGCATCGCGCACCTTCTTGGTATTCGTGCGCACGACCATGCCTTCGCCCGCCTTGGCAAGGCACGACGCCTGAAGCGTTTTTGGCGCCCTCCACCTCCACCACACAGATACGGCAGGAGCCGAATTGGTGTACGTTGCTCAAATAGCACAGGTTGGGTATATGCACGCCGATGCTTTTAGCGGCTTCCATGATGGTGGTATCTTCCGGCACCGTCACTTTGATGCCGTTGATCGTCAGGTTGATCATTTTTTGCTACCTCCTTTCACAGTGCAGGCAACGCATGGCTTCCGCCATCGCATTGAGTTTGTGATAGCCTTTTAAAACTTCCTCGAAGCTTTCCTTGCGGCTTTCGGCGTCCAGCTTCTCAATCGGGAAGCGCTTGTGCGCCACCACCTCGTCCTCGTCGCTGATTTCCGGGATGTCGATCGGCTCGCCCTTGTTGAGCCTGCCCTTGCCGCCCAGGTACTTGTCGATGGACACGGCCGCTTTCTTGCCGTCCGCGATGGCCTGAATGACCGTATCGGGACCGCGCGTGACGTCTCCGCCCGCGAACACACCCTCCATCGTCGTCATCTGCGTATCGTCCTGCAGCAGGAACGTGCCCCAGGGTGTCAGCCCGATCTCGTCCTTGCTGATGAACGGGAAGTCCGCGTACTGGCTGACGGCCGGAATGACCATATCGAAATCCATCAGGTAATTGGAGCCCTCCACGAGCACCGATTTACGGCGTCCGGAATTATCGAATTCGCCCAGCTCCATCCTGACGCACTCCACCTTGGCGACGTGCCCGCCGGAGCCTGCGATGAACCGCACGGGCGCGACGAGCGTAACGATCTCGATGCCTTCCTCGAGGGCTTCGCGAATCTCCTCCTCCAGCGCGGGCATCGATTCCATCGTACGGCGGTAGAGTATCGTGACCTTATTGGCGCCGAGGCGAAGCGCGGTGCGCGCCGAATCGATCGCGGTGTTGCCGCCGCCGATCACCGCCACGTTCTCACCCATCTCGATGCGCTGATGCGTGTTGGCCTTTTTCAGGAAGCGGATGCCATGGATGACGCCCGGCAGGCTTTCGCCCGGGATGTTGACCTTCTGGGGCAGCTGCGTGCCGGTTGCGATATAGATGCAGTCGTACTTGGATTTGAGATCCTTGAACGGGATGTCCCTGCCGATCTCGGTATTCAGGTGAAGCCTGACGCCCGTCTGCTCGATGAGCCTGATCTCGTGCGCCAGCACATCCTTGGGCAGCCGGTACTCCGGTATGCCGTAGGCCAGCACGCCGCCCGGCGTGTCGTGCGATTCGAACACGTCCACATCGTAGCCGATGCGCGCAAGGTAGTAGCCGCACGTGAGGCCGGATGCGCCCGCGCCGATGACCGCGACGCTCTTGCCGTTCTTCGGAAACACGATATCGTGCTTGTACGTTTTCTCGTTCTGCAGCGCGTAATCCGCGACAAAGCGCTTTAAGTCGCATATCGCGAGCGCCTCGTCCACGCTGCGGCGGCGGCACTTTTTCTCGCAGGGCCGCGTGCAGATGCGCCCGCATACCGCCGGGAACGGATTCTCCTGACGGATGAGGTTGTACGCGTCGGCGAACCGCCCCGAAGCGACCAGCGACATGTACCCCGGCACGTTGACGTTGGCCGGGCAGGTGTTTTCACAGGGCGAAATGAACATGCCGGAGCATACGCCCGCGCGGCAGTACTTATTGCGGATGTGCTCGTCGTACTCCTCTCGGAAATACTTGATCGTGGACAGCACCGGGTTGGGCGCCGTCTGCCCAAGGCCGCACATCGCGGTCTGCTGTATCGTCTCGCCGAGCTCGGCCAGCAGCTCCACGTCGCCCTCCTCGCCCTCGCCGCGCGTAATGCGTTCGAGTATCTCCAGCATGCGCTTGGTGCCGATACGGCAAGCAACGCACTTGCCGCACGACTCATCCCGGATGAAATCCATGAAGAACCGCGCGGTATCGACCATGCAGGTGTCCTCGTTCATCACAATGAGGCCTCCGCTGCCCATGATCGCGCCCACGCGCTTCAACGTTTCATAGTCGGTTGCGACGTTCAGGTTTTCGGTCGTCACACAGCCGCCCGAAGGGCCGCCGATCTGCGCCGATTTGAACTTTTTCTTCTCGCCCGTGCCGCCGCCGATCTCGAATATGATGTCGCCGAGCGGCATGCCGATGGGCACCTCCACGATACCCGTGTTGACCACGTCGCCCGCCAGCGCGAACACCTTGGTGCCCTTGCTGTCCCTGGTGCCGTACTGCGAATACCAATCCGCTCCGCGCTCGATGATCACGGGTACGCTTGCAAACGTCTCCACGTTGTTGATGATGGTGGGCCTGCCGAACAGCCCTTTTTGGAACGGGAACGGGGGCTTCTGCTTGGGCTCGCCGCGCTCGCCCTCTATGGACGCGAGCAGCGCGGTTTCCTCGCCGCACACAAACGCGCCCGCGCCGATGCGAATCTCGATATCGAAATCAAACCCGCTCCCGAATATGTTCCTGCCCAGCAGGCCGACGCTTCTGGCCTCCTCGAGGGCAGCCGTCATTCTCTCCACGGCGATCGGGTACTCCGCGCGCACGTAAATATAGCCCTGGTTTGCGCCGATCGCAAACCCGCCGATCAGCATGCCTTCAATCACGGTATGCGGGTCGCCCTCGATGATGCTTCTGTCCATGAACGCGCCCGGGTCGCCCTCGTCCGCGTTGCAGACGATATATTTCTGGTCGCCCGGCTGCTTCATCGCCGCTTCCCACTTCACGCCCGTCGGGAAGCCCGCGCCGCCGCGGCCTTTAAGACCCGACTGCTTAACCTCCGCCGTCACCTGTTCGGGCGTCATCTCGCACAGCGCCTTGTACGCGGCAAAATAGCCTTCGTTCGCGATATACGCGCGCACGTCGCCGTACTCGATCGCGCCGCAGTTGCGCAGCGCGATTTTGACCTGATGCCTGAAGAAGTTGATGTCGTCGATATTGGGTACGCGCCGGTGGAGCGATTGGTCCATAAACGTGTAGTTTTCAAGCACCCTGCCTTTTTTCAGGTGCGCGCCGATGATCTCCTGCACCTTCTGGGGCGTCAGCTCGGTATAAAATATTTTATCCGGCATCACCAGCATAACGGGGCCAACCGCGCAGGTGCCCATGCAGCCCGTCTCGTATACCCTGGCCTTCTCCTTCATGCCGATCTTTTCGACTTCGCTGATCACCGTATCGCGTATCAGCGCGCAATTGGACGATACGCAGCCCGCGCCGCTGCAGACGTATATTCTGTACGGATACTTTTCCTGTTCGTCGTTATACTGCTTTTTGATATCGTGCAGCTGCTCTACTGTTTTCAACTGTTTTACGCTCACCTGGCTCACCCCCTATTCGTTATACTTTGAAATTATGGAATCCAGCTTGTTGACGTTAACCTGTTTATACACGACGTTGTCGATCATCATCGCCGGGGCGAGACCGCATGCGCCGATGCAGCGCGCGACCTCAAAAGTAAACCTGCCGTCTTCCGTGGTGTCGCCTATGCTCACACCCAGCCTTTCCTGTAAAGCTTCTACAATTTTTTTGCCGCCGCGCACATAGCAGGCGGTGCCCAGGCACACGCGGATGGTATGCTTGCCGCGCGGCTTTGTGGAAAGAAGGAATAGAAGGTCACCACGCCCGAAACCTCCGACAGCGGCTTGCCCATTCCTTCCGCGATAAACCGCTGCAGGTCAAGCGGCAGATAGCCGTACATCTCCTGCGCAAGGTGCAGCACCTTGATCAGGCTGCCCTCCTTATCCCTGTAAAGGTCAATGATGCTGGCAATTTCACCATACTTGCCGCCGTCGCATTCATGACAACCCTCCGGTTGTTTTTTCGAAACAGACATGGTGCGCTTACCTCCCAACTTTAATGGTTCAAATGGATATATATTCTTACCACATGTATATCATAACAAAGATTTGTGATGGAAGAATGATAATAATGCGCAAATACGACCGCCCTGATTATTAATTATCAATGTTTTTGTCGTATTTTCAGGCGTATTTTCACAATTCTATAACAACTGGATTCGCATGTTCACAATTGATTCGGGCCATGCTTGCCAAAAACCAGTTTCCAATATATAATATAAGAGCTTGCTATTTAATTCACAATATACAAACGAATACTGCGGGGAGGACATGCGATGGAGGATGTTCGCCTGCTGGTTGCAGACCCAAAAGCAGAGGTCAGAGCATCTATTAAGACCTATACGTCATTGGAAAACTACGTAGCCGATGAAGCCCCGGACGGGATCACGGCGCTTAAATTGCTGCGCCGCAACGACTACCATGCGGTGATCATGGACACCATGCTGCCCGAACTGGACGCATGGCATGTATGCCGCCAGATCCGCAAGACCGCCGCCACTCCCATCATTATGATATCTGAACGCGATAACGAGGATGAAAAGCTCTCGTTTTTTGATATCGGCGTAGACGATTTTGTGAGGAAGCCGTTCTCCGGCAAGGAACTGATGGCGCGTGTGCGCGTAATGCTGCGGCACAGCGTATTTCTCGGCAGCTTAGCGCCGCGGCGGCTCATCTTCGGCGGCCTGTGCATCGACAGCGTTTCGCGTACCGTTTACATCGACGGAGATACGATACTGCTGACGCCCAAGGAGTACAGCCTGCTGCATTACCTTGCGCAAAATCCCGACAAAGCGCTGTCCAGGGAGATCATACTCAACGAAGTCTGGGGCGAGGATTTCTTCGGTACCGATCGCACGGTGGATACCCATATCAAAACACTGCGTGAAAATATCAAGCCGTATCAGCGCTACATTGAAACGGTATGGGGGTATGGGTACATATTCAAGACATTATAAAACCGTCCGAAAACGTGAATGAAGCCGGACGGTTCTAATTCATGCAATTCATTTCGCTTTCAGTTCGCGTCGGTATCCTTGATAACCTTTTCGGCGATGCTTTCGAATATGCGCTGTATCTCTTCGTCAACAGGCGCGATTCCGCTTGCGTCCATCATCGCCAGCGACGCCTTCATGGGCAGCTCGCCCAGCAGCGGCAGCCCCAGCGTTTCATAAAGCGCGCCGCTGCCGCCTTCGCCGTATATCCGGATGGTTTTGCCGCAGTCCGGGCAAACAACGTAGCTCATGTTCTGCACCACGCCAAGCAGCTTGATATTCAATGCTTTGACCATATTGACGGCTTTGCCACGATCATCGACACCATGTCCTGCGGCACGCTGACGATCAGCATGCCCGATATCGGTATCGACTGCATCACCGTGAGCGCGACGTCGCCCGTACCCGGCGGCATATCGATGATCAGGTAATCGAGATCGCCCCAGAAAACATCCTCCCAGAACTGCGTGACGGTGCCCGATATGATCGGCCCGCGCCAGATGACCGGCTGCCGCTCATCCTCGATCAGCAGGTTCAGCGACATCACCGCAATCCCTTCCTTGCTTTTGGCCGGCATGAGGCCCAGCTCATTCTGATCGATTTTAGCGTCCCTGACGCCCAGCAACCGCGGTATACTGGGGCCTGTAATGTCGGCGTCGAGCACACCGACAGCGTATCCTCTGCGCCGAAGCTCTTTTGCGAGCAGCACGGAGACGGTGGATTTACCCACGCCGCCTTTCCCGCTCATCACTCCGATAACTTTTTTATGTTATTATATGGATTGTTATGAATCGTGCAGCTTTCCTGAGAATTGCAATTGCCTTTTGAAGGGCAGTTTTCGCAGTCTGCCATATCTACATCTCCCTGAATATATTGCTTCGTTATGCCTGGTCGGTCTGCGCCCGAGACTGCACTTTCTTTCCAATCCTGTCCATAAACCATGCGACCGCAAAGCCCACGGCAAAGCACGCGACCCAGATCAGTATCGTGACGGTATCCGTCGTATAGTTGATGCCGATTATTTCTCCGCCTGCGCCGGTATTGCCGGACGCGGGCAATATGATCGCGATTGTGGAGGCGATTACAAATCCCAGCACCGCGTGGAACGAGGAGGAATAATGCTTGTCAAACATATAGTTGATCGCGCGCGCGGATAAAAATATTACCAGCATGATGCCGACCGCCATGGGAATGATGACTTCCAGTGAAAAATTCGATATCCCCGCGGTCATGGACTGATAAAGCCCGAGAAAAAGCAGCAGCGAGGAAGAACTCAAGCCCGGCACAACGAGGCTGGTACCCCACAGCGCTCCGCAGACAATATACCACCAGATATTCGCGTCGATCGAAATGCGCGTGCCGTATTGGAGGAACACAAGCAGCGTCAGTATCAAAACCATGCTGACGACGAACGCGATACGGGATTTATATGTGCGCCCCTGCTTTCCCGCCTCACGGTACAGCTGCGGCAGCGTGCCGATGATCAGGCCGAAAAACAGCCATGTTGCGGGATTGGAAGAAGAATCGCTGCTGAAAAGTGCGTCTAAAACCTTGGCGATCAGAAAGAATCCGAGCGCCCAGCCGATCAGCACCGGCAGCAGCAGCCGGACATATTTCTTAAAGGTGCGGAACGGATGCGCGAGCAGCGCCATCATCGGCTGGTAAATACCGAAAACGACGCACAATACGCCGCCGCTGATGCCCGGCAGTATGGCGCCCGCGCCGATAATAACGCCCTGAAGCACACGAAAAAGCCACTGTATGACCGTCCTGGGCGCGCCGGCGGTTCTGTTTTCTTCCGGTTGTATATCAGGCATCTTTTACTCCGCTTTAAGTATTTTTTAGCAATTCATCATCTATATTATATTTTATTGTAACATCATGCGTCAACCTTTATAAAGTGTTGTTCATAAACAGTTTTAATTATTTATAGGCTATAACGTTCCCTCAATTCCGCCGCAGAGAATATTGGCTGATCGCACGCAAAATTTTCGCATACATAAGCCGCAAACGGCCTATCGGTTTTATACCGCGCCAGCTCGGGGAAAAGCGCATCCATTTCTGCGCTTTGGTCGTAGCGTATTGCCGTGGAAAAAGGGGCGTATTGCGAGTTGATACGGTGAACGGTATCTATCGCTTCGGCATCATCCTTGGCCGCGGCGATGATAATTTGGCGGTGCGGCGTACTAAGCGACAACAGCACGGACAGGAAGTGCACATGCGACGCGGGAGACTCCTTCGCTTCCGCTGAAAACGCTTTGGCAGCGGCGTCCAGAACGCGCTTATACTGTTGTTTCCCTGTCATTCGGTACAAACGGGCCAGCGCCATCATCGCGGCAGCCGTTCCCGAGGGCATTGCGCCGTCGTATTCGTCGCGCGGGCGCATGAAAAGCTCCGCGTCCTCCCGGCCCGTCATATAGAACCGGTTCTCCCCGCTCTCATAAAACCGCGCAATCATCCGGTCCGCAATCAAAAGCGCGCAACGCAGATATCGGATTTCCATTGTCGCGTCGTATAGCCGCCGCATCGCGCACGCTACATTCGCATAGTCGGCAAGAAAGCCGCCGCCCGGCTTGCCGTAAATGCCGGAAACCGCGCCGTCCTCCCCCGTCATGCGTTCGATGATGAAGCCGGCAGCCTTACGGGCGATTTCAATGTACCCGGCGTCGCCCAGCAGCATGCCCGCCGCCGCAAACGCTTCAATCGCCAGCCCGTTCCACGAAGCCGATATTTTCGTATCCTTGAAGGGCGGTACGCGCTTTTCCCGCAGCTTAAACAGCTTGCGCAGCACGGCGGCAGCGGCAGGGTTCTCCTGCGCTCCGCCGGTGCGGTGCAGAATGTTTCTGCCTTCAAAATTCCCGTCCCGGCTTACGCCGTACTGCGTTTCAAGAATACTGAGTTCGTCCGGAGCCAGCGCGTTTTGCAGCTCCCCGTAACTCCAGACATAAAACTTACCCTCCTCGCCTTCGGAATCGGCGTCCTGCGCGGAGTAGAAAACGCCTTCGGGTGAAATCATTTCACGCACCAGATAGGCGCGGATTTTATCCGCCGCTTCGCGGTATAAACCGTTTTTGCCGACCGCGTAGCACTGCGCGTAAGCCTTCAGCAGCAGCGCGTTGTCGTAGAGCATTTTCTCAAAGTGCGGCACGAGCCACCTTTCGTCCGTGGAATATCGCGAAAACCCAAAGCCGGCCTGATCGAATATGCCGCCGCGGTACATCTGCGCCAGCGTGAATTCCGCCATGCCCAGCGCTTCTTTGTTTTGGTGCGCCCGATGAACCATCATCAGAAAATCCAGATAATGCGGTACGGGGAATTTCGGCGCGTGCGAAAACCCGCCGTTAACGCCGTCGTACATTCTTTGCAGCGAGCGGTATCCCGTCTCCACGAGCTTTGCGGCATCCGCTGCCGTGCCTTTGGTTTGGGCTTTGGTAAACATGCCGCTGATTTTTTCACTCTGCTTTACCAGCGCTTCGCGGTCGGTTTTCCACAGCGCGGATATTTTCTCCAACAGCTCTGAAAGCCCGACGCGCCCGTAAACGCTGGCGGGCGGGAAGTACGTACCCGCGAAGAAAGGCTTTTTATCGGGCGTCATGAATATCGAAAGCGGCCAGCCCCCGCTGCCCGTCATCGCCTGACAGACGCTCATATACACTTCGTCGATATCGGGCCTCTCCTCCCGGTCTACCTTGACGGATACAAAGCTGTCACCCAGCAGACTTGCAATCTCTTCATTCTCAAAGCTTTCATGCGCCATCACGTGGCACCAATGGCAGGTGGAATAGCCGATAGAAAGAAACACAGGCTTGTCTTCGGACTTTGCTTTTTCAAAAGCTTCGTTACCCCACGGAAACCAGTCCACGGGGTTGTGGGCGTGCTGCAAAAGATAAGGGGAACTTTCATGAATCAATCTATTGGGTACTCCGTTTGTTTTGGCAGGCATTGGCATCACCTCCTACTTGTATGAATTATCTTATTTTACCCTAAAAGCAGGAAGGATATATCCTGATGTGTTTTACACTATCCTTTAATTAATATACAGATGGATTTCTAAATACAATAGATAAAAAGACAGCTTATCCTCACTCCTTGCCATCTCGAATGCTTCATCACACCACGGGTAACTATTAAGTGTGTGGTTCTTGCACTAACGCAGAAAATGATGTGAATATCAATATCACCAAACGACAAAGCAAAACGGATGCCCCACAGGGTCAAGCATGACCGTCCACTCGTCGCAAAATTGGGTGTCAGCTTTCGCAGCGCCACATGAAATTGCGTGTTTCACAGCACGTTCCATATCTTCCTTACTTTGTACCGCAAAATCGATGTGTAACATCTGTTGCTGCGCATCAGGTTCTTCCGGCCAGACAGGCGAAACATAGTCAGTGTTGGTTTGAAAGGCGATCTTAACACCGCCCCACGGGGAATGGATGTCCAGAAAATCCGATTCCTCTGCAAAACCCTTTTCCCATCCAAGCATCCGAATATAAAAATCAGACAAGGCTTGAATATCGGGGCAATCAAGTACAATTGACTTCAATTTGATTGCGGGTATTTTATTTTGATTTATGTTATCCATTTACTGCTCCTTTCCACAGCATAAAGCTTTCAATACAGTAAAATTCTATGTGGATAATGCAATCATCCATATGGGTAATTTAATTGTTTAAATCAAATAATTTTTCTTCATTATATCTTTTTGTTATTTATTATGCAAATCAAGCTACACTGATTGTTTCTGACAATCTCCTGTCTCTCTCTCCCCTACAGGGAGTATATCAAAATCAGCATGCCCGTTTACGTATTTTTTTAATAATGGTAAAATCAACGGGAAAACGGTTTGGATGTGATCGTTTGCTAAATACAATTGATCTTTATGACATGTATTATAATTTACACAATTGGCAGCGATAAGGAGTTAGTCCATTGGAACAAAATTCAGTGCGGATTGAGAATCTGGCCCTGCATCAGGAATATATAGACGAGGTTGCGGAATGGCTTTACCGGGAGTTTGCGGCGAACGTACCCGGAAGAACGCTGCAAACGGTAACCGACAAACTTAAAAACAGATGCCACGACAATATCCCCTTCTCCTTAATAGCGATCAGCGGCAACAGATGCGTCGGGATATGCTCGGTTTTTGAGAACGACTTAAAGACCATGGATATGGGGCCGTGGCTGGCCGGATTATATGTCGATACGGATTTCAGACGCAAAGGAATCGCACAGCTGCTGATTGACGGGATACTGGTCTCATGCGGAAAAATGGGCGTTGGCAGGGTATTTTTGAGAACGGAGAGCGCAAAGGAATATTATCGTAAAAGAGGGTGGGCCTTTATGAAGGATACTGTCGACGAGTACGGAGAAGAAACCAGCGTGTTTTACATGGATATATGAGCATATCGGGTCATCCGCCAATAACTCACCCATCACCGGAAGGTTATTCGGAAACCAAACGCGGAAAGATCCGGTTTGCGTTGTGACAGCATTGTATTTCCCGCGGACTAAGAAAAACGGTGGCTATTGAGTCAATCTGCTCGGAAACGATATAGCTTTCATTGCTTTGGTTTTTTCTGCATTCCGGATTACTGTTGACCCACCTGACCAGTCTTTTTGTGTCCACATCGTCTACCGAAGGTGCGTCACTGTTGCATTGGCAGAATATCGCCAATTCTTCGTCGCCCAGCGGATTGCCTCTCGTCCCGCTATGCAGATAAACCCGGATAAAGTTTTTTCCCGTTTTCTTTGCAATCTTTTGTTCCATTTTTATCACCCTCTGAAAATATTGTACCATAAATTGCTTCAAACAGATATCATTTAATCTGTTGATTGATGCGGTAATATTATCATTCTTAAGCGGGCGCTCTCTTATGGAAAATTTTATTTCAGTTTGGCTGCTCATGACGCGGGCCAATATTCCTTATACTTTTCGACGATAAATTCCGCCCTTTGCCTGTAAGTGTGGTTTCGCACGCTCAGCACGGCGTTATCGCGTACCTTGCGCCATTCGTCCGGCTGCTCCTTATAATACCTGACGAGCTCAAGCGTCTGTCCGGGCGAGGAGGATACCGCAAGGTCGCGGCCCGGCACGAACAGCTTGCGGATTGCGGCGTTGTCGGAGGACAGCGCAAACCCTCCCGAGCCGAGTATCTCAAACGTGCGTTTCGTAAGCGTATGCTCATGGTTCTGCGTGACCAGATTGACAAAGCTGCTGTTATAGACGGCGCATGTGCTTTCATAGGGCAGGTAACCATGATAATTTTCCGCCGGCACGTCGATGCCAAACATCTCCTTGATCAGCGGCCTGTATCCGTCATCCCCTCTTAAGTGCACCGTATAGCCGTTTTCCAGCAAGGGCTTCAGCAGTATCCCAAGCGACTGATAACGGTAGTGCCTGGGGTAAAATTTCGCAAAGCTGTAGTAAGAATTTCCGATCAGATTGATAAAATAATTGTCGTTATCGAAGCCTTTGAGCGGACGGTGGAAAACGGGGCTGTAGGCGTAGGGCATGATCTCACACGGGAAACCCTTTTGCCGGATAAAATCGCGCATATCCGGGCATATGGACAGCACCAGATCCGGTTTGGCCGCGTAGATAAAATCCATTTCAATGCCGTCGCCCGATACCGAAAGATACAATGTGCTGGAAATACCGTCGGTATCCCAATGGATATGCTTGTAGTGCGGCGTTTGCCTGTTCCCGATAAATTCAAGCACCTCGCGTTTAAATTCCAGCGGCGCGCCCAGGGTGAGCAATATATCCGCGTCCGCTTCGCTCAATGCCGCTTCCATTTGTTTGGCGGTTGCGGCCTGTATGATCCGGGCATCGTGTCCGGCCTGCTGGAAACCCCACAGCATATCCACGGAAAAGATCCTGTTGCCAAACACAAGTACCTTCATATTCACTACCCTTTCCATTTAGCATTCAGAGATATTCTCTTTTACTTACAGTGTATGACGGTTATTTTCTCAGGTGCAACCAAACCTAATCGTTTTCTGCATGGTGTCACCAATATACAAGAAGCTTTTGCGTCTGATTAACGGCCCCTGACATCCTCGGCTCAACTCATGTCAATAATTATCCTATTTTATTAAATCGTTATAACGCCGCAGGAAAAAGCTCTTGTGCCAGGCGCTTTGGTGCAGCGTACCGAGAGACTTGAGGCCCATCGCGCCGTATTGTTTGATAAGGCCGTTCAGATTGTCCAGAATATTCCCGTCCACATTTAATCTTTGGCCCGCGACCGCGTGATAAACCACGGACTGGTAACTGATCTTGGGATACCAATTTCGTTTTGTCCCATAGTAATAGTAATATCCGAGCAGCACGCTGTCGTCCTCAAAGCACTGTCTTCCTTTAAGAAAGTGAGGATCATAGCCGCCCGTTTCCTTCAGTATTTTTGATACATGCACGCAGGGATTCGTAAACCCGTGTATAATGCTGTTTTCGCGAAGGTCCTGCAAAAAAGCGTCCAATGGTTTGTTTGCGTCCGGAAGGACGGCGGTTTTACCCAGAAATGGTAAATTGCCCTGTTTGTCTACGATTCCGCAGCTGATCAGCGGCTCGTCATGGCAGTCGAGATAATCGACAAGCGCGTCTTCCCAGTGCTGGGTAAATACCATGTCTACATGGATTTCGCTGATATATTGGGTATCCGGAAAGCACTCCCATATATACTCAAGGCACCTGTGCCTGCCAATCGTCGTACCCGCGTTTGCGCCCTCCCCAATCACGTGGAAGTCAAGGTCAAACGCTTCCAGAAACTTCTTCAGTTTATCATGGGCGAAAACGCCCTGGTTATAGACAACGACCGTTCTGTAGGTGCTCTTTTCCAGCGACTTCAGGCATTTCTCCGCCATCGCAACATCATCCTGCAGCCTGCTTTCGCTCAGCAGCAGCAATAAAGTATGAACCAGCTTCATGATCGGCCCTCCCACTGCGCTCCGGGTTCGAGGTTGATATGGTTACAACCGGCCCCGCTCATTTTCCACGTTACCTGCTTGATGATCTGCGTGTATCCTTGAATGATTTTCACCACTTTGCCCGACACATTCCTGTCCGTATAATCCGTCACGGGCGCGGCCGCTTCTTTGTTTACCCGCATACTGACGGCCAGGTCCACCGCCTGAAGGATGCCCTCCCGCGTAATCCCTCCCAGCACGACCGCACCCTTGTCCAGCGCTTCGGGCCTTTCCGTGGAGGTTCTCAGCAAAACCGCGGGAAAGCCGAGTAGGGCGCTTTCTTCCGACAGTGTGCCGCTGTCGGACAGCACACAGCGGGCCCGCGTCTGAAGCCTGCAGTAATCAGGGAATCCAAAAGGCTCCATGCATCGAACCAGTTCATGGTATCTGAAACCAAATTTTTTGATCTGCTTTCTGCTGCGCGGATGCGCCGAATAGATGACCGGCATCCGGTACGCCTCCGCGACTGCGTTGACGGCCTCCATCAGGGAATAAAACGCGGCCTCGTTATCGACATTTTCTTCCCTGTGCGCGGAGATAACCAGATACTCGTCCGGCTTTAAATCCAGCTTATCCAGAATTGCGCTTGCGTTGATACTGTCGATGTGATTGAAAAGCACTTCCGTCATGGGAGAACCCGTCACGAATATATGCTCCTTTCTAAACCCTTCCGCCAGAAGGTATCGTCTGGCATGCTCCGTATACGCCAGATTCACATCGGATATATGATCCACGATTCTGCGGTTGATCTCTTCGGGAACATTGAAGTCGAAGCACCGGTTTCCGGCCTCCATATGGAAAATGGGAATTTTCAGGCGCTTTGCAGATATCGACGACAGCGCGGAATTTGTATCCCCCAAAATGAGCAGCGCATCCGGCATTTCCTCCCGCAGCACCTTATAGGTGGCGGCAATGATATTTCCGATGGTATCGCCCAGCGTTTCCCCCGCGCACGCCAGGCTATAGTCGGGCGGCCGTATGGACAGCTCGTCAAAGAAGATACCGTTGAGCCTTTCATCCCAGTTCTGGCCGGTGTGTACCAATATATGGTCAAAATACCGGTCAAACGCCGCGATGCACGCCGAGAGCCTGATTATTTCCGGCCTTGTTCCAATGATCGTCATCAGCTTCAGTTTACGCATAGAACACGCCCTTTCCGATTTTAACGGGAAAAGTGTCCGGGTGCTGCGGGTCATACAGCTGACTGGCCCATATGACCATCACGAGGTCCTTATCGCCGGTATTCGTGATCGCGTGCGCGTAGCCCACGGGTATATCCACAACCTCCATACGGTCCGCCGACAGCGCATAAGAGATCACCCGCTCTTCCCCTGCCTTCTGAAACCGAATGACCCCGCTGCCGCTGACGACAAGTATTTTTTCTATCTTCGTATGGTGCCAATGCCCTCCCTTGGTTGATCCGGGCCTTGCAACGTTAACGGAAACCTGCCCGCCTGCCGCCGATTTCAAAAATTCCGCATAACACCCGCGTTCATCCGCGTGCACCGCAAGCGGATAGGTAAAATCGTTCTCCGGAAGGTAACTTAAATAGGTGCTGTACAGCTTCCGGGTCAGCGCGTCGCCCATGTCCGGCACAAGCAGGCTCCGGCGGTCGCCGAAGGCGCCGATCATCTCCGCCAGATGGCCCACCGAAGCATGGTGCGTGACGGGAACCACACAGTATTCCGCCGTCCGCTCCGCCTCTCCATGCAGCGTGCCCAAAAAAGCCGTTATCACATCGTCGATATAAGCCAGCTCGATCACCGCATCCGGGTCGTCCACGCGCAGCGGCAGCCCGCGCGCCGCGTCGTGGCAGAACGTGGCGACCACGCTGTTGTAATGCGGCGCGCACCATTTTCCGAACACGCCGGGCAGCCGGTAAACATATACTCTGGCGCCCGTCCTCTCGGCATACGAAAATATAACCGCCTCCGCCCTCTTTTTGCTTCTCCCGTACGGGTTATCCAGCCGCGCCTGAGCGGAGGACGACATCAGCATCGGCACGTTTCTGCCCTGCCGCTCCAGGCTTTGGACAAGCCGCTCCGTGAACGACACGTTCTCTTCAAAGCCCGATTCGTCCCGCGGCCTGTTGACGCCCGCCAGATGAAACACGAAGCCGCACGCGCCCGCGTAGTCGTCCAGCAGCGCGGGGTCGGTGTCTTTGTCGAACCTGAGCGTCTCCCCCAGCGCGGCCGCCGCTATATGCGCGCACAGGTTTTTGCCGATGAACCCCTCTGATCCCGTAACCAGCAGCCTCATCCCTTCCATCCTCCCAGCTCTCCGGCGACATATTCACATCCCAGCAGCGTTGCTTTAAGCTCCTCCGGGGTAAGCCGGTGCGTGTTGCTCGAGTTGTATTCCTGCATCGCGGCGACCTGCCGGTTCCCGCTGCTGAAATATTTGGCATAGTTGAGGTCACTGGTGTCCGCGGGCACGCGGAAGAAATCTCCCATAT
>AGTN01227645.1_pt1 | contig 22908 bp, 18 predicted proteins | sample 314218 | NCBI WGS metagenome assembly AGTN01 (sample SAMN02954264, study PRJNA73603) | bioreactor metagenome | biome: terrestrial; feature: non-aerated bioreactor; material: poplar woody material; isolation source: poplar biomass | place: USA | collected 2006-12 | reverse complement strand
AGCGAATTCCGAGATAGATAAGACCCGAGACGATAAACGGCGATGAATACTTGAGCGCCGTGAGCAACCGTTGAAGCCGAGTCAGGGAGGAGCCGCCATCGAAACCCTCTCCGTCGTCGGAAGCGGCAGTATCGCCTGCGGTGCTATCGTTCCTTTCCTGATTAATTTCATCGGGGCTTTCGTCACTCTCGGCAACTTCCGAGGTCGCGGCTGCAGCCTTGCCTTTTCCTTTCTTCTTTTTCTTCTTCAACGCCTTCTGCGCATGCGCAATCTGCCGGCTACTCGCCTGAGGAACCGGCTCGGTAGCGTTCTGCCTTCCCAGCTCCTTCAATTCCTTCCAGGACGTCGGAATTTTCGACTTCTCCTTTTTGGCAGGTTCCTCGTCGTTATCGACCTGAGCGAACTCTTTCTCGACAATCTTTCCAAACTTCTCCGGCACAGGAAAAAGGTAGTAGTAGACTGCCACCACAATCGGCAAGCCGATCGAGATCTCTTTGCTCATCAACGCCAACCAGAAAATCGGAATTGAAATCAGATAGAAATTGCGACGTTTCTCGATCTGTCCGCGCACCACCAGATACAGTGCCAACAAATAGAAGGGCGCCGCCAGGAGATCGGCGCGACCGGAGAGCCACGAAACGTCCTCGCAGTGCAGCGGATTGACCGCGAACAGCACGGTCGCTAAAAGCGCCATCCATGATGAATTGAAGCTCGGCCACGAGCGGGTCAACGTTCTTAACAGCAAATAGAAAAGCAAAATGCTGCACGTGTAAATCGCCAGGCTTGTGACGTGGTAGCCGACCGCATTGAGCCTGTAAAGCGCGTAATCGAAGAGGAACGTGAAACCGAGCAGCGGCCTGTAAAAGTCAAAGCTTGGCAGTTGCAAATACTGGCTGACAAAGTTGCGCCAGATGAGTTCCATCCTTCCGTCATCGAGCACCTTGTGCGCGAAATTCACTTGCCAGATGTCATCGGCAACGAAGAAGCTGTCGAGAGCGGGCGTGTATATCAACCAAACGAATCCGACAAGCAACGCAAGTTGAATGACGAGTCGTTTGTTGATTTTGGGTGCTTGGTTGGAAGTGGTAGGCACGCTGGTTCCCGAGATCTGAGCGCGACACATTTGAGTATTGCACAGAAGATCTATCAAATCTATGAGCTCTTGCTTTCCCGGAATCTCTTACATAACCGTCAAATAGGTGTAGACTTAACACCGTTTGCGCGCGACCAGTAACGCCGGTGAGGAGATGTCGTGACCGATAATAATGCCAGAAACGTAAAAGCCATCAGGATTGAGAAGCACGGCGGGCCGGAGACTCTTCAAATCAAAGATGTCGCCCTGCCGGCACCGGGTCCTGGAAAGGCGCTCGTGCGCATACAAACGGCCGGTCTCAACTACATCGACATCTACAGACGACGCGGCGACTATCCGGTCGACTGCCCATACACACCGGGTCTTGAAGCCGCGGGCATCGTCGAAGAGATAGGCGAAGGCGTCAAATGCGTCAAACCAGGCGACCGGGTGGCGTACACCGGGCAGCCTGGAGCCTATGCGCAAGCTTCCATCGTGGACGCCGAGTCGCTCATTCCCCTTCCGGACGATATGTCCTTCGCGGAAGGCGCGTCGTTCCCGTTGCAAGGCATGACGGCGCATTATTTGATCAACGAGTACTACAAGCCACGCCCTGATATGACCGTTCTTGTGCACGCAGCCTCCGGAGGCATGGGTCTCTTGCTCGTTCAATGGGCGAAACATCTCAGAGCGAGAGTGATTGGAACAGTCTCGTCCGAAGAGAAAAGTGACGCCGCATACTCCGCGGGCTGCGACTACGTGATCGTCTATACGGAAAAAGATTTCGTGCAAGAGGTGAGAACTATCACCGCAAACGGCGGTGTGGAGCTGATTCTCGACGGCGTCGGCAAAGCGACTTTCCCAGGCGATCTCGAAGCAGCGTCGATCAGAGGAACGATCGTCATCTTCGGATCCGCATCCGGAAAAGCCGATCCCATCTCACCAAACTTGTTGCAGCAAAAATCATTGAAAGTTTGCGGCGGCAGTTTGTTCAATTATTTGCTCGACAGAGACGAGCTGCTCATGCGCTCTTCAGATGTTCTGCAGGCGCTCAAAGAAGGCTGGCTGAAGTTGAATACCAATCATGTCTTCCCACTTTCAGAAGCAGCAGACGCGCATCGCCTGCTAGAAAGCAGAAAGTCCACCGGGAAGATTGTGCTCGAGACGAGGTCATAAGGCAGATGCTTAAGGGAAAAAAGCTGGCAGTAATCGGCGTTGGAAAACTTGGTGAAGCACTGATCGCAGGTCTTTTGAAGCAGGGTGAGTTGACCGCAGCCGACATAGTCGGTTCTGTCGCTCACGAGCCTTCGATCGAGCGTGTGAAGAATAAGCTTGGCATCAATGTCAGCCTCGACAACAAAAAGACAGTCGAAGGCAGCGATATTATTTTGCTGGCGGTCAAACCGCAAAACATGGACGCCGTTATAAACGAAATCGCCTCCACGCTCAAGCCATCTCAAGTCGTCATCTCGGTTGCAGCATCGGTTACCACTGAATTTGTAGAGAAGCGATTGACAACAAAAATCCCGGTTGTCAGAGCAATGCCCAACACACCTGCGGTTATGAATGCCGGTATGACCGGGTTGTGTGGTGGACAACATGCTGGTGAGGAACATTTGAAGATCGCCGAGCAGGTCTTCCGTTGCGTGGGCGAGATCGTATTTGTAGATGAATCATTGATGGATGGAGTCACCGCTCTTTCCGCCAGCGGTCCCGCCTACCTTTATGTCGTCATCGAGTCGCTTGCAGAGGCTGGTGTGAAACTCGGCATCTCCAGAGAAACCTCGACGTTGCTTGCAGCGCAAACTATGTACGGCGCCGCCAAGATGGTTCTCGAGTCGAAAGCGCACCCGGCGCTATTGAAAGACATGGTGACCACGCCCGCTGGTTGCACGATTGACGGTTTGATGGAACTCGAGGAAGGCAAGTTGAGAGTGACTTTGATCAAAGCGGTCGTCAAAGCAGCCGAAAGAGCGCGCGAGCTGGTGAACACTCAGAACTCGAAGGTGCACTAGATCCTTTTTGCACGATCACGTGTCTCGTGATCGCAGCTTTTTTCTCGTATCCCGTATCCCGGATCCCGGGATACGACATAGTCGCTCGTACGAGACAGCGGAATCTCCAGGTCCCAAAAGCCCATACAGTGCGGGCTCTGCGAGTTAACCTGAATTCTTGCCGGATACCCGAAGAAGTCGGCGGATCTAAGGGCAGATAATAAATAGACGACTATTTCTCTGTTCCTTCGGAGCAGGGTTCACACGACTGCAGAATTGCTCAGGAATCACCGGAACCAATGAGAGACTTACCGGAACTCTCCGACACGCAGAAAATCAGAGTAGGCGACGTCGTAGCGGATCGCTACGAGTTCGTCGAAAAACTTGGCGAAGGCGGCATGGGCGCTGTCTTCAAAGCCGAGGATTTGCTTCTGATGAGAACTGTGGCCGTCAAAGTGATGGCTGTCTCCGGCTATGGTATCGGTCCTGACGAGATAGTTCGCTTCCAGAGAGAGGCGAAGTCGGCAAGCAACATCAATCACGCCAACGTCATCAAAGTGCTCGACTTCGGTGTGACGGATCGCGGGCAACCATATATGGTGATGGAGTACGTACCGGGAGTTTCTCTGCTCGATCTGATTCGCAAGCGCGGTCCGCAGCCAATCAGGCATTCGCTCTTTCTTTTGGAACAGATCTGCGACGGAATGTCGGCAGTTCACAAAGAAGGAATCGTTCACCGCGATCTCAAATCAAGCAATATCGTCATCATCGATCAAGATGGTCAGTCACCGCAGATCAAAATCCTCGACTTCGGAATCGCAAAATCACTCTCATCGCGCGATGAGTCTCTGACACAGACCGGACAAGCTTTGGGCAGCCCATCGTACATGAGCCCAGAACAAGCTCGCGGCGACGATGTCGACGCCCGTTCTGATGTTTACTCGCTTGGATGTATCGCGTTTGAACTGATGAGCGGTCGACCGCAGTTCATCGGCGATAATGCGATGGAGATTATCACGCAACACTTGAAGTCAGTACCACCCTCGCTTGCCGAGTGCAACAGTGACATAACCTATCCACCAATCGTTGAGAAACTGGTGGCGCAGGCGGTGGCAAAGGATCGAGACCAGCGATTCAGTTCCATGGCCGATATGAAAGCGCACATCAACGAGACTGCCGCACAGATGGCGGAAGTTCCTAACGATGCAAAGGAACAAAGCACGAATCCGCAGCGCAAAGGGCGCTTGGCGCCAATGCTCATAGGCACCCTCACCGCAATACTAATTTCCCTGTTTGGTGCTCTTTATGTTGTCGGCGCAAACACCAACTGGCTCGATGGCGTGATGGGAACGGCAACAGCAAAAATAAAAATACAAAAGATCAAACTTGCTTCCGCCGCTCCCTTCAATTCGAAGCCATTTTGGAAACCGCGCACAAAGCCCGGGGAGAAAAATCAAATTTCTCCGAGGCTTGAGAAGGCGCTGAAAGCTTCGGAACCGCTCAACGAAATTAAGAATCCCAATGAGGCAAACCTCGGATTCGAGCTTCTCAATCAGACGCAACAAGTCGGCTCCGACGCTGGCGCCGTATTGTGCATGAACAACAAAGGTCTGAGTTTGATCGATTCGTATGTTAAGGAGAAACAGAGCGTCTACGCTATTCATCTGATTAAGTGCACTCTGACACCGGAGCTTCTAAAAAAGATCAAGACTCTCAAGCCGGATGACTTGAAGATAAGAGACTGCGACTGTTCTGACGCAGATCTCAAATTGATCAGTGAAATCAAATCCGTAAAAAATCTATGGTTGGATGGAAAGAGCAGTTTTACGACGGAAGGACTGAAGTTGCTCCGCAAGATGCCCATTGATTACCTCGTCATCCGTACTGGAACACTCGGAAACGAAGATGCTGAAGTTTTAGCCAAACATCCCACTCTCCGGTCCCTCAACCTTTCCAACAATACACATATCACCGCTAAAGGATTGAACTACTTTCTTGCTGTTAAGCGCAAGCTTTCTCTCAACATTTACGGCTGCGCGTGCGCGCTAGTTCCATCCGGAAAGTTGGAAGAACTCGGAAAGAAGCACGATAAACTCGTCGAAGGAACACCTCCGAAAGAATCGTCGGATGACGTGCAATCATTCTGTCAGGGCATGGGCTGGGAAGTTCCCAAAGAAGTTTTTTAACTCCTGGTCACCACCTGTGATGCTCGGATTTAGCAGTATCACGGATCACGTGATACTCTTACTTTTCTTCGATCTTCCGCCGATCAAGCGTTCAACATGTATTATCCCAAGAAGCACCAATAAAAGATCGACGACACAAAGTAACGGAATTGGCGTAAAGGCACGACCCATTGCGCCAAGCCAGGAACCGATTGGATAGTAGAGCAACAACAGACTCCAATATCGATAAGGCAACTCCGGTATTCTGGCAGCGTGCAGAATGCTCAACTTTTCAAGCGTCAAAGCGGCGGCAATGCTGAGTAGAATCAGGTCATGGTCGTGAAGATGCGGCGCGAAAGAGCTTGCCAGCGCCAACGTTATCGCCATCGCCCAACGAGGATCGTTTCTAAAGCAATGAGCCCGCCACACTCTCACAAGGTAAAGCAGCGCACCCACAAAGAACACTACCGAGATCTTAACCGCTAATTCGGACGGCGCAAAGACTAACAATAAACCACGCAGGTTGGACATGTTCTCCGAACCAATACTGAGATTGGTCTGCTTGGACGACTCGACCTGCAACAACCAGCCAGGATAATCTACGATGCTTTGCCAACCAACATTCAAACCCGCGACTGTTAACAGAATAACCTCCACAACGAATGCAGCAATGATAACTTTCCAGTTCCAAACTAAGCCAGCCACTCCCAGAAAAAATGAGTATTGGGGCTTAATACTCGATAAGGCCAACGCTGCACCAGGGACCCATTTTTGACCGACAGTCAAGGCAAGATAGAACAAGCAGACGCACGTCGCCAACCATAGATTCGTCTGACCTAGTTTCAATCCAATAATCATTGGCTCCGAAATTACAACCGACGCAATAAAAATCAGTCGGTCAAGGACGCCAAATTGCGGAGCGACAATCTTGAGGAAGGCATACAGAGTAGGCAAAAAGACAAGCGGCCAGATGACTATCCAGACATAATATGCCGCTTCCATCGATAGTACCGAGAGCGGTGCCATCAAAGTAAAAAAGAACGGTGGATAAGCAATGATGTGCACCACATCAGTGTGTTTGGGTGCAATCAACTTTTTCTGCCACTCCAACTGTACGTTCAAGTTGTATATCCGAGAGCGATCGTAAGAAGTGGATAACACGCCCGCTTCGTACCATGTTACAAAGTCCGAGATTTGAAGCTGATTGGGCGTGCCCGTAACAAAGAGGCTTTTACGATCCGAAGGTAATACAGCAACGGACAGCAAGTAGATGGCGGCGACTGCAAGAGCCATGATGGTGACTAGCTTGACTGTGTGTTCAACTGAGAGGCGCATTGAATACCTCTAAGGTGCCGGATTACATTCAAGGATTGCGTAACTCAAGCTTTTATTCTAACTGCTTTCCCAGTCGCGACAAGCGCAAATACAAATTACCCGCCCCGCATCAATCGTTATTTAACACTGATATGATTGCCTACGGATGGGCTGAAATGTTGCCTGAGCCGCATCGCATTTTGGGATAGTGCCACCACAGGTGAAGCCATGCCGACTTCCTCAAACACGCCTGTATAGAACAAAAACAATGGTAGCATCAAGATCGATGAGTTCCAAGTGGCACCTGTTGACCCTGGGCCGGTGCGCTCGCGGCACCTGAATCGCCAGTGGGGTTTTCAGCAGCAGCTCTGACCAATCCAGCCGAGACAATGGCAACGACGCATGCCTGCAAAAACAGGCGCGCAAGGTCCACTTCTAAACTGTTTTCAGGAGACCGCAGAACCGGCGGTGAGAAAAACGGGTGCGTATTCAAGCGGTATAAGCGTTCCTCCTAGTCTGGTTGCCCATATTCCTATACAATTCTAGTCGGCCACGGCCCCATCTAGAAGGGCCGGGAATAACTTATAGGAAAAACGGGATGGCGAGCGAACTTCTCTACTTGTCAGGATTTGGCAATCATTTCGAAACTGAGGCGGAGCCCAACGCACTGCCGCGTGGGCAAAACTCGCCGCAATCTCATCCGCTCGGTCTGTATGCAGAACAGCTCAGCGGCAGCTCATTTCTGGCCAACCGCCATGAGAATTTGAGAAGCTGGCTCTATAAGATTCGCCCGTCAGTAGTGCATTCCAAGTTTGTTGCTCATGAGCAGCGATTGCTGAGAAGCAGACCGTTCACCGAGGTGGACACGCCGCCAACCCAGATTAGATGGAGCCCACCGCCGATTCCTGAGGCACCGACTGATTTTCTCGACGGGCTTATTACGTTTGCCGGCAACGGCGGATACGCCAGTATCAGAGGTTCAGCGGTTCATCTCTATGTTGCCAACACCTCAATGACGGATCGGTTTTTCTACGATTCCGACGGCGATTTTCTGATCGTTCCCGAATCAGGCAAGCTGGAGCTCCGCACCGAATTTGGTATCATTCACGTGGCACCATGGGAGATGGCATTGATCCCACGCGGTGTGAAGTATCAGGTGCGCCTTCTCGATGCCACTGCCCGCGGTTATATCTGCGAAAACTTCGGACCACCCTTCAAACTGCCTTATCTTGGTCCGATAGGCTCGAATGGTCTGGCTAATCCCCGCGATTTTCTAGCCCCTTCGGCGGCCTACGAAGACAAACCCGGTCAGTGCCAGTTGATGAATAAGTTCAACGGCAAGCTGTGGAGTTGCGCTCTGGAGCAATCTCCACTCGACGTGGTCGCTTGGCACGGCAACTACTACCCGTACAAATACGACTTGCGAACCTTCAACGTCATCAACACGGTGAGCCACGATCATCCCGATCCTTCAATCTTCACCGTTCTCACATCACCGTCTGAAATGCCTGGTCTTTCAAACGTAGATTTCGTCATCTTCCCGCCCAGGTGGATGGTCGCCGAAAAAACATTCAGACCGCCGTACTACCATCGCAACGTTATGAGCGAATACATGGGACTGATTGAAGGCGTTTACGATGCCAAACAAGAAGGCTTCGTTCCGGGCGGCGGAAGTTTACACAACTGCATGACACCGCACGGGCCGGATGAGCAGACCTTCTCGAAAGCTCGCGACGCTAATCTCGCCCCTGTAAAAATCGAAAACACCCTGGCCATCATGTTCGAGAGTTCGCTCATCTACAGCCCCACACCATTTGCCCTTGAAACGGAACTTTTACAGAGCAACTACCTCGATTGCTGGAGCAATCTCAAATCACATTTTTCTCCAGGTATTAGAGCTTAGAGAGCGAAAGAAGTTTGAATGTGGCATAACAGTTATGGACACGGAACTTACAAGGTTAAAATTTCGCTCGGTCCTGACTGTTGGCTCGTTTTGGAGCCGGTTCCGCTAGCCAGTCCAACTCACTCAGGAGTCCGGTAATTTACTGGAATCCGAAATAATCTCAATTATCGGTCAGTTTGTAGCCAGGAACCCACTTCAAATCAATCATGTACAGACCAACATCTCCTAAATCAGATGACTCGGCAACCAACCGCCAGAAGTTACCGCCAGAACAAGGCTGCCCATCCATGGCAAAGGTCAAGTTCATGCTCGACGAAGCAACCAATCGTCGAGGCTGTCTGATTGAGTTGCCATGGACTGCCGGCTCAGCTAACTTCACGCTGACCTGTCAATGGGAGCCGGCTTTCGAAGAACCGGTCTGGACACTATACGAGCAAGACGGATCATCATCGAAAGTGGTCTGGACACAGTCATTTGCACCCAGTGACCTTGAATTCATGTACGACATTCTGGCTATGTCGGCACCGAAAACTACTGCTTATACAGCGATTCCGGAGCTTCTCAAACCGGAGGTCGCGCAGGAGGATTCTGGAGACCGGCGCCTGGGTGGAGAATCCGCCATCTCCGGTGGCTATCCGATGATGGCTCCACTGCCCCAACCGGGCATGCCACCAGTTCCTGTACCGCAACAGCAGCAATCCTATTCAAACCTCCAAGCACAACAAGGAGGACCAGGTGGAATGGGAATGGACCCACATCAGCAGCCTTATCCGGGTATGCCCTATCCACCCCACCCTGGTTATCCTCAACAGGCTCCGCCGCAGGGTTACAACCCCTACGGCATGCCGCAGCAGATGCAGCAAATGCCACCGCAAATGCAGCCTTATCCACAGCAATATCCGCCGGGTTATCCGCCTCAGCAGCAAATGCCGCAGCAGATGCAGCAAATGCAGCCAATGCAGCAGATGCCGCAGACCATGCCACCTGGATACCCGCCTGCTCAGGCACAAATGCATCCGGGCGGGCAAGCAGCTGATTCTCCGCGCATCCCGCTCGATTATCATCTACTCGATAAACGTCCCAACATGCTTCTTGGCTCGATGTTGCAGGAAGCTGGATTGATCAGCGAACCGACTTTGGAAGCGGCACTCAAGCTTCAAGAGCTCATCCGCGACGAAAAGATTCCACCAGAACGTGCACCGGCAATCTTGAAACGGCTGCACTCGATGGGTGGAAACATCGATCAATACTTGACCCCCGATGACACCATATCGGACGGACGACGAACCTCTTCTGAAAAGGTGAAGAGACCTTCGGCACCACCGGCCGGTGGCGGTGGCGGCGGCGGCGGACGCCCAGGCGGCCCTCCCGCAGGCGCTCCTTCCGGCGCACCAGCAGCCGGTCCCGACGGAAAACGAAATCTCAAACCCGCATTCGATCTGCTTCAGAAAGCTGGCATCCTCAGCGAGGATGACATTCAGGACGCTCTGGCGGTGCGCAAAAAGCACGGCGGCGACCTGGTAGGCATTCTGGAAGCCGCCGGTAAAGTCAACCGCAAAACAGTTGATGCTGCCTTTATTTGCCTGCCTTTGATTAGAGAAGGTTTGCTGAAAATGGAACAGTGCATCATCGCCCTCAACTACTGCAGTCGAATGCGGGTCGGCTTCGATGAGGCGTTAGATGAAATGGGTTGGCAAAACCCCAGAAAGTTGCGCTCTGACCTGCCGCTTTAGGGCAAGTTCCGATAATTAGACCAGGCATTGAATCCCATATAGAGGTTGAGATTCTCTACTGGGTATATTGCATGGCAAAGGCACTAAAAACGCCACGGCTTAGGCATTCAACTCGCACCAAATCGCATACAAATGGGCAAGACTATTCTTCTCGTAGAAAAGGATCCAGCGTTCCGCAAGCTCATTGTGCCTATTTTCGAAAGCCGCGGTCATAAGGTTGTTCAAGTAGAGACAGGCGAGGAAGGAAAGAGCGCAATCGGCGCAGAGAAGCCGGATCTTGTGGTTGTCGGCTCGCCATTGCCGGATATCGCCAGCGCACAATTAGTCGAAGACATTCGCGAAGTGGGCAGCGAAGTCGATATCGTTTACATCGCCTCCGATAAATCCGAGCTATCTGAAGTCAAAGGCAGGCTGCGCGACTCGCGCGTCATGATGACTGCCAGCAAGCCACTGATTCCGTTTGTCTTCGGTGCGCAGGTCGAATGTCAGTTCGCAGGCGACATGGGATCTGAGGCACAGAAGCGTAAACTCAAAGACTTCGAGACCATGTTCCTTGCCCTTGTAACCAAGTATGCAAGAGTGTTGCCCGAAAAGTTGAGCGCGCTGGCACAAGCAATCGAGAAGGCTAAAGCCGAACCAAACGTCAAAGAATCACTCGAAGAAGTCCGTGGACAGGCGCACAAAATCAAGGGCACCGGTGGCTCTCTGGGCTTCAGAAAAGTCGGCGAACATATGGCGTTCATCGAAAATTCCGCTGTCGAGATGTTTAGCAAGCCGCAAGAAGAGCGCGATTTGATGTGGTCCGAGATCGATCGAAGATTGGTCGAGGCACAGATAGACGGTGATGCCGAAGCCAAAGAAGTCATGGAAGTCGTGCAAGGCAAAGAGGAAGAAGCCGATGCCGACAGACAGCCATCCATGGCACGAATACTGGTTGTCGATGCCGATACCGGTTTCCTCGAAATTGTTGAGGAGCTGGGCAGAGAGAGCCTGGTTGAGATCGTCAAGGCGACAAACACACCCGAGGCTTTGGAACGCGCTGTTGTTTATCCGCTTGATGCAGCGCTGATAAACCTCGTTCCTGAGTGTCCCGACACGGGCTTTGAGCTTGCTCGCGAATTGCGATCGCTTCCGGGTTACGACAACTTGCCGCTGGCATTTATTTCTGGAAGCGCACTCGTCAAAGACAGAATCGAAGCCACTCACGCAGGTGCTTCGCTCTATCTGGATAAACCATTTGAATCTGATTCGCTTGAAAAAGCTGTTCAACATTTGGTGGCAATCAGACAGGGAGGACGACCGCGCGTACTGGTCACGGACGACGACGAATTCTTCGCAAACACAGTTGCTCTGGTGCTTCGTAACGAGGGAATGATCGTCAGAACTCTCAACGATCCAAACGTCATACTCGATACGATGCAAGAATTTCCTCCGGACATGCTTCTTCTAGATGTGATGATGCCTGGAATTACAGGATTCGAAGTTTGCAGAATGCTGCGCCAGATACCGCGATGGCAAGATCTGCCGATCATTTTCCTCACCGGTCAAACCGGTGTAGAAGCGCGTGTAGAGGCGTTCCGCTGCGGTGGTGACGATTACCTTCCTAAGCCGGTTGTTAATGAGGAACTGCTCACTCGCGTCAAGGTCCGTCTCGATCGTTCCAAGATGTTGAAGGAGCGCTCTGACAAAGACACAATCACAGGACTCTTGTTAAGACGCGCATTTTCAGAACAGCTTTCAGCTATCCTGGCTGAGTCTCAGCGCGTAAAACAGCCATTCTCGATCTGCCTGCTCGACGTCGATCACTTCAAAAAAGTCAACGACACATACGGACACCTGGCTGGTGACCGTGTTCTTGCTGGATTCGGACAACTGCTTGCCCGCCGGTTCAGAGTCGACGACCTGCGCGCTCGTTGGGGCGGAGAAGAGTTTATCCTCGCATTCAGACGCGAGAAAAAAGAGATCATCCATAAAGCTGTAATCCGCGTTCTCAACGAGTTCAAAGAAGTACCCTTCACTGGCGACGAAGGCGAGGTCTTCAACTGCAGCTTCTCAGGCGGTCTTGCAACCTTCCCGGATGACGGCGAGTCCATATTCGATCTCGTGCAAGCCGCTGATAAACGCCTTTATATCGCCAAGAAGCAGGGACGCAGCCGCATTATCTTCGAAGAAGACGCAGAGACTGCCAAGGTCGAATTGCCTCATTAGAGTCGAATCGCCTCATTGGAGTCGAATCGCCGCATTGGAGTCGAATTGCCGCATTAGAGTCGAACCGCCTCATTAATCCCAACTCCCGGCATATTCAGAACCAGTGACCGTTTATTAAATGCTTTTGAGAGCATCCAACTCGTGTTTATCTGCTTTCAAAAGCATTTAATATTGCAACACGAAAATTCGATGCGTCCATTGTGTTTTAAGAAATGGAGATATGGCACCATATATGATGGCGCACAGAGCCAACAGACCGCTCGCTCGCTTCAGAGAAATTTGATACTAGCCCCAGTCGTCTGTGTCTTCGTCTAATTTTTTCTGCTGCTGTTTTTGCTGCTGCTTAAATTGCTGTTGTTGTTGTTGAAGCTGCTGGCGCTGTTTCGAGTATTGAATATACTTTTCGATATCTTCAAGCGTCTTTTGATACTTCGCGCCATCGGGCAGTGCAACCGCCTTCCGGAAGAACGTCCGAGCCTGCTCAAAGTTCTTAAGCTTGATATAGGCAGTTCCAACCGCCGCCTGATACTCGGTATTGCCAGGCTCTCGCTCGGCGGCGTTTATCAAGTGAGGGAGAGCTTCTTTAATTTGCGGTCCATCCAAAGATGATCCGCGCATTAAGTAGGTTCCAAATGCAAACTCTGTGCCGGTATCACCTGGATTCAACTGCAGAACCTGCTTGTACTCTTGAATCGCCTCCGGTCTCTTATCCTGCTTGAGGTAGATTGCAAGCAAGGATTTGTGGATCACTTGCTTGCGTTGCTTTATCTCGGTGCCATCGACTTGCGCCACAGATGGTGGCAAGCATGCAATCGAGCTGATCGATAAAACGAGAGGAACGACCAGAAATTTTCTTGTCATGGCATGAACCTCGCAATTCCAATACGAAACAAGTGTCTACTTAAGAGTCACTTCTATCACGTTTCGCTTAGAAAAAGCCAGGTTTACCAGTCGTCGTCGTCTTCTTCTTGTTTAGCCTTTTGCTTCTGCTGCTGAATCTGCTTGTTATATTGCTCTTGCTTTACCTTCTGAAGAGCGCGTTGCTTTTCAAACTGGACGTACTTGAAGGTATCCTCGTACGTCTTTGAATACTTCTCCTTGCCGCCAGGAAGTGCACATGCACGTTGCAAATACTCGACTGCCTTGGGGAAGTTTTTGGTGCGCAAATAAGCCGTTCCTAGAGCACCGGCATAGTCTGCGTTGCCTGGGTCGGCAGCGCATGCCTTCACCAACTGAGTGATGCCGCCTGCGGCATTTCCGTTGCGACTTAGAAAAGTTCCATAGGCATAAAGCGTCTGCGCATCACCAGGATCGAGTGCAAGAACCGCTTGATACTCCTGAATCGCCTGCGGATTCTTCGCCTGCTTGATGTAGATATCGAGGAGGCAGCGGTGAATCACGCGCTTGCGTTTCTTCACTTCCGCAGGATCAACTTGGGCGTTGGCTGGCATCACCGATAGTGCCGAGACAAGTACCGAAAGAGCCAGAGCGCCATTTACCAATTTTGCAATCATGTCTAAAACCTCCAGGTAATTAGCGGGTCTGACCTTTGTGTTGCTCGAGAATTCTGAGCACTTTGTCGTAGTTGTCGTCAGAGTATTCCTGAATGCCGTACTTACCGTGATACGTCTCAAACATTCCGTCAATCGGAACGCAGTTAGGAATAAACAAAATAAACTTAGTTCCTTTTTAGGCATCATGTCTTCAGTGAATTTCCAGCCTTCAGGCTTAGACTCACCGATTTTCTCGTGAAATTCGTACCTGATTGGTATGTTGGGGTTGAGAGGCGGTCCCTTCAAAAATTCTTCGATATGGAAGTGAGCCAGAGGCGGGCGGAAGTATGTAATTGCATCGCCCTTCTTCTCGTAATCCTTAAACGTCGCCACGAAAATGCCTTCAGACTGGCTATAAGCATTCTCCAAGTTCAAGCCTGTCTTGGACGTCTGAGCGTGAACCTCTTCCGGCTTGAGCTCTACGTGCGGCGCTACGGGCGCAATCTCGACATATTTCGGCTGCGCGATCTTACCGACCACAAGTTCCTTCTCAACAATACTCTTTTGCATCAAACGCTTCAGTCGTTGCTCCACAAACGATTCTTGATTGACGTTGCCCAGTGCTTTCCTCAGCCAAGGCTCTGCTTCATCGTAGCGGTTCATATGGTAGAGCGCTTCACCATATTCGAGCGTCATCTGATTTTTGTAGTCCGGATTTATATCAAACAGCTCGCCCAGAGCTCGCATGACTTGATCCCACTGCATCATATTCTTACTTGACTGATACATTCCAAAGTAGAAATCTTCTTGCTTCGGCGCCAGACCAATCAGCTTGATGTAATTGCCCTGAGCCTCAGCCCAAGCGCCTTTCTTCATAGCAAGAGCACCGTCGCGTGCAAGCCTGGTGACAATCACGCTGCCATAGATACCCACATCATCAGAGTCGAGCGCGGCCAACGCTCCATAGGGCGAAGCTAGCGACAGGGTCATGCTCACCGGAATAATTATGACGAGTCTTCGTAGCATATCAATTGATGCAACCGGCCAAGCTGCCTGAGCTACTTTTGTTCTGGATTTTGACATTGGGACGAGTACTCCTTACCCAAGCGAAAATTGCGAGATGCCAACGTACGGCTAATAGCCATTTTCCACATTTCGGGTGCTTCTCGCCACTTGAGAAGTTAAACTCTTCTTTTTGTATATGTATTATCTGCCAGAGCGCCCGGAAGTCTTACCAGGAACCACCACCGCCGCCGCCGAAGCCACCGCCGCTGAACCCGCCGCCGAAACCACTGTCCCCGCCCCAGGCAGAGGATGTTCCAACGCCTGAATCTGAAGTAGCCACGGGCGCTGCAAGCATTGTCGACTCCATAGACCTCATGCCGTAGCCGAGATCATTGACGAACAGTTGCGGAGAGAAAATGTAGTCAACAGAGTTATAGCCGTAAGGTTGGAACCACTCCGGCGGTTCCTCCATCAAATCCTGAAATTGAGACGCCCAGCGATCGGCACAACCGAGCACCATCGCGTAAGGCAAAAGTCTTCCGAATATTGTCGGATCTTCTTTGGCAAGAACCTCGATCCGCCTTTTCTCCGCCTTCTCGATGAAACGAGCAAAGCCCAGGCACTGACGCAAGGCTATACAACCGCGCTCAGTGCGAGCCGGCATCACGAACGCCATGACGCCAATCACGGCCGCCGAGAAGATCATGCCGAGCCCGATTGGCAGAAAACCGTTTCCGCAGATACCACCGATGATTACAAAGAAGCTCAAAAACGCGATGAGCAGCCCGATGGCATGATAGCTCTGCCTGACAGTCTCCGGGTTTTGCATGAAATAACCGTCGGTTTCCATGCGCGAATAGATGTTCTCGCGAATACGCGGAATCCGTGTGTAAAACCTGTATCGCAGATCAGACAACTGCACGTTGACGCCCACGGGCGGCTCCGGTCCGAAGATTCCATCAAGGAACTTTTCTTCGTAATTGGTCAGCTTGTGCTCCGGTTCACTCGAGGCCGTCTTGGTGAATTCGTAGGCTGGATCATCGAATCCCCAGAAGTCTTTGCGCTTCAGTTGCTTGATTTTGAGGTGACCGCGAGCAGCAAGATCGATCAAAGTTGCGACTATGTCTTGCATATCGCATCGCTCATCCACGAGAGTTCCCACCTCGGCCGGGCGCATGCCCGTGGGTGGATCCCATTCAACCGGGATGGCACCTGGGTTTACAGCGTCTCGACCATAATGCCACCACATTGCGCCAAGGCCGAACAACGTCAGAAGAGGCATCCCTAAAGCCGGCCACCAGTCAACCAGAATCCAGACCAGCTCCTGAAATGGTGGAGGTTCAACCATGGAATCTTTTGGAAACCCGGCCACAATCGTAAAATCCTGACCCGGTTTAAGGGGGCCGGCGGTGTACTCGATACCGTTTCCGTGCAGTTTAGAAGCAGAAGGAACGTTGTTGGTTTGATAACCACCAGCGTACGACTTATGTTTAACTTCGCTGGGTCGGACATTGATGGGTGGAAAAACACGCGCAGTCGCATGTTCGATGACCACTGGCCATTCGTGTCCGGTGACATTCCAGTAAAACTCCGGCGCCTTGTCGAAGAAGTTGATGGCGCGCCGCACAACGTAGTGAATGTTGTACTGTTTCCGGCCGGTGACCGTAACGCTGGGATCACCGATGCGAATATTTATGTCACGCCCCTGTCGCGAAATGCTCGTCTTGAGCTTGTGATCGTCGCCATCTGTGACATCGACCAGTCGAAAATCGACAGTATAGTTGCCGCCGGAGCGAGAATATTGAACAGGAATGACGCGGAAAATCCCGTGTTTGTACTGGTTTTCAAAGTCGTATTGAATCGACTCGATGACGTCGACGGAGGAATCGTTGTTGGCTTTGATCGAAACGTCGAAGTTTCGTATCACCTCTGCCATCGCATCGGTCGCGGTAAACAGAAACGCCAGCGATACCACACTCAATACCAGGTAAGCTTTGCTCTTTATTGAAAAGAACGATGAGCCTCCGCGAAATATTCGTGCCACGTTGTATCCCTCTATTTGCTGGAATCTGTGCCTGGTGTCGCCTGGTCGTGCTGTCAACGCGCGTAATGTACGAACATATATCGAACGTATCAACTGCAGATCAAAAACCTTTCGGCTAGCGTAATTTTCTTTCGAATTAACAAACGCAATCTCGCACGACAGGAATTGAACCCAAATATAGTAGTGGGAACCAGACGCCTCTGCCTTAAAAGTGCCGCTTCTTTTTGAGGCTCCTTGGCTTCTTCGCCTGCAACTCCAACTCCGGCAGCCAACTTTTCCATAGCCTGGTATACCGCCCTGACAACGTGGAACAAAAGGTGTACGACAACGGTCAGGTCTTCTGTGCCGACCGGGCAGTGCTGCTGGTTCCAGCGCGATTCCGGCAGTCGTGATAAGATCTTCTTGACAACGAGAAAATGGCGGTTCTCTCCTGAATGCTCAAAAAATTGCTTCGCGAAAAGCTATATGACGTGCCAATGCACGACTGGGTACTGTTTGCTGCTGCCATAATGTTCTTGATGGACATTATCTGGCTGGTCTGGATTATGGTCGCTAAAGAGTGGCTAGGCGGCACGGTAGTGATCAATTCGATCTCCGCGATAATCGGAAACCTGGTAACCGTAGGCTTCCTGATTTTTGTCGGGGAGTGGGCGGCAGGTAAGCTGCAAATGCGCAAATACAGCTTTTCTGATGCGGCTCCGCTGGTGCTGTCGTTTCTAGCTTTGGTTGCCCTTTACTTTACGATTCCGGAAGGTGTTTTGTTATTTGGAATACCAGCTCGCTTCGCCCTGATTTTCGGAGCCCTCTCGGTCAGCCCCTTCCTCGCCCCCCGCAGTTCTGATATCGAACCGCAATAGGGTCTATCGTTTTTCATCCAGCCTATCGCGACTCTCTTACTTAGATGGCGCCTGTTTGGCGCCAGTCTTTTTTGACATCATATCCGGTGGCAGAGCTGCCTGGCATCTACTGCCCTATTTTGCAGTGAGCTTCTTCGAAACCTCAGCTGCTTTAGCGCCTTTTCCGGATTTCTCCAGTGCAATCACATAGTTCTTTATCGCATCGTTGTATATCGGATCGGCAGTTTGCTTATTTGTATCCATCAGATCAACTGCGGATTTATAAACAGGCCAGGCCTCCTGATAGCGGTGTTGCTTAGAGAGCACACGCGCCAGGTTTAGGAGCGTTTTGGGAACCGCGATATGTTTGGTTCCGAACTCTCTGATAAATAGCCTCTGAGCCTGGTTATATACAGGAATCGCTTCGTAGTACATCTCGCGTTCTTCGTAAACAGTGCCAAGCATATTCAAAATCACTGCCTTGCGGGCGTTTTGATGGAGCATGTTCTCTGCCTGATCCCTGGCCACAAGAAGAACCTTCTCTGCCTTGACGTAATCCTTAGCTTCAAGCGCTGCCGAGGCGGTTTTATGTTCTCATCGATGTTGACCTTGGTGTAATCGGTGGTGTCTACAGGTTGTGCAGGGGCTTCGCCAGAGCCGGTTGTTGTTGTAGAAGAATCACCTGTAGTGGCTGTCTGCGCATCACCCTTTTTGCCATTGTCGCTGCTTCCGCTGCCTCCAGAACAGCCCGTACTCGCGCCTGCAATGAGCAAAGCCACTAGTAACACAAACAGTCGATTCATTACTGCACTCCGTTCTAATCTGAGAGGATCCATGACAAGAACCAGGTCATTGAATACCAAGTTCTTACACTCAAAGGTACTAGTTCAGAATAGCAGGGATACAATTTTCAGTACTTATTGATACGCACAGCATTAATTGGAACAGGTCGAAATCGAGTGGAACGAACAAGAGAGTTTGTTAGCAAATGCACCAGTGCTTTTTGCCAGACGTTCCTTCAAAAGAGTGATCTCCTGCTGAAGCGTTGAAGTCAGCTTCTTGACAGCATCTCGCCCCTCAGACTGCGAATTTGCAAACTCATCAATCTCGAGAGGTTCACCGATCAATACACGCACCGTGCTGGTCTCCCAGTCCGGACCGTTTTGATATGAAATGTAGGCAGGAATAATGGGCACTTTCAATCCCTTGTTTGCCGCTGCCAGAGCGATTTTTGCCGTTCCCTGCTTGAACGGGTGCAGAGTGCTGTCGTAAAAAACATTGCCTTCCGGAAAAATCACAATCGGCTGACCCTTTTTCAATTGATCTTCGGCAAAGCCAACCAGATCCAGACGAGGGTTGGCGGGAAAAGCACCGACACTAAGCACAGCCGCAGCTTGCAATCCACGGATCTCGTTGGGCGAGACCATGTAATTAGACGGGCGATTGAGCACTCGCTGAACCAATGGTCCATCCCAGCGAGAACTGTGATTGGCTACGAAAATGAACGGACCTTCTTTAGGAAGTTGTCCACAAACCTCTATCTTTGCAAACCTGGTTGCGGTCACAACAACATTGACTGTATTCCAAAACCAGTAGCCGAGCGCGTTTTTGCAATCGATTGGACGTTGGGAAAATTTAGAGATTGAAACCGTGCGCATATGAACCGGCCTCCGAGCCGGAAGAACCATCGGGGAATATTGGTAATTCAACCCTGAAGGGTCGCAAGCAATTTTTGGATGCGAGGCACGCGAGCTCTTTGAATTGCTTGCGACCCTTTAGTGGTTGGGATTCGGTAAAACCCGCCACCGCCAACAATACAAAGATACCGCCCCAATCCCCACCAGTTGATTTCAGAAAAACACTTCTGCGATTGTGTTCGGTTAACCGGATAGAACATATAATTTGCTGTGGTAGAAATATGGAATCAGCGACCACAAGTCTGTCACGTATCTGAGTCAAAGGAGCGGCGATGCCTCAAGGAAATCAGCCACAGACCAGGGATAGCACACATCTTCCGTCAACCGAAGAGATGGCATCCTTTATGAACGAGGCGATTCAAGAAGCGCGGAATGGCCTTGAAGAGGGTGGAATCCCGATTGGCTCAGTTCTAGTTCGCAAAGGAAAGATCATCGGGCGCGGGCACAACCGCAGAATACAGTTTGGAGATCCCACTGCCCATGCCGAAATCGACTGCTTGAGAGCAGCAGGACGGTTGCAAAGCTACAAAGACACGATTTTATTTTCTACACTAATGCCTTGTGCAATGTGCGCCGGCGCAACTGTTCAATTTGGAGTGCCCATAATTGTAGCTGGCGAAAACCGCACGTTTGAAAGCTCTCGAGAGTTTATGGAAAAAAATGGCGTCACCGTAATCGATCTAGATCTGGATGAATGCTACGAGTTATTGAAACAGTTCGCTGACGAGCATCCATCACTATGGGCTGAAGATATAGGCCTGGAGCACATAGTTAACGACTGAATATAAATTTTCCAGTGAAGTTAACTTGGCTAAACCCAGATTTATGCTAGGGTAGATGAAGAAACCTCAGTCTGGAGGAATGATGACTGTAAGCGCAGATAAGGCAACGACCACAAAAAAGAAAGTTTCGAAAAAATCTTCGAAACCGTCGATGGCGATTCTGGCTACCTGTCCGACTAATGGTGCAGGTTGGTGTGCCTACCCGTTCTCTCCCAAACAGCTTGAGAAGAGAATGCGCACAAAAGCCCAGTTGAACCAGCTGGAAACAATCTCGAAAAAACCGCAGAAGACGAGCAAGTAAGCTCGAAATAGGCACCACGCCATACATCAGTACGGTATACCAGGCGTTACTTCTCAACCACCACAGGTGGTTACACCTAACATCTCCGGTCTCAAGCCATAGCTTTGCTCTGTATTGGGTAAAACTCTCTAAGGGAAACCGCCAGCGCCCCTTGAGTGGTTGTTCCTGGAGAGCGAGTTGTGGCAAAAATTCTGGTTGTGGAAGACGAACTCGATCTAGCTCAACAGCTAGAGGACTGGTTCAAGCGCGAACAATATACCGTCGACGTCGTCAACAACGGGCTCGACGCGCTCAACCGCTTGATGGTCTACAAATACGACGTTGTTCTTCTGGATTGGATGCTGCCGGTCTTGAGCGGACTGGAGGTGCTAAAACGTCTCCGCGCCCGCAACAACAAGACCCCAGTCGTTATGCTCACAGCTAAAGACACCATCGATGACACCGAAGCCGGTCTCGATTCCGGCGCCGACGACTACATAACCAAGCCATTTTCGTTGCGCGAGGTCTCAGCCAGAGTTCGAGCCGCTGTGCGCAGAAATTCATCAGCCTCGCAAACTCTGCTTGTAGCAGGGGATTTGGAACTCGATCCCGTGGCGCGTAGCGTGGAAAAACGCGGAAAGCCAATCCACCTCGAGCCGAAAGAATTCAATCTGCTTGAATTTTTCATGCGTCATCAAAATCAGGTCTTTAGCGCAGACGCGCTCATAGAAAGGGTTTGGCCGTCCGATACCATGGTCTCGCCCGACGCGATCAGAACTTACATCAAAGTTCTTCGCAAAAAACTCGATGACGACAACGGTCCTTCCTTGATTCAAAATGTTAGAGGAGTTGGTTACAAGTTTGGTTTGTAGAATTCGGTTCCCAGTTTTCTTGGTCAACTCGCAGTTTAGCAATCAATCTTTGACTTCACGTCATGAAAAACATTAGATGGCAACTGACTATTCAGTTCGTAACATTGACGGTATTCGTCTATGTAGTGCTGACCGGAATTGGACTGTTGCTGTGCTATGTCGAGCTCAATGACGCGATGGACAATCAGCTCGATGCGCTCCTCTACGAAGTGGCAAAACAGATCGATTGTGACGAAACCGGCTTCACGTGGCGCGTTCCAAAAACAAAAATCCAATCGCCACCGTTCGCTCTGCCAGCGTCATTTCAACTTTTCGATTCACAAGGTCGACTCGTAGATCAGCGTGGCTCTAAAGGCTATTCGGTTCTTTTAAAGAACGTTCGTGAGGTTCAGGGGGGGCAGTTCCGCTCTAAGTATGTGCCGCTAATCGACAATGCTCAGACCGTCGGCTACCTGCAAATTCAGCTTCCGACGATGGCTCGCGATCGATCGATGAAAAAGTTCGGTGTATCCATGGGTGGTGTCACATTGATCGGACTGGTCTTCTTCGCATTCGCAGGCTTTTTGTTTGCGCGCAAAGCAACTCAGCCATTGCTGACGTCCTACGAGATGTTGAAGCAATTCTCTGATGATGCCGCGCACGAGCTCAACACACCGATTAGTACGGTGAGAGCTGCGGCTGAAAATATGGGAGAGGAACTAGATGACCCCAAAGCAATTTCCGTCCGCCTTGATGTGATCAACCGATCGGTAGAGCGCATGAACCGGATCGTCAAAGACTTGATGCTCCTGACGAAACTCGGACTGGAAGCCGAACAACCCAGTCGCGAACCAGAACAGGTTCAATTCGGCAAACTGGTGCAAGACGTAGTATCAGAGTTTGTAGACAGGTTCAAACAAAAAGAGATCTCGCTCTCAACTAACGTCGAGATCACGCCCACATTAGCAGGTTACACAGATTCGCTTCATCGGATGATCGCTAATCTTCTCGAAAACGCGTTGCGTTACACCGAGCCTGGTGGCACGGTGTCGATTTCATTGACGGCAGCAGGCAACAACGCCAAGGTGACGGTGACTGACACTGGCATAGGAATTCCGGAGGAAAGCGTCTCCAAAATTTTCGACCGCTTCTATAGAGTCGACAAAGCCAGGTCCCGCGAAGTGGGTGGCACAGGCTTGGGACTGTCGATTGTCAAAGCGATAGCCGATATGCACAGCGCCTCGGTGACTGTCCAGAGCCTTCCGGGAGAGGGCTCTACGTTCACAATCGTGCTTCCTCTTCACCAGAAATAGCCCGAACAGCTGGTCTACATTGCGATTTCCATGGTTTAAACATGGAATCATGGATGATAGAAGCGATCACGTCCTCATCATCAAAATTTGCATTCCGTAATGAAGCACAGGTGCCAAATCCAGGACCCAAGCTCAGCCAAAAACGGCTTGTTTAGCCAATTTCGATACAACCGCGCCGCTGCCAAGGGTTCTTAACAATAACAGGAAAGGATTATCTG
>AGTN01745677.1_pt1 | contig 23076 bp, 28 predicted proteins | sample 314218 | NCBI WGS metagenome assembly AGTN01 (sample SAMN02954264, study PRJNA73603) | bioreactor metagenome | biome: terrestrial; feature: non-aerated bioreactor; material: poplar woody material; isolation source: poplar biomass | place: USA | collected 2006-12 | reverse complement strand
CGCCGTGCACGGCGGCGAGATTGAGCGAGCCGTCGGGATTGAGGCCGTCTTCCATGGACAGTTCGGCGGCCAGGGCCAGGGGCCGCTCCTCGCCGATGAACTGGTCGCCCACCAGCCGGGTGCCCAGTTCCTGCGCGATGGCGACCGCGCGGCGCCGCGCCTCGTTGTTGTCGCAGGTGCGGAACAGCAGCACGAAGAAATCGCTGCCCTGGCGGCCGAACATGTTGCCGGTGCCCAGATGCATGGTGATGACGCCCTCGGCGATCATCATCACCTTGTCGGCGATGCGGCCCCATTTGGCGCCCACCGCCTCGCGCAGTTCCACCAGCGAGACGATGTGCAGCTTGACCTGGAAGGCGCCGTCTTCCTCGCCGCGCAATTGCTGGGCGGCGAGGCGGAAGGAATCGTCGGTCAGGCGCGCCGTCTGGCGCTGCTCGGGCGCCCGTTCCGCCTGGAAGACCCGGCGGCTGTCGTAATCGTCCAGCGCCATGTCCATCAGGCGGCGCACCTCGTCCCCGCCGCCGCCGCGGCCGGTCACCCGCCGCGCCGCCTTGGCCAGCGGCGCCGTCAGCAGGGACAGCAGGCCGGGGCGCGCGCCCTTTCCGGCCATCACCCGATCTCGGAGCGGTACTGCCCGGCCAGCTTGACGTAATTGTCGGCCGAGACCGGGAACCACGCCGCGTCCTCGGGGCGCAACGCGCGCATCAGCTTGGCCGGGTTGCCGGCCCACAATTCGCCCGCCTTGACCCTCTTGCCCGGCGTGACCACCGCGCCGGCCGCCACCATGGCGCCCGATTCCACCACCGCGCCGTCCAGGATGGTGGCGCCCATGCCGACGAAGCAGCCGTCCTCCAGGGTGCAGGCGTGCAGCACCGCGCCATGGCCGATGGTGATGCCCGAGCCGATATAGGTGCCGAACTTGCCGCCGGTCACGTGGACGATGGTGCCGTCCTGGATGTTGGTGCGCTCGCCGATGCGGATTTCGTGCACGTCGCCGCGGATGACGCAGCCGAACCAGACGTTGGTGCCCCCGCCGATGACCACGTCGCCGATCACCGTGGCGTTGGGCGCGATGAAGCAATCGTCGGCGATGGTCGGAAGCGTGCCCTTGAAGGGCAGGATCAGGCCGGACATGGGACGGACTCCTTTACGGGAACAGGGGCTGCTGGTCGAGGCCGGCGGTCTCGTCCAGGCCATGCATCAGGTTCATGTTCTGCAGCGCCTGGCCCGAGGCGCCCTTGACCAGGTTGTCGATCACCGAGGTGATGATGGCCCGGCCGGGCAGGCGGTCGTCGAAGGCGTTCATGAAACAGAAGTTCGAGCCGCGCACGTGCCGGGTGGCCGGCACCGCGCCCTCGGGCAGCACCTGGACGAAGGGCTCGTCCGCGTACACCGTCGCCAGTTCCGCCCGCAGATCGGCCGCCCTGGCGCCCTGGGCAAGCTTGACGTAGATGGTCGACAGCATGCCCCGGCTCATGGGCATCAGATGGGGGGTGAAGGCGACCAGCACCTCCCCGCCGGCGGCCAGCGACAATTCCTGCTCGATCTCGGGGGCGTGGCGGTGGCTGGCGATGCCGTAGGCGTGGATGCCCTCGGTCACCTCGCAATAGAGGTTGGCCTCCTTGGCGGCGCGGCCGGCGCCCGAGGTGCCGGACTTGGCGTCGATGATGACGTCCTCGGCCGAAACCAGCCCGGCTTTCAGCAGCGGCGCCAGCGGCAACTGCACCGAGGTGGGATAGCAGCCGGGATTGGCCACCAGCCGGGCCGGGCGGATGGCGTCGCGCTTCAGTTCGGTCAGGCCGTACACCGCCTGCTTCTGCAACTCCGGCGCCTTGTGGGCATGGCCGTACCAGGTGGCGTAGGCGTCCAGGCTGGTCAGCCGGAAATCCGCCGACAGGTCGACCACCTTGAGATGGGCCGGAAGCGCCGCGACGACCTCTTGCGTGGTGCCGTGGGGCAGCGCGCAGAACACCGCGTCGACCTTCGAGAAGTCCACGTCGGCGATCGCCACCAGATCGGGCAGGCGCAAGCGCGCCAGATGGGGAAAGACCGAGGCCAGCGGCTGGCCCGCCTTGCGGTCGCCGGTCAGCACGGTGATGCGGAAGTGGGGATGGCGGGCCAGCAGGCGCACCAGTTCGGCACCGGTATAGCCGCTGGCTCCCAGAATGGCGACGCGCACCTCGGACATCTCGAACATCCTTTGCTTCACGGATCAGGAAAGTGGATGCGGACGATAGCAGGGGCACGGGGACGGGGCAACGGCGGGTGATCGCGGGCGGAAAGTTGCGTGACGACAAACGGGCATCGGACCCCCGGCACTTGCAATTTTCGCTTGCCGTCCAAATCATTGGAAGTGGATTCCTAATGTCTGAAGGAGATCACCATGAACAGGTCCATCCGGATTGCCGCCATCGTGGCCGGCCTGGCCGCCGTCCTGCCGGGCGTCGCCGCGTGCAGTTCGACCCCGACCACCGAAAGCACCGGCGAATACGTCGACAGCGCCGCCATCACCGCCAAGGTCAAGGCCGCCATCCTCAAGGACCCGCAGCTCAAGGTGATGCAGATCAGCGTCGAAACCTTCAAGGACACCGTCCAGTTGAGCGGTTTCGTCGATTCCGCCGCGACGGCGCGCCATGCCGCCGCTGTGGTGCGCAACGTCGAGGGCGTGAAGGCCGTGAAGAACGACCTGGTCGTGAAATGACGGCCCGCCGGGGGAGGACGGCCGGACCGCCGGCCTTCTCCCCCGCCCCGCGCGCTTGCTATTTATAGCGCCCCGATCCGCAGATGTACTTGCCGTGAACCAGGACCGAATAGACGTCCTTCATCTCGATCTTCTTGGTGATGGAATTGGGCCATTTGTATTCGACCCAACCCTTGCCCTCGGCCAGCACCTTCTCGAAGATCAGCCGGTTGACGTAAAGGCCGTCGGGGTCGCGGATGTCCAGCACCCCGCCCTTGCCCACCATGTTGGGATTGCCGCCATGGGCGACGTTGACGCCGGCCAGGTTGTGGCAGAAGGGATAGAGCTCGCCCTGTATCCACGGCCCCTTGATGTCGCTGAAATCGGCGAAGGCCTTTTCCTCGCCCACGGCCTCGATATGGGCCAGCATCCTGTCGACGAAGGCCACCACCTGCTCGGCGGTCACCTTGTCCTGCCCCCAGGCGGCGGATGCCAGCGCCAACCAGATACCGGCCGCGACGGCCGCCCTCTTGCCGCATGGGATCATCGCATCCCCCTTCCCCCGATTGGCACACATTCCTAATGCCTGCCTTCTTTTCTCGTATTTTGCGGAATTTTGCCGCCATGCGCCATGGGGTTTTCGTATAAAGGACGTATCGCCGAGGGGAGGCATGCGCCTATCAATTGCATTAAAGGGTTGCGCTCATGCGCGGAAACGAAAAAGATGCCGCGCAGGGAGATGGATCATGAGTTGCGCAGGGGCAACGACTCGCCGCTCGTTCTTATCCGGCCTGCTGGGGCTGGCCCTGTCCGGCTGCGACGACGACGGCGCCGAGGACTACCGTCCGACCTATACGCTGAAATCCGCCACCCCGACGAAAAGCTACCGCTTCGGCTGTCCGTTCAACACGCCGGAGACTTTGTTCCTGGTCTATCAGCCGCTGATCGACTATCTTAACGCCCGCCTCGACGGCGACACGTTGAAGCTGGAAGCGTCGCGCGACTACGATTCCTTCGAACAGAAGCTCTATTACCGCAATTTCGACTTCGCCCTGGCGAATCCCTATCAGGCGCTGATGGCGGTGGCCAACGGCTACGTCATCTTCGCCAAGATGGCCGATGACGACCAGTATCGCGGCCTGATCCTGGTGCGCCGGGACAGCAGGGTCGAGACCATCGCCGATCTCAAGGGCCAGGCCATCAGCTACCCCGCCAGCAGCGGCCTGGCCGCCACCATGCTGTCGCAGGCCTTCCTGCACGAGCAGGGCCTCGACGTCATGCACGAGGTCAGCAACCTCTATGTCGGCTCCGAGGAATCCTCGATCCTCAACGCCTATCTGCGCAAGACGGCGGCCGGCACCACCTGGCCCCTGGCGTGGAACCGCTTCCAGCGCGACGAACCGGACAAGGCCGGGCAATTGATGATCAAGTGGGAGACCGGCGCCCTGCCCAGCAACGCCCTGGTCGCCCGCGACGACATCCCCGCCGATCTGGTGCGCCGGATCGCCGCCCTGCTGATCGGCATGCACGAGACCGAGGAAGGCCGCTGGGCGCTGGACAACATCCTGCTGCACCGCTTCGAACTGGCCGATGCCGCCACCTACGAACCGGTGAAGGACTTCCTGGTCCGCTTCAACGAAACCGTCCGCCCGGTGGCGCTGCCATGAGCGGATGGATCGCATGGCTGCGCCACCTCGTCGCCGGCTCGATCCGGCGGCGGCTGGTGCTCGGCGTCGCGGTGGTCCACGCCGTGCTGATGACCCTGTTCGCCGCCGACTTGGTGCAGCGCCAACTGCAGTTCCTGCGTGCCCAGAGCGAATCGCGGGCCACCGGACTGGCCCGGCTGATCGCGGTGAACTCGGTGTCGTGGGTGCTGGCCGACGACGTGCGCGGCCTGCTGGAGATCGTGCGCTCGCTGCGCAGCCATCCCAACCTGATGTACGCCATGGTGGTGGATCCGCGCGGCCAGGTGCTGGCCCATACCGACAGCGACAAGCTGGGCTATTTCGTCACCGACCCCATCAGCCTGGGCGTCCTGGCCGGAAAACCGGAAATCCACAAGGTGGTGGAGAACGGCACCATGGTCGAGATCGCCATGCCGGTCCTGGCGGAAAAGCGGGTGATCGGCTGGGCCCGCGTGGCGCTGGACCAGCGCGAAGAGATCGCCTCCATCCATTCCACCCTGCTGGAGGGCGTGTTCTACATCCTGACCGCCATCGTGGTCGGCACCGTCTGCGCCCTGTGGATCGCGCGCCGTCTGACCGTGGATTTCCTGCGCCTGGGCGAGGTCGCCGACCGCCTGCGCAAGGGCAAGCGGGTCATCACGCCCCTGCAAAGCCCCGCCAACGAGATCGCGCGGCTGGAACAGACCTTCGTCGCCATGGCCGAGACCATCTGGCAGCGCGAGGACGAACTGAAACACACCATCAACCAGTTGACCGCGTCGAACACCGATCTCGAGCGCTTCGCCTATCTCGCCTCGCACGACTTGCAGGAGCCCCTGCGCTCGGTGGTCGGCTTCGCCCAGTTGCTGGAAAAGCGCTACAAGGGCAAGTTGGGCGAGGATGCCGACCAGTTCATCGAGTTCATCGTCGAGGGCGGCAAGCGCATGTCCATGCAGGTCCAGGGCCTGCTGGACTTCTCGCGCATCGATTCCAAGGGCCAGGCGTTCCAGGACCTGCCCCTGGCCCAGGCGGTCAATGCCGCCATGGACAACTTGGCCGACGCCATCCGCCAGTCCGACGCCGACATCCGGATCGGCGACCTTCCGGTGGTGCACGGCGATCCCATCCAGTTGATGCTGCTGTTCCAGAACCTGATCGGCAACGCCATCAAGTTCCACCGCCCCAACGAACGCCCGGTGGTCCAGGTCAGCGGCGCCCAGGTGGACGACATGCTGGAGGTCCGCGTCACCGACAACGGCATCGGCATCGACTCCGGGCGCGCGGACGAGATCTTCATGCTGTTCCGGCGGCTGCACGGCACCGGGCAATATTCCGGCCGCGGCATCGGCCTGGCCATCTGCCGCCGCATCGTCGAACGGCACGGCGGCACCATCCACGCCGAACCCGCCCCCGGCGGCGGCGCCAGCTTCATCTGCACCCTGCCGCTTCCCCAGGCGGACCAGACGGCGGCACCGCACGGCGCGGCCCACATCGCCTGAACGCGACAAAAAAGCGGCGGGCCGATCCGGCGCCGCCGCTTTTCCTTCTCGTCCTTCCGGACCCCGCCGGGATTCAGTCCTCGCGGTGGGTGCGCTCCAGCCGCTCGTGCCGCTCCTGGGCCTCGATGGACAGGGTGGCGATGGGACGGGCCTCCAGGCGGCGGATGGCGATGGGCTCGCCGGTTTCCTCGCAATAGCCATAGGAACCGTCCACGATGCGCGAGATGGCGGCGTCGATCTTGGCGATCAGCTTGCGCTCGCGGTCGCGGGTGCGCAGTTCCAGCGCCCGATCGGTTTCGGCCGAGGCGCGGTCGGCGATATCGGGTTCCTGCAAGCCCCCTTCCTGGAGGTGGGCCAGGGTTTCATCGGATTCGCGCAGCAATTCCGAACGCCAGGCCAGAAGCTTCTGGCGGAAATATTCCTTCATGATGTCGCTCATGAAAGGTTCGTCGTCGGTCGGACGATAATCCGGCGGCAGAGTGACGGTCATCCGTTCCCTCGATGCAACGGTCAAGCCAAATTTGCGGGGGAATATATGGGTTGGACCCTTGTGCCGCAAGGGTTCTCGTTCATCCCCACTCCAGGAATATGGCGGGAAAGTCTTGGACAACGCTTCAGGAGTTGCGGGACAACTTGGCGATTTCGACTTCGGCCCGCAATTCGATCTCGTCCAAAAGGGCGGCCAGCCGCGGGTCCTGGCAGGATTCCCGCTGCGCGCGAACCGTGTCGGCCAGGGCCGTCAGCTTTTCCCTCGGCACTTCGCCGAGCAACAGACCGTGGCGGATTTCCTCGAGTCTGTCCAGAATATCCTCGCCCCGGCGCATCAGGCGCTTGCGCGCCTCGCGCTCGGTGGCGTCGTCCACCGACTGCACCGCCAGCAACGCCTCGATGCCGCCCAGGCTGGTCGGCGCCTCGGCGGCGGCGGCCCCGTCCGGGCCGTCCATGGCTTCGACCAGGGCCTTCTTGAACTCGCCCGGCCTGCCTGCGGATTTGTCGATGCGGCGGGCACCGCCCGAGGCGGAGGAACTTGAGCCCGTGCCGGAAACTTTCATGCGATCTCAAAATCCTCGGTCCGAATTGCCGTCTCATTCTAGCTGTTGGGGGATTTCGGTGAAAGCCGCTATTTCTGCCGCCTGGACAGGGCCCCCACCCGGCACATTTTGCCGCTCGCGCCCGATTTTGCCGCCCCGGAAAGGCATACGGCAAGCGCAATTCCTTGATAAACATATACTTTATCCCTTGGCACGGTATTCGCATGAAGGACGGCGTAGTTTTGTGACCGCCGGCATCAGAGGACGCCATGAGCCCAGCCACCACCGCAACCGCCGCCCTTGCCACCGCCCTGCGCGCCTTCGTGCTGGCCGCCGGCCTGGTCGTGGCGACCCTCGCCTGCATGCCGCAGACCGCGCTCGGCGCCTCGCGCATCAAGGACATCGCGGATTTCGAGGGCGTGCGCGACAACGTGCTGGTGGGCTACGGCCTGGTGGTGGGCCTGAACGGCACCGGCGACGACCTGACCAACGCGCCCTTCACCAAGGAATCCCTGGTCGCCATGCTGGAGCGCCTGGGCGTCAACATCCGCGCCCAGGGCGGCACCATCGCCAGCCTGAAGCCCAAGAACATCGCCGCCGTCATGGTCACCGCGCAACTGCCCCCCTTCGCCCGCCAGGGCACCAAGGTGGACGTGTCGGTGTCGGCGCTGGGCGATGCCAAGAGCGTCGAGGGCGGCACGTTGCTGGTCACCCCGCTGGTGGGCGCCGATGGCGAGGTCTACGCCGTCTCGCAGGGCGGCGTCGCCACCAATTCCTATACCGCCCAGGGCCAGGCCGCGACCATCATGAAGGGCATCCCGACCAAGGGCCGCATCGCCAACGGCGCCACCGTCGAGCGTGAACTGCCGTTCGAGATGAGCCACATGGAGAGCGTCAAGATCGCCCTGCGCAATCCCGACTTCACCACCGCGCGCCGCATCGCCGACGCCATCAACGCCTATCTCGGCACCCGGGTGGCCCAGCCCTCCGATCCGGGCTCGGTGCAGGTGACGGTTCCCCCCGCCTATCGCGGCAACGTGGTCGGCCTGCTGATCGACGTCGAGCAGTTGCGCGTCGAGCCCGACCAGACCGCCCGCATCGTCATCGACCAGGCCACCGGCACCATCGTCATGGGCGAGAACGTGCGCATCAGCACGGTCGCCATCGCCCAGGGCCAGTTGACCATCCGCATCACCGAGACGCCCCAGGTGTCGCAGCCCTCGCCCTTCTCGACCACCGGCGAGACCGTGGTGGTGCCGCGCACCGAGATCGAGGTGGACGAAGGCCAGGACAAGAAGCTGATGATGCTGAAGCACGAGGTCACGCTGCAGGAACTGGTCGGCGGCCTGAATTCCCTGGGCGTCACCCCGCGCGACCTGATCCCCATCCTTCAGGCGATCAAGGCGGCCGGCGCCCTGCAAGCCGACATCGAGGTGCTGTGATGGACGCCGCCACCCTGACCGAGCAGGCCGCCATGGCCGCCTCCGCCCCCAGGCGCATGGCCATGAGCGCCGCCTCCGAGGCCAAGGCCAAGGCGGCGGGCAAGGATTTCGAAGCCATGTTCGTGACGCAGATGCTCAACCACATGTTCACCGATCTGGACTCGGAAAAGGGCTGGTTCGGAGGCGGCCACGCCGAAGCCATGTTCCGTCCCATGCTGCTGGAGGAATACGGCAAGATGATCGCCAACCACGGCAACGGCATCGGGATCGCCGACAAGGTCACCCGGGTGCTGCTGTCCCAGCAGGAGGTCCACGCATGAGCGCCGACGCCATCCCCTATGACGACATCGTCTGGGCCTGCACCCATCTGTGCGATCTTCTCGAATACGAGAACGAGGCCCTGGCCCGCCACGATTCGCTGACCGTGCGCGAACTGTCCGAGAACAAGGCGGCGCTGGCGCGCATCTACGAACAGGCCGTCGCCCCCATGGCCGAGGCGCCCGAACTGGCCGACAGCCTGGAGCCCGAGCAGCGCGAGGAGCTGACCGGCCTGGGCCATCGCCTGAAGGAACTGGTCGAGGAGAACGCCCGGCGCATCAGGGCCGAGATGGAAGCCTATCAGATGCTCATGGACGCCGTGGTCTCGGCGGTGAAGGCCAACACCGTCACCACGGTCACCTACGGCCGCGCCGGGGCCTTCGAAGGCCATGCCAGCGGCGAGCAGAACGCCTTGACCCTGAACCAGACCCTCTGAGCCGGAAGGCCGGGAGCATCCCATGTCGCTGACCCTCGGACTGAACACCGCCCTCTCGGGACTGCTGACCGCCCAGCGCGGCCTGGACGTGGTCTCGCAGAACGTGGTCAACGTCAACACGCCCGGCTACACCCGCAAGGTGATGAAGCCGGAATCCGTGTCGCTGGCGGGCCACGGCTCGGGCGTGCAGGCCGGCGCCGTCACCCGCATGGTCAGCGAGGGCCTGCTCAAGGACATCCGCAAGCAGACCTCGAACACCGGCCGGCTGGAGGTCGAGCAGAACTACTATCCGCGCATCGACGACCTGTTCGGCGAGGTGGGCGACAACACCTCGATCGCCCACAAGCTGAGCAGCCTGCAATACGCCTTCGAGACCCTGGGTGCCGAGGCCAACAAGCCCGCCACCCAATGGGCGACCATGCAGAGCGCCCAGGACGTGGCCGACCTGCTGGACAACATGACCAACAGCCTGCAGGCCATGCGCGTCGAGGCCGACCGCGAGATCGAGCAGGCGGTGCAGCAGATCAACGACCTGCTGAACAACATCCACGACCTGAACCAGAAGATCGTCAAGAACTCGGCCATCGCCACCGGCACCACCGACCTGGAGGACAAGCGCGACGGCGCGCTGACCGAACTGTCCAAGCTGCTGGACGTGCAGTACTACAAGCGCAGCGACGGTTCGCTGACCATCTACAGCACCTCGGGCCAGATGCTGCTGGACAACCAGCCGCAGCCCTTGTCCTACAGCGCCAGCACCACCACCGACACCTGGATGACGGCGGCCGGCGGCCAGTTCAACACCATCACCGTCAAGGGCGGCACCACCAATTTCGGTCCCGAGGTCCAGAACGGCAAGCTGCGCGCCCTGCTGGACATGCGCGACACCACCATCCCCAACCTGCAGGGCAATCTGGACGAGTTGGCCGCCGACATGAAGGCGGCCCTGAACGCGGCCCACAACCGCGGCACCAGCCTGCCCAACGTGTCCAGCCGCTACCAGGGCACCCGGGTGTTCGCCAAGCAGGGCGACATCGTGCCGGTGACCGGCGAAACCGCCGCCACCATCTACAAGGGCGCGACCACCATCGCCTCGGGCGGTTACGGCTCGCTGACCCTGGCCGCCAATGCCGCCAATCCGTGGCAGGTGACCATGACCTCGACCGGCACGCCGTTCAACGCCGCCACCTTCGCGGTCGGCCAGACCTTCAGCATCAGCGGCTCGTCGGATTCGCGCAACGATGGCACCTATCGCGTGGTGGGCTACGGCTCGACCTCGCAGATCACCGTGGAAAAGGTCAACGTCACCCAGACCATGCAGCTGGGCGGCACCGACGACGTCGTCATCGCGACCTTCGACGCCATGGGCAATCAACTGAAAAATACGACCCTGAATGCCATCATGCAGATGGACTTCTCCGGTTCTTATACGGCTGCCACCGCAGGCTCCGGTCGGTCTTTGATGGACTTCGAGGCAAAAGGCGACCACGACCAGTGGAGCATCAACGAGGTCAGCGCCCACGTTGAAGGCTGGCTGCGCTCCCAGGGCTACCAGCACGCCTCGGTCAACCTCGACAGCAGCGGCAAGATGCTGGTGGACCTCGGCGACAGCACCGTGTCGCTGGTCTTCCGCGACCAGACCAGCAGCGCCGAAGGCGGCGACGCCGGCGACGCTACCATCAGTTTCGACGTCAACGGCGACGGCATCGCCGACGAGACGGTGAAGGGATTCTCCAATTTCTTCGGGCTGAACGACCTCTACGTCAACAACCAGGCGGCATCGATTCACGATTCCGCCATCCTGCCAGCCACCTACCGCACCGCGGTCAACCGCAACCTGTCGCTGTACGACACCACCGGCAAGCTGGGCAACACCGTCAACATCCCCGCCGGCTCGTCGCTGGAAGACATCGCCAAGGCCATCAACATCCAAAGCCTGACCAACGAATCGGCGGCACTGAACAACACCTCGTGGACCCTGACCTCGATGGCCACCATCACGGTCGCCGACGGCAGCGGCACGCTGCAAACCGTGACCGTGGGCCCGGGCAGCGTCAGCCTGGACGAGATCGCCGGCAGGCTGACCCAGGGGTCGGTCACCGCCTCGGTGGTCCAGGAAGGGGGCCTCACCCGCCTGCGCCTGAGCGACAGCCGGGGCAAGGAACTGACCGTGTCCATCAACGGCGGCGCCATTGCCGGCTCGACGCTGTCGCTGGGCCAGACCCTGGACATGACCCCGACCCAGCGCATCCACGCCTCGGTGGTGCCGGAAGGCTCGGGCTACCGCCTGCGCATCCGCCAGACCAACGGCGACACCGTGTACACCTCGTCCGACCTGGACGGCAACGGCAAGAACCTGCTGTCCGACCTGGGCCTGGCCAAAGCCGTCACCGGAACCGCGTCGGACCTGAACGTGCGCTCCGACATCCAGACGGCGCCGGAAAAGATCAGCCGCGGCTCCATGCAGTGGAACGCCGATGTCGGCCGCTACTACCTGTCGGAGGGCGACAACACCGCCGCCCTGGAGATGGCGCGCGTGATGGGGGCCAAATCCGACATCAAGACCGCCGGCGGCATCTATGCCGGCAAGTACAGCTTCGCCGAATACGCCTCGTCCACCATCTCGCTGGTGGCGCAGCAATCCAACACGTCGAAAAGCCAGTACAACTATCAGTCGACGCTGAACGCCTCGCTGGATTTCCAGAACGCCTCGCTGAGCGGCGTCAACCTGGACGAGGAGATCATCGCCATGATGGACTTCCAACAGGCCTATTCGGCCTCGGCCAAGGTGATTACAGTGCTCCAGGAAATGCTCGAAACCCTCACCTCGATGATCCGTTAAGGGAGACTGGCCATGTCGCGCATCGGTTCCTACGGCGCCAGCCAGATGTATCTGTCCCGCCTGATGGCGATCCAGCAGCGCATCGCCCAAGAGCAGATTCAGGTCTCGACCGAGAAGAAGTCGACGAACTACACCGGCATCGCCGCCGACGCGAACCGTCTCATCAACATCGAGAACGAGAAGACCAAGGCCGAATCGTTCATCAAGAGCAACGACATGGCCACCACGCGGCTGAAGGCGGCCGACATCTCGATGACCGCCATCGAGAAGACCATGAAGGAGTTCCGCGACCGGCTGGACGATTTCGCCCAGAACGCAACCAACGGCCAGCAAGAGGTCGAGGCGCTGCAGAAATGGGCCTATCAAGCCATGATGGACATGAAGTCCTATCTGGCCGCCAACGTGGACGGGCAGTACATCTTCTCGGGCGGGCGGGTCTCGGACGAGCCGGTCCAGTTGCCGGCCAACAGCCTGGCGGAATTCCAGCAGATCTACGATGGCGACGGCATCACCTATCCCACCACGCGGGCGGCGGCGCTGGCTGACATCCACACGGACGACAGCCAGACCGGCGACATCCAGTTCGGCGCCGGCGGCGTCATCACCGCCGACACGTCGAGCATCACCGGCACCAACGTGCTGGCCAACCTGCCCGTGGGCGCGCGCATCACCATCGGCGGCGGCGTCAACGACGGCAAGTCCTTCACCGTCCAGAGCGTCACCGTCGACGGCACCGGCGACACCATCATCACGGTCACGCCCGCCGCGGACCTGACCGCCGCCGCGGCCGCGGGCGGCATCAGCATCGACGCCAACAGCTGGTACAAGGGCGACACCATCCAGATCCAGCAGCGCATCGACACCGACCGCATCATCGATCTCGGCGTCTATGCCTCGGACCCGGCGTTCGAGAAGGCGTTCCGCGCCATGGGCCTGATCGCCCAGGGCGCCTATGGCACCCCCGGCGGCCTGGACCAGAACCTGGAACGCGTCGACCAGGCCCGCTTCCTCATCAAGGACGCCATCTCGCGCAACGGCACGGGCCTCGGCCCGTTCGGGCAGGAACAGTCCGGCGACCTGGAGCAGTTGCAGACCCAGGTGGGCGTGTCGGCCAGCATGATCGCCACCAAGAACGCCAAGCACCAATCCTTCGCCGGTTTTCTCGACCAGCGCATCATCGGCCTGGAGAACGTCGACAAGACCGAGGCGGTCACCCGCCTGCTGGACGACCAGACGGCGTTGCAGACCAGCTATCAGGCGCTGGCCAGCATCCGCCAGCTCTCCTTGCTGAACTATATGAAGTAGCGGCGCCCCCGGGCGGGAGTGCGGAACAGGACCCGAGGCGCGGCGGAAGCCGCGCCTCGTTCCTATTTCCCGCTGTCGAATTCCTGGGCGTCGATGATCTGGCGCAGTTGCTCGGCGCTGGCCTCAAGCTGGGTCAGCACCGTGGTTTCGTGCTTGAGCAGCTTGCGCGAGGCCTTCAGCGCCTTGTAATAGGCCCCCGCCGCCACCGCCGCGTCCACCTCGTCGCCCAGTCCCTGGGCCGAGGGGCACGCCTCCAGGTATTGCTGGAGGAAGGTGCGGTACATATCCAGGTAGTAGTCCCGCTTCTCGGGGAAGATGTAGGAGCATTGCAGGCAGAAATAGATCCGCGATGCCGGTGTGGCGATGTCGTCGTTGGTCAGGATTTCCTTCTGCCGAAGAATGTTCGACTCGTTGTAGATGCGGAGCTTGGTGTTGGTTCCGGCGTTTTCCAGCACGGCACCGTTGATTATCACCTTCTCGCCGGGCTTCAAGTCGATCAGCAGTGGCAACGTCGTTCTCCCAGCCGAAGGGGCTCGTGGTCATCCGGCAAGCACTATACCCGCATGCAGGCCTTGTCACCAGCCGCCGCTGGTGCACCACAGCTCAAGCATGGGCAGGCGGTCAACGCCCCAGAATCCCTCGTCCTCGACCACGAAGAACGGAGCGCCGAACACGCCGCGCGCGACGGCGCCGTCGGTCTCGTCGCGCAGCCGGGCCTTCCATACCGGGTCCTGGACGGCGGCCAGCAGCGCCTCGGGCGCGATCCCCAGCCCGGCGCCGACCCCGGCCACCACCTCGGGACGCGAAACGTCGCGGCCTTCGGCGAAATAGGCGGCGAACACGGCATGAGCGAAATCCCTGGCCTTGGCCGGGTCCTCGGAGTCCAGCCACCAGAACGCCCGCGCCGCCGCCAGCGTGCCGACGGGGAACGGATCGGGCAGGCGGTAGGGGGCGCCCAGCATGCGGGCCATGCGCTGCCAGTCGTGACGGGAATAGGCGCCCTTCAGCGGCTGCCGGATCAGCGGCGCGTTGCCCGAGGCCTGGAAGGCCGGCCCCAGCAGCATGGGCCGCCAGCGGCACGCCCGCCCCACCCGCGCCGCCACCGCGTCGATCTGCAGGCTGGCGAAATAGGAATAGGGCGAGGAGAAATCGAAATGGAAATCGATGACCTTCATGGCGGCGCCTCCCGGTCTTCCGGGAAAGCCTACCAGGGCAGCTCGCGTCCGTCGAAGTGGAAGAACTTGCCGCTGTCCTCGGCCCCCACCCTGTCGAGCACCGCGCGCATGCCGGCGATGGCGGCGGGCGGATCCAGCGGCGCGTCGGGGCCGCCCATGTCGGTGCGCACCCAGCCGGGCGACAGGGCGACGGCGACGACGCCCCGGTCCTTCAGGTCCAGGGCCAGGCTTTTCATCACCATGTTCAGCGCCGCCTTCGAGGCGCGGTAGGCGTAATAACCGCCCGAGGTGTTTTCCGCCACCGAGCCCATCATGGACGACACCGAGGCGATGATCCTGCGGCCGGTCAATTGCCCGGCGAAGGCCTCGGCCATCTTCAGCGGCGCCAGCGTGTTGACCCGGACGACCTTCAGGAACGCGTCGGGATCGACGGCGCCGAAGGACTGGCTCTCGCCGTAGATGCCGGCATTGTTGAGCAGGATGTCCAGTTCCACCCCGGCCAGCGCGGCCTTGAGCCGGTCGATGGAGTCGAGGTCGGCCATGTCGGCGACATAGACCTCGGCCCCGGCGTCGGAGGCCGCCTTGCCCGCCAGCGGGTCGCGCACGGTGGCGATCACCCGCCAACCGTCGGCGGCGAACTGCCGGACGAATTCCAGTCCCAGGCCGCGATTGGCGCCGGTAATCAGGATGGTGGGCATGGCGAACCTCCTTTGCGGGATTTACGACTTGAGCGCGGTCACCTGGATTTCAACCTTCATGGCCGCATCCACCAGACCGCAGACGATGGTGGTGTTGGCCGGCTTGGCCTTCTTGAAGTACTTGCCCAGCACCGGGCCGACCGTCTGGAAATAGGCGGCGTCGGTGATGTAGACCATGACCCGGACGACGTCGTCCATGGTGGCGCCGGCCTGGGCCAGGGCGGCCTGGATGGTCTGGAGCGCCTGGTCGGCCTGCTCGGCCTCGGACTCGGAAATTTTGCCGTCCTTGTAGCCCGAGGTGCCGGACACGAACACCCACGGGTCCTGGGCGACGGCGCGGGAATAGCCGGCGATTTCTTCGAAGGGCGAGCCGGAGGAGATCAGGCGACGGGTCATGCTGCGATCCTTGGTGAATGGGAAGCCACGGACAGCCGTTCTAAACGATTCGGCGCGCGGGGCAAGCCCGCTCGTGCGGTCCGGCCGGACGGCTAACCGCCGATCACCCGCTCGATGAACGGCACCCGGCCGTCGCGGCTGTCCACCTCCAGCACCCACAGGTCGTAATCCACGTCGCGGGCCCGGGCGATATAGGCCTCGGCCTTGTCGTCGGGCACCGGATCGGGCCCGGTGACCTTCAGCCAGCCCAGGGCGCCGGCGGCGTCGCGGGCCTGGGTGTAGATTTCCGCCAACCGGTCGCCGCGGTTGACCTTGACCACCACGGTGCCGGCGTCCTCGTCGCCCTTCCTCGCCACCACCACCGGAATGGCCTCGATGCCGCAGCGGCGGATGGCGGCGTGGACGAACAGTTTGGCTTTCAGCTTGGGTTCGGTCATCAGGCATCCCAGTAGGGAACGGGGCCGAAGCGTTCGGCCAGGAAATCGACGAAGGCGCGCACCTTGGCCGACAGGTGCCGGGCGGTGGGCCACACGGCGTGGATGGCGAAGTCGGTGCGCTCCAGATGAGGCAACACCCGGACCAGCGATCCGGCCCGCAGGGAGGGACCGGAAATGAAGGTGGGCAGGGCGGCGATGCCGGACCCGGCCAGGCAGGCGGCCAGCAGCACCTCGCCGTTGTTGGCGCGCATGCGGCCGCTCACCCGCACCGATTCCTCGCCGGCGGGGCCGTCGAAGCGCCATTCCTCGGCGGCGGGAACGTAGCTGTAGCAAAGAACGTCGTGATCCGCCAGTTCGCCAAGGGTGGCGGGGCGGCCGCGCCGGTCGAGATAGGAGGGCGCGGCCACCATGACGCGCCGGGCCGGAGCCAGCTTGCGCGCCACCAGCGACGAATCCGCCAGCCGGCCGATGCGCACCGCCACGTCGTAGCCTTCGTCGAGCAGGTCGATCATGCGGTCGTTGAGCGCCAGATCCACCGTGACCAGGGGAAAGCGGGCCAGGAAGTCGGGCAGCATCGCCGCCAGATGCATGGTGCCGAAGGTCATGGGGGCGTTGATCCTGAGCACGCCGCGCGGTTCGCCCTGCAACGCGCCGATGGCGTTTTCCGCCGCCTCGGCCTCCTGCACCACCCGGCGGCAATGGTCCAGGAAACCGCGGCCGGCCTCGGTCAGGCTCATGCGCCGTGTGGTCCGCTGCAACAGCCGTACCCCCAGGCGGTCCTCCAGCGCCGACACCTGCTTGGACACCGCCGATTTCGACAGTCTCAGCTCGCGCGCGGCCGCGGAGATGCCGCCGGCGTCCACCACGCGGGCGAACACCGCCATTCCGGCCAGCAAATCCAGGGACAGGGTTTCCCTCATGGAAACAATCTTGTTCCGATGGCGGGGATTGTCCAGGACCTTCCGCAACGCGATATTCCCGGACAGGCGAAACGTCCCGAGGAGGACATTCCATGGCCCGCATCCTGGTCCTGTACTATTCCACCTGGGGTCACATCGAGACCATGGCCTATGCCGCCGCCGAGGGCGTGCGCGAGGCCGGCGCGGAAGCCTTCGTCAAACGCGTGCCCGAGACCATACCCGGCGAGGTGCTGGCCTCCATCCACGCCAAGACCGAGCAGGGCGCCCCCGTCGCCGATCCCAACGAACTGGCCGATTACGACGGCCTGCTGATCGGCACGCCCACCCGCTACGGCAACATGGCCGGGCAGATGCGCACCTTCCTCGACCAGACCGGAAAGCTGTGGCAGTCCGGCGCGCTGATCGGCAAGCCGGCCGGGGTGTTCACCAGCACCGGCACCCAGCACGGCGGCCAGGAGACCACCCTGATCTCGACCATCGTCAACCTGATGCATTTCGGCATGGTGGTGGTCGGCCTGCCCTATTCCGCCAGCCAGCAGATGGCCATGGACAGGATCACCGGCGGCAGCCCCTACGGCGCCACCACCATCGCCGCCGGCGACGGTTCGCGCAAGCCCATCCCCGAGGAACTGGACATGGCGCGCTTCCAGGGCCGCCATCTGGCGGAGATCGCCAAGAAGCTGAAGGACTGACCATGCTGGACCTGCGCCCGTTCGCCCGCCTGGGAACCTTCCGCAACGGCTGGCTGAACGCCCGTTACCATTTCAGTTTCGCCGACTATTTCAATCCCGCCCGCATGGGCGTCGGCGCGCTCAGGGTATGGAACGACGACACCATCGCGCCCGGCACCGGCTTTCCGGCCCACGGCCACCGCGACATGGAGATCGTCACCTATGTGCGGACGGGCGCCATCACCCACGAGGATTCGCTGGGCAACCGCGGCCGCACCGAGGCCGGCCAAGTCCAGGTCATGAGCGCCGGCAGCGGCATCCGTCATGCCGAATTCAATGTCGACGACACGCCGGTGACCCTGTTCCAGATCTGGATCACGCCACGCGCGCAGGGGCTGGCGCCGCGCTGGGAGACCCGCCCCTTCCCGCGCGGCCACGGGCGGCTGGAGGTGCTGGCCTCGGGACTGGCTGGCGACGGGGACGTGCCGCTGATCCACCAGGACGCCCGCGTGCTGGGCGGCACCCTCGACAAGGGCGAAGACATCGGCCACGCGCTCGCCGGCCGCGCCGCCTATCTGGTGGCGGCGCGCGGCCGGGTGACGGTCAACGGCCTGGCGCTGGGGCCGCGCGACGGCGTGGCGGTTTCCGACGAGGACGCCATCGCCGTGCGGGCGGAAGAGGATGCCGAGCTGGTGATGGTCGAATTGGGATAAAGCCCTCTCTACCCCTGTCGTGCGTGGCCGTCTGGGTCTATGATGGCGGCCACGAGGAAACGGGAGCGGCAACATCCATGTCCATCATCGCCTGGAGCGACGACCTCAGCGTGGGTGTCGAACGGCTCGACGCGCATCACAAGCGCCTGATCGACCTGCTGAACCAGTTGGGCACGGCGCTGGAGGCCGGTGACACGCTGCACGTCACCGGCATGGTGCTGGGCGAACTGATCCGTTACGTCTTCTACCATTTCGGCGAGGAGGAGCGCCTGATGGAGGCGGCCGGCTACGAAGACCTTGCCGCCCACCGCCAGGCCCACCGCGTCATGGCCGAGCATGTCCGGGCCCTGGAGAAGCAGTACGATTCCGATCCCGGCACGGTGGCCGCGCAGGAACTCCATACGTTTCTGGCCGACTGGCTGGTGCACCATATCCGCTCGGAGGACCAGCGCTACACGCCGGTTTTAGCGCCTCGCGAAGGCAGGCCCGAGTCAACCTGACCGCCCGATATAGGGACCTATCCTCTTGGACGAGGCCCGGTAAGTCCCACGGATAGTTGCAGTGCAGCATGCCGCCCGGCTAGGCTTGCATTCTGGCAAGCCAACGCCAACCGGGGGTTAGCTCATGTTCAGCATCTGCCCATATTGCAGCAACCGGATTCCGAAGCACGGTTCGTGCTGCCGCGTGCCGTCCGACATGGACCGTTTCGAGCGGGTTTACGAACGGCTGGACGCCCTGCATGAAAACCCGTTCCTGCGCGAGAACCTGCGCCGCTATCTGGTGGCCTATGGCCGCCGCAGCGAAACCATCCACGCGCCCCGCTTCTAGCCGTTCCGCCGCCGGGCACGGGCGCGCCCCGGCTTGCCTCCCTCGTCCGCGCCGCTATAGTGGCATCCGGATTACAGGTATGGGGCGGCACCGATGGCGTTGATGGCGTGGAGCGAGGCATACGGCGTGGGCCACGCCATGCTGGACGCCGACCACCGCATCCTCATCAATCTGGTCAACCAGTTGCACGACGCCATGGAAACCGGGCAAAGCCGGGCGGTGGTCGGCACCGTCATCAACGTCCTGGCCGAATACACCGAGCACCATTTCCGTCGCGAGGAAGCCATCCTGACCGCCGCCGGCTTCCCCCTGCTGGAACAGCACAAGGCCGAGCACAGCAACCTGGAGGCGCGGGTGCGCGACATCCGTGACCGCTGGTCGGGCGGGGAACGCCAGGTGCTGGATCAGGAGGTGCTCGATTTCATCAAGAAGTGGTTGACCGACCATATTCTTGGCGCGGATAAATCATACGGTGCCTGGGTGGGGACGTAACACGCAAATGGGGAAGGTGCGGGTTCCATCATGATGACTGAACGCAAGCTGTTCACCGCCGAATTGCAGCGCCTGAAGGCGCAGTCGGGCAAGGGCGAGATTCCCCTCCAAATGGGCGGCCCGTCCAACAGCGAGGTCCTCAAGGCCCTCAACGAAATCCGCGGCGAGATCAAGGCGCTGGAGCACGTCATCAAGGGCGAGGAGCCGCCGCCGCCTTCCGCCCAGTTCGCCTCCATGGACGAGATGGTCAACCAGAAGCAGGCCGAAGTGTCCATGCTCAAGACCGAGCTGCGGGCCCTGGCCGTCTGCATCGAGCAGACCAAGCACGAGATCGCCGCCCTGCGCCCCAAGGATTCCCAGGACGACCGGTTGATCGCCGTGACCTTCGAACTGGACGCCATCGTCTCGTCCACCGAGACAGCCACCCAGAACATCCTGGAGGCCGCCGAGAAGATCGAGGGCCTGACCAAGGAGATCCAGGCCCACGGCGTCGATACCTATGTCGGCCGCCTGGCCGAGGACATCAACGAGACCATCGTCAACATCTTCGAGGCCTGTAATTTCCAGGACATCACCGGCCAGCGCATCACCAAGGTGGTCAAGACGCTGCAATACATCGAGGCCCGGGTGAACGCCATGATCGACATCTGGGGCCCCGACAACATCGCCGAGATCGTGCCCAAGGCGGCCGAGGACTACCGCGACGAGGATTCCAAGCTGCTGAACGGCCCGCAACTGGAAAACCAGGCCATCAGCCAGGACGAAATCGACAAGCTGTTCGGCTAGGGCCAGCCCACTGGCCGTATATGCCCTCTGCCCACATAACGCCGTCTGCCGTTTTTTGTACCTTCACCCGGGGCCCCAGGGGCCATGCCAGGGAAGGAGACGAAGGATGAGTGAACGGCGCAACGACCTCAAGGCATTGGCTGCGGCCGAGGATTTGGCGGCGCGGCTGCCAGGGCGCGACGTGACGCAGATCACCGCGCGCTGGGTCGAGAATTGGGGCAGGATCAACGATCAACTGGTCGCCATGGCGCAATCGTCGCTGCGCAATTCCGCCGCCGCGGTGGAAGAGCTGCGCCAATGCCAGTCGCCGGCCGAAGTGGTGGACACCCAGATCCGTCTGGCCCGCGCGGCCTATGAAGACTACCTGGACGAAGCCCGCCAGTTGAGCGACCTGATGGCGAAACTGTCGTCGGAGGCGATCCTGCCGGCCGGAAACGCCGCCGGCCAGTCCCGCTGAGTCCTGCGGGGACGTCATTGCCGGACAAGCCGGTCAGGAATATCCGCGACGCCACAAAGACGGCACAGGATTCCTTTTCAGATCATCGGATCCATACCCGATGGACGGGAAAGACCAGGGCAAGTAATGGATCGTTCCTCCACTTGCCCTGGACCTTTTCTCCCGCCGCAGCCGACCACCCCTTGACGGGAGCGCCCCGAACCCCCACATTGCGCCCGCGCCAGACGGCTGGACGGCCGCTTTCCGGGCTTGCCCCGGGGAGAGGAAAGTCCGGGCTCCACGGAAGTACGGTGCCGGATAACGTCCGGCGGGGGCGACCCCAGGGAAAGTGCCACAGAAAGCAAACCGCCATCCCGGCCGGCGACGGCCCGGACGGTAAGGGTGAAAGGGTGCGGTAAGAGCGCACCGCGCGACCGGCAACGGAAGCGGCACGGTAAACCCCACCGGGAGCAAGACCAAATAGGGGCGGCGGCGTCCCGCCTCAGGGCGGGGCCGAAACGCACTTCCGCGTAGCCGCCCGGGTCGGTCGCGTGAGGCGTCCGGCAACGGACGTCCCAGATGAATGGCCGTCCATCGTGGGAAACCACGGGGACAGAACCCGGCTTACAGGCCGTCTGGCGCGATTTTCCCCATCCCATGATGGCCCATCCTCCCGTTCTCCATGGGAAATCATGGGCAATACAAATGTTCTTGTTTTGTTTTAAAGAATCACTCAGGAGTGATCTGCTGTCTTTCGCCGAAATATCACGATGAATCATGCCATTGCACAGCAAACTTATACTATTTTGACAACAACTTGGAAAAAATTGCGAGAAACCTCCCTGGCCGCGCCGAAACCCAGGTTTTTACTATCGCTTACCATTGACGACCATGATTACCCATGATATCCCATAAAGACCCATCGACGAGGGACTCACGCCGGAGGTGTGCTCAGCGAGTCGATGGCCGGGGCGACGGGCAATTTTTTGCGGCAAGGCGGCGGAGATGGGATTGTTCCTCTCCACATTCGTGAACAAGGTCGACAAGAAGGGACGCGTCAGCGTGCCCGCGACCTTCCGCGCGGCCCTGTCGCAACAGAGCTTCCCGGGCATCATCGCCTACCGTTCGTTCACCTCGGCCTGCGTCGAGGGCTGCGGCATGGACTTCATGGAGCGCCTGTCCGCCAGCGCCCAGGATATCGCGGCCTTTTCCCCCGAGCAGGAGGACCTGTCCTCCCTGATCTTCGCCGACGCCCGCCAATTGCCCTGGGACCCCGAAGGCCGCATCGTCCTGCCCGAGGACGTCATCGCCCACGCCAATCTCTCCGAGGCCGCCGCCTTCGTCGGCAAGGGCCACACCTTCCAGATATGGGAACCCCACGCCTATAAGGCGCTGGAAGCCGAAATCCGCGCCCGCGCCCTCAAGAACCGCCCCACCCTACCCCTGAAGAAGCCCCAGGGCGGGACCGGCGCATGACCGCCCCCACCCCCGCCCCGGACTCGGAACTCCCCCACATCCCGGTCCTGCGGGACGAGGTGCTGGAGGCCCTGGCCCCGCGTGACGGCGCCGCCTATGTGGACGGCACCTTCGGCGCCGGCGGCTATACCCTCGCCCTGCTGGGCCGCGCCGGCTGCACCGTCTACGCCATCGACCGCGATCCCGACGCCGCGTGCGCCGGCCGCGCCCTGCCCGAGGCCCGGACCGGCAGGCTGGTGATGATGGAAGGCCGTTTCGGCGACATGGAGCGGCTGCTGGCCGAGCGCGGCGTCGAGCGGGTCGACGGCGTGGCGCTGGATATCGGCGTATCGTCCATGCAGATCGATCAGGCCGGGCGCGGTTTTTCCTTCGCCAAGGACGGCCCGCTGGACATGCGCATGGAGCAGTCGGGCCCGTCCGCCGCCGACGTGGTCAACACGGCCGGCGAGACCGAACTGGCCGACATCCTGTACCGGCTGGGCGAGGAGCGCCAGTCGCGCCGCATCGCCCGGGCGATCGTCGCCGCCCGCGCCGAGAAGCCGTTCGAGCGCACCCTGGAACTGGCCCGGCTGGTGGCCAAGGCGGTGCGCAAGTCGGCGGACGGCATCCACCCCGCCACCCGCACCTTCCAGGCGCTGCGCATCCACGTGAACGACGAACTGGGCGAACTGGAGCGCGGCCTGGCGGCCGCCGAGACGGTGCTCGCCCCCGGCGGCCGGCTAGCGGTGGTGACCTTCCATTCCCTGGAAGACCGGGTGGTGAAGAATTTCCTGAAGGACCGTTCCGGCGACATGCCGGCTCCGTCGCGCCATCTGCCCCGGGTGGCGGGCG
>AGTN01136330.1_pt1 | contig 23330 bp, 19 predicted proteins | sample 314218 | NCBI WGS metagenome assembly AGTN01 (sample SAMN02954264, study PRJNA73603) | bioreactor metagenome | biome: terrestrial; feature: non-aerated bioreactor; material: poplar woody material; isolation source: poplar biomass | place: USA | collected 2006-12 | reverse complement strand
TCCAACCCATAGAGGGTGAGATCCGCCCATACAGAGCCATCCTCTTTTTGATAAAAAAGACCCTCCTTCAATCCTCTCAGCACCTCCTCTTTTCCCGGCAGATACGTTTGTGATTCGTAGTAAATCTTATCGAACGACACACCCATCTCGCGATACGTTTCGTCGAAACCGGCATATACCCAATTGTTCATCATCTTCCACAGGTTCACCGTTCCGGGATCATTGGCCTCCCATTGGCGGAGCATTTCGCGTGCCTCGAGCATCAGCTGCGATTTCTCCTCCGCCTCTTCTTTCGATAGCCCGGTTGTCTGTAGTGCGGCCAGTTCTTCTTTATATTTTCTGTCGAACAGCACGTAGTAGTCCCCGATGAGGTGGTCTCCCTTTTTACCCGAGGAAACGGGTGTTTCGTCGTTGCCCCATTTCTGCCAGGCGAGCATCGACTTACAGATATGGATGCCGCGGTCGTTCACGATATTGGTTTTCACCACCCGCTTTCCGTTGGCTTTAAGCACTTCGCTCAGCGAATGGCCGAGCAGGTTGTTGCGCACATGGCCTAAGTGCAGCGGTTTGTTGGTGTTGGGCGATGAATATTCCACCATGAAAAGCGGTGCGTTTTCGGCTACAGGCGTGAAACCGTAGTCGGGTTGCGCATCGATATTTTCCAGCAGGGCCACCCACACTTGTGGCGCGATGCTCAGATTCAGGAACCCTTTAATGACGTTGTATTCTGCAATCACCGGCGATCTCTCCGACAGGTATGCGCCAATCTCCAGCGCTGTCTGTTCGGGATTTTTCTTCGATATCCTGAGCAGGGGAAAGGTTACGAGCGTGTAATGTCCTTTAAAATCTTTCTTTGTTTTCTGAAGAGTGATGAGTGAAGTGTCGGCATCTGTACCGTACAGCTCTTTTATCGCACCCTTAATGGCTTCCTGAAGTATATGTTCGATATTCATACGTTTGAAGTTGCTGATTGAACGGGCAAAGGTAAGAAAAAATGGTCGAATGATTTACATTAGCTCCCTATTTAGAGCTCAGACGCTCTTCACTATGTCCTGTATCACCAGCCCCGATAAGGTAAACCCGAAAACAGCCGTTACCTGCACCATGGTGCCGTTTGTCTGCGCTTTTCGGAAACTCCCTTTTTCGTCGGCGCTTTCCAATGCTTCCGTTCCTTTGTTTTCCAATAATTCCTCACTGTATACGCAGAGAATGTTTTTTTGAGGTTTTTCTCCTTTTCGAAGACGCTTTCGCAATGCCGCTGCCAGTTTGCAGCCGCGCACTTTCCAGAATTCGGCTACGCGTATTTGTTGCGGATCCATCTTGAGTGCCGCTCCCATAGATGAAAAGACGGTCGCCCCCGTTTTTGAGGCTGCGGTAAGCAGATGAGCCTTGTTGGAAAAGGAATCGATGGCGTCTATGACGTAATCGTATTGTTCCAGGTAAAACGATGGGGACGATTCCGCGTTGTAGATTCCCGCGATCGAAGTGATTTCCGCTAAAGGGTTAATTTCCGTCAGCCGCTCTTTCAACACGTCTACTTTCAGCTCTCCAGTGGTCTTTGTAGTAGCCGGTAGTTGACGGTTACTATTGGCAAGGGCTATTTTATCGGAATCGACGATGGTAAGATGCGTGATCCCACTGCGTATCAGCGCTTCGGCACACCAACTGCCCACGCCGCCCACACCAAATAATATCACTCTCTTAGTGGAGATAGCCCGCATGGCATCGCTGCCGATCAATAATTCGGTGCGGGCAAAAAGTTCGTTGTACTTCATTTATACCAAATTTCGTGCAAAAATAGTACAATCTCCCGAAAAAAAGGAGGCGGCCTCAAATAGAATGCAAGCTTCTGAGAGTTGAATATTTGAACCGGTACTCTGGACGGTGTACAAAGGGAACTGTCCTCTAAAAGTTTTTTATGCAACTTTTGGGGGACAGTTCATAATCGGGGTATACCCTCAACTATTTTAAAAAAGAATATCTGCTAAGGAACGGTTTAATTTTCAGCTAAAATATTTCATTGACTGAATATTATAGGCAGTTACTAATAGTATGTATCGTTTTTCGGCTCAAAATAAGCTTGCGGATGCAAGCATGTAGGACAGTTCTTCGGCGGTTTTTTGCCCTTAAACACATAGCCGCAATGGCGGCACAACCATTCGATTTCTTCCTCACGAGAGAACACCGTTCCGTTGTTCACCCGATCCAGCAGCTTCAGATACTGTTCTTCGTGAATCGCTTCCGCCTTGGCAACCATGCGATACATCGTAGCGATTTCCTTGAATCCTTCTTCTTCGGCCACGTCGGCAAAGTGCGGATAAAGGTCGGTCCACTCTTCGTTTTCGCCTTCTGCGGCTGCTTTCAGGTTTTCGGCAGTACTGCCGATTTTGCCTGCAGGATAGGTGGATGTAATTTCCAGCATACCTCCTTCCAGATATCTGAACATACGTTTGGCGTGGCTCATTTCCTGATCGGCTGTTTCCTGGAATATCGCGGCAATCTGCTCATATCCCTCCTTTTTAGCTTCTTTCGCAAAAAATGTATAGCGCATTCTGGCTTGAGATTCTCCGGCAAACGATTTCAGCAGGTTTTTTTCGGTTTGAGTTCCTTTTACACTTTTCATAATGAATGGTTTTATAGTCTAATCAATAAATTTTGAATGATTACAAAAATAATCAATTTTCGGGTTCAAATAAAAAAATAAACAACTCATAGTTAGTTATTTAAAATCTTTCTAAATAGGTTTTGAGAGAGGTGTTTTTCTTGTTTAAACCGATTATAAATAATGGGTGGATACGATTTTTGATATACTGCAAAATTTTTCAGGTTAATTCACTTAACTCAAGCCAACGCATGGTTTTTTCATCAATAGAGTGCATAACCGCCGTCAGCCGGTTGGATTTGTTTATAAGTTCTTCAGCGGATAAATTTCCCGATGACAGCTCCTCTCCGATACTTTTTTTCTCGGTTTCCAATGAATCAATCTCCTGTTCCAGCATTTCGAACTCCCGTTTTTCCCTGAAAGTAAGCTTCGTTTTTTCCTCGGACCTGTTTCTGCGCTGCTCCGTTTCGGGTGCTGTTATTTTGTCTTCTTCAACGTTGTTTTTTATCTTCAATCGCCTTCCATTCCCGGTAGCGCGTGTAGTTGCCCGGAAAGTCCTGAATATGGGCGTTCCCGTGAAAAACCAACAGATGATCCACCACTTTGTCCATGAAATAGCGATCGTGCGACACGACAATCAGGCACCCCTTGAACCCGATCAGGTACTCTTCTAAGATGGAGAGTGTGATGATATCCAGGTCGTTTGTCGGTTCGTCCAGCACAAGGAAATTGGGATTGGTGATCAGCACGGTGCAGAGATAGAGGCGTCGTTTTTCTCCTCCGCTGAGCTTGTACACATAGTTGTGCTGTTTTTCGGGAGGAAAGAGGAAATGCTGCAGGAATTGCGATGCGGTGAGGCGGTTGCCGTTGCCCAAGTCGATCACCTCGGCAATGTTCTGCACCACATCAATCACTTTCAGTTGTTCATTAAATCGGAGTCCATCCTGACTGTAATAGCCGAAATTGACGGTTTCGCCGATCTCAAAACTGCCGCTATCGGGAGATTCTTTCCCCAGCAGCATCTTCACGAAGGTGGATTTTCCGGTACCGTTATTCCCCACGATACCCATCTTCTCGTAGCGGGTGAAAACGTAGTCGAAGTTGTCCGTAATGTTGATATCGCCGAAACGTTTACTCACCCGCTTAGCCTCAAAAATCTTTTTCCCGATATAGGCCCCTTTTGCCGTTAAACGGATGTTTTCTTCCTCACGGCGTTGTTGTGCTTTTTCTTCCAGAGAATAATATGCGTCGACGCGAGATTTTGCTTTCGTACCGCGCGCCTGAGGTTGGCGACGCATCCAGTCCAGCTCTTTCCGCAGCAGGTTGTTTGCCCGGTCCACCTCAGTATTTCGTGCCGTAACACGCTCGTCGTGTTTCTCCAGATAGTAGGAGAAGTTCCCTTTGTAGGAGAACAATTGTTTTTCGTCGATTTCGAGAATCTGCGTGCAGATGCGGTCCAGGAAATACCTGTCGTGGGTCACCATAAGCAGGCTCATGTTGTTTCGTGTGAGAAACTCTTCCAGCCACTCCACCATCTCCAGGTCGAGGTGGTTGGTAGGCTCATCCATAACGACCAGCTCCGGTTCGCTGATAAGCACATTTGCCAGCGCCACGCGTTTCACCTGACCTCCCGACAGTTCACCGATCTTCTGATGAAAATCACTAATTTTCAACTGCGACAAAATCTGCTTGATGCGCTGCTCATAGTCCCAGGCCTGATGAAAGTCCATCTGGATGAGTATTTCGTCCAACCCTTCCTGATCTTCGGTAGAGAGGATTTCTTCATACCGTGCGATGAGCTTCACCGTTTCGTTATCGGCGCTGAAACATGCTTCGAGGACGGTCAGGCTGGGATCGAACTGAGGCGACTGTTCCAGGTAAGCAAACCGGATATCGTTTCTGAATACGACTCTTCCGCTGTCGTACGGCTCCTTTCCTGCAAGAATATTCAGCAACGTGGTCTTGCCCGATCCGTTCTTAGCGATAAGCCCTATCTTATCGCCCTCGGCAATGCCGAAAGAGATATCGCGGAAGAGTACAAGATCGCCGAAACTTTTGGTAAGCGTATCTATTTGCAGGAGTGGATGAGCCATGCGTTTCTGAATTTGAGATCAAAAGTACAAAAAACTATTCATTGATTTGGCTTTGACGGATTTTATCTGGAGGTGCAACCCTGAAATCGTACTGCTGCCAACGATATTCATATAGGTGTTTTGAGACGCGTTTAGCGAGTGTGAACAGCGGTTGTTAAAACCTCCAACGTATATAGGTGAAGAGATCCGTCCTGCTATTCCCCTCAATCTGCTCTGTACCTGAACCGATCGTGTCGCGGTTGAAATAGCGGGTATGACCTGCCTTCACTGAAAGGGAGAGGGCGGAGGTGATCTCATATTTGGCCGAGAGAACCAACCGAAGCCCTTTCCCGTAGAAAGAGGGCATGTAGAACGTGCTCAGCAGGTTGCGCTCGTACGAATAAAGGCGCGTGTCGTAGGTGTCTGCGTCGAACCAGGCCAGATAAACATCTCCCGTAACAGGTTTACGGCTGCGGTAGCTGATGTTTTGAGAAATCATATATCCGTTTTCCGCCGGGAAATGCTTTTCCTTGTAAAGCGCCATATCGGCGGTGGTGCGGAAGTTCCATCCGCTGCTCAGTTCATGGCTGTAGCGGAAGCGGAGCTTGTGCGTGGCATAAGGCAGTACCGACCTGGATTTTTCGTCAGGATAATACATGTTCTTTTCCTTTTGTTTATATTTATAGCGCAGTTCAAGGGCCGAACGACGCGAGAAGGCGTATGTTCCCAGAAAATAGGTTTCCACCGCTTTCGACGGCGCATCCACACCATACTTCAACCATGGGAAGCGCACAAAATCGATATAGGTGTCCACAGAGAACCTCGGGAAAGGGCTGAATGCGGCCCCCAAAAACAGCCCCTGTTCGTTCTGCACCCGGCTCCCCTCGGAGAAAGCCTGGGCGTGCAATGCATTGTAAGAGATAGGGTAATAGCGATGCAACGCCGTAAATGAGAGACCCGAAGAGGGGCTGTACCGCACCGTGTTCAATGTCGCGACCGCGCCGTTTTTTGCGATGGCCGTCTCCCCCGCAAATAAAAATCCCGGAAGTTGGTACGAATAATCGATACTGGCATTCACATTGGAGGAATCTCTCAGATAATAGAGGTTATACTCTTGAGATGTGGGATTGTACATTCTGTCGTATGCTTGGTACAACCCGCTGATACCCACCTGGAGGCGTTCTTTCCGAAAGTTGATGTTCCCGCCCGTGACCTGCTCGCGCGCGTTCTTTTTCTTCTCCATCTCCAACGGAGTACGGTGTAATCCATCCTCCTTGAACGAGGTGATATCTCCCTCATCGGACAAATTAGCGTCGAGGGCTTTGTTGGAATAAAAGGCGGTGATGGAGAAATCTCCTATATCCACAACAGCCGCCCCTCCCCTGAAGAAGCCACTCTCGGCCGTAGAGAAGTGGCGTTTGGGCTGAAGCGTACGGCGTGCGAGGCCACCCGTTCCCCAAGCCTTGCTCACCATAAAATCATTGTTCAGCACCAGCCCTTGCCCGAATGAGAGCCGATAATCGCCGAGCGCGAGCGTTTTCAGCTTCCCTATATCCTTGACGATGAGGTGAACCCCGTAATGATCATACCCTTTCGGCCAATCCGCTTTGAAGAGAGGCTCTCCCGCATCTTTCTCGGCTGTAATGCCCATCTGAAGGTTGTCGCGATAACTGAATGAGTAACGGAGGGAGGTGTAGAAATCTTCGCCGCGGTATTTCCGGTTGGGATAGCGTTGGAGAATGCTGTCGGAGAACTCTCCGTATCCGGCACGCGGAGTGAGCGTCTTGTCGAAACGGAACTGTGCCTCATTCCTCCCTTTTCCCAGTATCCCGGACACCTTCGGCCGCATCTCTCCTTTATCCGTCACGCCTGCAAAGAAGAACGGGAGTATCCTCTCAATGCTCTTGTGTTCTAAATAAGGTATGTTCCTTAACTCGAAAACGGTATAGAGGGGACGGTTTTTCTCCAAAAAATCGGCAATAGCATCAATCTCTTCCAGCGAAAGGAGGGGAAATCGCTCCAATTGCTCTCGCGTAACACTGTTGAGATCCATCGGGTTGCTTTCCAGTTGAAGCAACTCTTCGTATATGTTATCAATGGCGGCTTCGTTCATCTCTTCTTCCTGGGCAAGCTGCTCTACGAAATCACGCCAGTTCGCGTCCTGAGCCTGTGCGCCGCTAAGAAAGCCAAATGATAGGAGAAAGAGAATGTAAAAAAACAGTATTTCATATGATTATTCTATTTTTTAGTTAATGGTATATGGAACTATTCCGTTAAGCTAATTGAGCAGAAGCCAAACTTGTTTGGATTATGCCATAGCGAGGAATAGTCTAAGTTTACTGAACTCGCAATAATCATGTTCATGGGTGTGATTGATGTACATGCTCGTTTCATACGATTAGTTTATTTTTTCTTTTCGGTGTATGGAACATTTACGTTAAGCAATGAGTAAAGGTCAAGTTTACTTGAATATGCCGAGCCCGGAAATAGTCTGAAAATCTAGTCTGATTTTAATGAACATTCGTACACTCGCACATTCAATCGTCAAATCAACACATCATTAAATCAACACATCATCATGTTCGGTTTCAAAGGATGTAGAAAAAGCCGGGTTTCACAAATATACCCTTTTTAATTTTTTCGCAAACAAATGAGTATAAAAGAGATGCCTTCCCCATATAAATCTTTTTCGTATCTTTGCCTCCGTTTTTAACAATGATAAAAAGGATGAACAAAATAGTTCGGGCTTCACTGCCCGTTTTGATCTTGTTGATATTGCTCGGGGGGTGCGGAAGGCGAAGTGACGGGCTAAGGGATTTTCCTCAAATTCTCCAAACCGATACGCTGCGTGTGCTCACGCTCAATACCTCCACCTCTTACTTCATTTATCGCGATCAACCCATGGGATACCATTACGATATGATCCGCGATTTTTGCAGGCAACACGGCCTTACTCCGAAGATCATTGTTGCAGAAAACTCCAATGCCTTGTTGCAGATGTTGAAGAATAATGTTGGCGATGTGATTATATATAATATGCAGATAACCAATGCGTTGAAAGACTCGGTGCTTTATTGCGGGCTGCAGCAGATATCGCACCAGGTGTTGGTGCAACGTGCGTTGCGGAACGACACCCTGCTTACCGACGTGACCGGGCTCATCGGAAAAAATGTAACGGTGATTGAAGATTCCAAGTACCGCGACAGGGTGGTGAACCTCAATAACGAGCTTGGCGGAGGCATCGTGATTGATTATGCGGACAGGGACACCATTGTAGTGGAGGATCTTATCCGCATGGTATCCAAGGGGGAGATAGCCTACACCGTTGCCGACGATTATCTTGCCAAGCTCAATCAGACATATTTCAGAAATCTGGATGTAAGTCTCCCGGTTAGTTTCGATCAGCGATCGTCGTGGGTGGTGAGGAGAGATGCGCCGATACTTGCCGATTCGCTGAACAGCTGGTTTAAGAACAGGACTACCGAACCCACTTTTTTACGTATTATCAAACGCTATTTTGAAGAAGCAAAAGGATACCTCGATAGCGACAGGCCCTCATTCCGTGATATTTTGGGGCCGGGAATCATCTCGCCTTTCGATATCTATTTCAAACGATACGGGAAACAGTCGGGGCTCGATTGGCGCTTACTTGCGTCGGTTGCGTATCAGGAATCCGCCTTCGAAACGGAAGGGCAATCGTGGGCCGGCGCCGGAGGTGTGATGGGGTTGATGCCGGCAACAGCCGCCTCTTTAGGCGTTGACGGAGATCAGCTTTTCGATCCGGAAATAAACATACGTGCCGGATCGCAATACCTGAAACAACTCATTGAGGTTTTTGACACTACCGGTGATCCGGGCGAACGGTTGAAAATGGCGTTGGCAGCCTATAACGGAGGGCTCGGGCATATTCTTGATGCGAGGGGCCTCGCTGAAAAATATGAAGCCGATAAAGATGTGTGGGAGGGAAACGTAGAAAAGTATATCCAGTTAAAACGTTTAGAGCAGTATTACTCCGATCCGGTCTGTAAAAACGGATATTTCCGAGGCGATGAAACAGTAAATTATGTCCGGGATGTCATCGGAAGATGGGAACACTATAAGGAGAAGGTGAAAGAATGAGTTTCCTGTTTATCGTTAAATAAAAAAATCACTATCTTTGTACCAGTATCAAAATAAAAACGCAGGAAATAAGCGTATATAGGAAATCAATAGAAATCTAACAAAATGTCAGTCACGATTAGTAAAGTCACCACGAAAGATGATTTGAGAAAATTCATCCATTTCGGCATTAATCTCTATGAGGGCAATGAATATTATGTTCCGCCGTTGATTTATGATGAGAGGGCGACGCTCAACATGAGCAAAAATCCGGCATTTGAACATTGTGATGCCTCTTATTTTCTTGCTTACCGCGACGAAGAGATTGTTGGCAGGATTGGCGTCATTATCAATCACAAAGCGAATGAGATGTGGAAAGAGAAGAATGCCCGTTTCGGATTTGTAGATTTCATTGATGATGCAGAAGTGGTGGACACACTTTTCGGAGTGGCCGAAAGCTGGGCCCGCTCCAGAGGAATGGAAAAAATTCACGGGCCGCTCGGATTTACTGATTTGGATCATGAAGGAATGCTCATTGAAGGGTTTGACCAAATGAGTACGTTGTCCACCATCTACAATTATCCCTACTATGTAGATCACATGGAACGAATAGGGTATATGAAGGATCAGGACTGGGTGGAGTTTCTCATCACTATTCCTAAAGAAATGCCAGAACGGTTTCTGCGCGCATCGGAAATTGTGAAAAAACGTTTCGGTCTTGCCGTGAAGCATCTGCAAAGCAAAAATGATGTTTATCCTTATGCGAGAGATATTTTCAAATTGATAAACCGCGCTTATAAAGACCTGTACGGGTTTGTAGAACTATCTGAAAAACAGATAGATTATTATGTGGATATGTATATCCCTATGCTTCGTCTCGAGTTTCTCACTCTTGTGGTGAGGCAGGAAGACAATAAGCTGGTGGGTGTGGGGATCGGATTACCCAGTATTGCCAAAGCGCTTCAGAAAGCAAAAGGACGGTTTATTCCCACAGGGTGGTATCATATCTACAAGGCATTGAAGGGGAAAGGGAACAACATTCTGGACCTGTTGCTGGTGGCTGTTGACCCGGAATATCAGGGAAAAGGGATAAACGCTTTGTTATTTAACGAATTCATTCCCTCCGCCAATCGTTTGGGTTTTGAATATGCAGAGAGCAACCCCGAACTGGATCTGAACAACAAGGTGAAATCTATGTGGAACGACCTGGAAGCTAAACAAACAAAAAGGCGCAGAGCCTTTATCAAAAATCTATAGAGGAGAGAAAAGAGAACGTGAACGAGACAGAAAAAGAATTGCAGCTGCTGGAGAACAATTATCAGGAAGAAAATATCGTTACGCTGGAGTGGCAGGAGCATATCCGCCGCCGCCCCGGGATGTATATCGGAAAATTGGGCGACGGTTCGTCGTATGACGATGGAATTTACGTGCTTCTGAAAGAGGTGCTGGATAACTCTATCGACGAGTATATGATGGGTTTCGGCAAAACCATCGAGATTACCATACATAACGAAAAGGTGGCTGTGACCGATCACGGAAGAGGGGTGCCCTTGGGAAAGGTGAAAGATGTCTGCTCCAAGATGAACACCGGTGCGAAGTACGACTCCAAAGCCTTTAAAAATCGGTCGGCCTGAATGGCGTGGGAATAAAAGCGGTGAATGCCCTTTCATCCTCCTTTGTGATGGAGAGTACCCGTGAAGGGCAATCCAAAACAGTGGCGTTCCAACAAGGGGTCCTCTCGAAAGAGGAGGAGATTGAGAAATCAATAAATCCCAACGGAACACACGTAGCGTTTACACCCGATGCGGAGATTTTCGGAAATTACCTCTATCGCGACGAGCATATCGAACCGCTCCTGAAGAACTACTGTTTCCTCAATATCGGATTGACCATCGTTTTCAATGGGAAGAAATTCTCCTCCAAAAACGGATTGGAAGATCTGTTGAACGAAAACCTCACCTCGGAAGAGCTTTATCCCATCATCCACCTCTTCGGTGAAGATATTGAAGTGGCCATCACCCATACCAATCAATACGGAGAGGAGTATTACTCGTTTGTGAACGGTCAGCACACAACACAGGGAGGGACGCACCTTACCGCGTTTCGCGAGGCAACAGCCCGCGTCATTAAAGAGTTTTACAACCGCAATTTCGAATATTCCGATATTCGCAACGGCATCGTGGCGGCCATCAGCATCAAAGTGGAAGAGCCGGTTTTCGAGTCGCAGACAAAAACCAAGCTCGGGTCGAAAGAGATGACGCCTAATGGTGTTTCCGTGAGCAAGCATATCAACGATTTTCTAAAGAAAGAATTAGATAATTATCTGCACAAAAATGCCGAAACGGCAGAGGTGTTGCAGAAAAAGATACTTGACTCCGAAAAAGAGCGTAAAGCCATTGCCGGAGTGACGAAACTGGCGCGCGATCGCGCGAAAAAAGCCAACCTGCACAATAAAAAACTGCGCGATTGCCGCATACATTATAACGATGCCAAAGGCGATAACCGGGAAGATACCTCTATTTTCATTACCGAGGGTGACTCTGCCAGCGGTTCCATCACCAAAAGCCGTAATCCGAATCTTCAGGCGGTTTTTAGTCTTCGGGGCAAGCCGTTGAACAGCTTTGGGCTGACAAAGAAGATTGTGTATGAGAACGAAGAATTCAACCTGCTGCAAGCCGCGCTTAACATAGAAGAAAATATGGACGGCTTACGCTATAACAAAGTGATTATCGCTACCGATGCCGATACGGACGGGATGCACATTCGCCTGTTGCTGCTCACCTTTTTCCTGCAATTCTTCCCCGATCTCATCAAAAAAGGACATGTATACATTCTTCAAACGCCTCTTTTCCGTGTTAGAAACAAGAAAAAAACCGCCTATTGCTACACCGAGGAAGAGCGGTTGAACGCCATCGAAGAGCTTAGCCCGAATCCTGAAATCACCCGTTTCAAAGGGTTGGGAGAGATTTCGCCCGATGAGTTCCGCAACTTTATCGGAGAAGATATCCGGCTCGACAGGGTGACCATGCGAAAAGAAGACCTTTTAAAGGAACTCCTGGAGTTCTATATGGGTAAGAATACGCCGGAACGACAGGCTTTTATCATCGATAATCTGGTTGTGGAAGAAGATGAGGTGGCATAATGTACCGGTAAATCAAGATTATCGTGAATTCAAATAAATTTTAATAATACGATATAGTGTCGCCAATATTTACCCCTGAAAGGCGGACTGCCCTGTTTCCCGGCACGTTCGATCCTTTTACCATAGGCCATGAGTCGCTGGTAAGGAGAGGATTGTCTTTGATGGACGAACTCGTCATCGCCATCGGAGTGAACGAATCGAAGCAATCCTATTTTTCCGTTGAGAAACGCCTTGAAATGATTCGGGAGCTTTACAAACATGAGCCACGCGTACGGGTTGAAAGTTACGATACATTGACGATCGATTTCGCCCAGAAAGTCGGTGCGCAATACATCTTACGCGGGCTCCGGTCGGTAAACGATTTTGAGTACGAAAAAACAATTGCCGACATGAACCGAACCATTTCGGGAATAGAAACGTTTGTATTATTCACTGAACCGGCCTTCGTGCATATCAGTTCCACCCATGTCAGGGAATTGCTGCGTTACGGCCGTGATGTCAGTAGCTTTATTCCAAAAGGAATGAAGATCTAAACACCCCTCAAAAAAGAAAAAATGCGAAAACAAATCATTACGATTGTGTTGAGCGCCCTCCTATTGTCCGGAAACGCGTATGCACAATTCAGACCTTCGCCCGAAGGAATAAAAATAGAACGTACCCTCCAGCTTGTCAAGAGTTTGTATGTTGATGACGTGGATAGTCAAAAGCTCACGGAAGCTGCCATTCGCGCTATGCTGGAAGAACTGGATCCACACTCTTCCTATTTGGATAAAGAAGAGGTTCAGGCAATGAACGAGCCGTTGCAGGGCAATTTCGACGGAATCGGCATATCGTTCAACATGCTCATCGATACACTGTATGTGATGGAAGTAATTTCCGGTGGGCCGTCGCAAAAAGTAGGCATTCTGCCGGGCGATAAAATCATTTGGGTGAACGATACGCTTATCGCAGGGGTGAAAATGAACAATCAGGATGTTATCAAGCGGCTTCGCGGACCTAAAGGGACAATCGCGAATGTAAAAGTATTGCGTCGCGGAGTACCTGAATTGATGGAATTCCGCATCGTTCGTGATAAAATTCCCATTTCCAGCATCGATGCATCGTATATGGTCTCCGACGATATCGGATACATTCGCTTAAGCCGCTTTGGTGTTACTTCTGCAGAGGAATTCAATAAAGCAAAAAAAGAGCTTACCTCGCAGGGGATGAAACATCTTATTTTTGATCTTACCGATAATGGTGGAGGAATTCTGCAAATTGCAAATGAAATAGCGGATGAGTTTCTGAGTGACGGAAGAGTTATTGTATATACCGAAGGAAAGAATCAGCCCCGTTTTACGATGAATGCTAGCGGAACGGATGAGCTGGACGGCGGCAAAATTGTGGTGTTGGTAAACGGGTCTTCGGCATCGGCAAGCGAGATCCTGGCGGGAGCCGTTCAGGACTGGGACAGAGGGGTGGTAGTGGGACGAAGGACTTTTGGAAAGGGACTGGTACAGCGGCAGCTTCCGCTTACCGACGGAACTATGATTCGCCTCACTGTGGCACGATATTATACTCCTACCGGAAGAAGTATTCAGAAACCGTATGAAGAGGGAAATATAGAGGCCTATAATCAGGATTTTATGAATCGTTTTAATCATGGAGAATTGTTTGTTGCCGATAGCATCCATTTCCCCGATTCATTGAAATATACCACGCTGGTGAATAAACGCACAGTGTACGGCGGCGGAGGGATTATGCCGGACTATTTTGTGCCGATGGACACCACCTCGGGAACATTTTTCCATGCGAACCTGAATGCAAAAGGAGTGATAATCAGGGCCGCGATTTCGGAAGTAGACAATAACCGGCAACCGTTGCTGCAGAGGTATTCCGACACCCCTTCGTTCAAAGAGGGCTATCAAATACCCGAAGAGATGGTAACGAAGTTGAAGAAGCTTGCGGAGGAAGAAAAAGTGGAATGGAATGAGGAAGAGTTCGAAAAATCCCGCCGTTTGATCTTTGTTCAGTTAAAAGCATTGATTGCCCGTGATTTATACGATTCGTCGGCTTTTTATCAAATCATCAACGATGAAAATGATATTTACCGGAAAGGATTGGAGATTATTTCCGACGACAATAAGTATGATGGTTTACTGAGAGGCATCGGCAGCAATGTAGACAACAAAAAAAGAGAGATATGAATTTCGATTACGGCAACCTGCGTGTAAAAGAGGGCTCGAAAATAAACCTGAAGGATTTCCCTACCAAAGAGGAGGGCGGTTTTACCAAGAAATCGGCAAAACAGGAGATTAAGGATAATATCAAGGAACTGAAAAAATTTCAGGAGATGTTTTATGCCGATGACAGGCATTCCTTGCTGATCATTTTACAAGCGCGCGACGCGGCGGGAAAAGACGGTGTGATCCGTCACGTGATGTCCGGTATCAATCCGCAGGGATGCCGGGTGCATAGCTTCAAAACACCTACTAAAAACGAGTTGGAACACGATTATTTTTGGCGTCATTATAGGGCGTTGCCCCAGCGGGGGATGATCGAGATCTTCAATCGTTCTCACTATGAGAATGTACTCGCCACAAAAGTGAATCCGCAATGGATTCTTAACGAACGCATCCCCGGATACGGTTCTGTCGACACTATCGACCGTCAGTTTTGGGAGAATCGCTACGAAGCTATCAACGCCATCGAAAAACATCTTTACCAAAACGGAATGCGTATTCTTAAATTCTTTCTGAATATATCGAAAGAGGAGCAGAAGAAGCGTTTTCTTTCGCGGATAGAAGAACCCGATAAAAACTGGAAGTTTAGTTCGGCCGATCTGCATGCCCGTTTACAGTGGGATGACTACGAAAAAGCGTTTGAAGAGATGCTCGAAAAAACATCCAAACCGTATGCACCATGGTATGTGATACCTGCGGATAAAAAGTTCTTTGCCCGGGTGGCCGTCGGCGATATTATTCTGGAGTTGTTCAAATCGCTGGATTTGCACTATCCGCTCGCCGAATCGCCCGATATGCTTGCGAAGGCACGAGAGGTATTGATTAAGGAGTAAAATATAATTCACAGGAATATGCCGTGAGCCTGAAAACTTCACGGCTTTTTTGGGGGTAGCCGTCTCGTTGTACGGCCATTACTTTTTTCTTTCTCTCAAATTGGCATCCAGTCTTGAGATCAACCATAAAAGGCTGAATATAAAAGCAACCATTGCCACCGTTCCCCAAAATTGAGGGGAAAATAAAAAATTCTCTCCGTACAGTAAATAAGCTCCCACGGCTATGCCTGCCAATACGGCATACATAGTACCGAAGATTGCTCCGAGCTCCTTCAGCACATTGTCCGATCCCTTTTTAGGCTTCGTCTTTTGTGTCGTAAGCGCCTTTTCGCTCTCTATCTGCTGCATAATGCGGTATTTCAGGTTTTCGGGGGCCTCAGCCTTGGCGTCTTGCATCATCGTGCGAAGAATCCCGTCCTCCTGAAGAATTTCGTCCTCTTTTTGTATATTGTTTTCGTTCATACGATTAATCTGTTCTTTACTTAATTCATATTAGCAACTCGTTTTCTTGTAACCTGTAGTGCGCCATCAGTAGTTCTTTAAATAGCTTTCGAGCTCTGAACAGCTTCACTTTCACATTCGGTTCGTTCAACCCGGTAATTTTCGCGATCCCTTTTACCGGGTTATCTTCCATATAATAGAGCGTAAGTAAAAGGGCATCGCCTTTAGGCATTTTCTGTAAAATAGTTGTTATTATCTCTTTTCGCTCCATATTTTCCATACTCATCTCCGGTGTTTCTTCACTCATATGCGAAGCGTTCTCTATCTCAATCTCCCGGCTGCCAACCCACATTTGTGTTTTTGTGTGCGTGACGGCGGTGTTGTAGACGATGCGGTATAACCAGGTGGAAAATTTGCTCTCGGAACGGTAACTGCGTAAGTTCCTGTAGGCTTTCACATAACTCTCCTGCACAACGTCTTCCGCATCCTGCATATTGCCGCAAATCCGGAGAGCGATATTGATCGCCATATCCTGATAGGCTTCGACAAAATATGCGAACGCGGAAGTGTTGCCGGAAAGCACTTGCTGTACAAGCTGTTTCTCGTTCATCGCACGCTTTTACTCCTGTGATAGTTCGGTTCCGTTCTCGTTTGGCATTGTCATATTTCGTGTGACAAAGAAATAAATAAGATAGCCGATTCCGAGGAAGAACACAATGCTGGCACTAAGACTGAAAAAACTGCTGATTCTAAACTCATCGGATAGGTTGGAGAGGAGAAAGCCCACTATAATTCCTATTCCGAGACATACCAAAATAATTCCATTCCTCAGAGATACAAATCGATTGGGATTTGATTTCTTTTTAGGGCTATCGGGTGGGATAATGCCCTGATTGATAAGTCCCATTCGTTCATTGTGCCTCGCATTCATCCATCGTAACCCCAATACCAGCCCTGTGGCGATCGGCAAACCGATGGTGCAGATAATAGCAAGCACGGGAATCCATAATTCATCCATACTAAATAAATTTTTAAAAGTGAATGTTCTTGTTAAGCTAAATGTATTCAATAATTTGTTTACATCAATAAGACAAGTGCAAGCAACATCCGGTTACAAAAATAATATACTATTTTTAATTATACCCATTTTAGTTTGAAAATCAGATTGTTCAAAATTTATCAACAGGGCAAATATTTTTAAGATTTTAAATTCGTGAATGTGATTTCTATTTCTTTCCTTTGTATTTGCAGGGACGAAAAAAACAGAACCAACGAACCGGATATTTGGAACTGATGATGTGGTGGTGAATATGCCGGTGCAATAATAGAATGATTCGAAGGTACAAAGTTTTGAGGGGTATGTTGTCCTTAAGAATGTTTACCCGACACGATACCAATGCGAAAACTATTTGAACGCAATTCAGATAGTCGATAAAATTCAAAACGGCTGATTTTAATGAACGAAAAAACAATCGATAAACTCAGAATCCTTGCCGATGCCGCCAAATACGATGTATCATGTGCCTCGAGCGGAACGTCGCGCGGCAACGTGAAAGGGGGCATCGGAACGGCAGCCGGGTGGGGCATTTGCCACAGTTTCACCCCCGACGGACGCTGCATCTCATTGTTCAAGATCCTGCTCACCAACCACTGTATTTACGACTGCGCCTATTGTGGCAACCGACGTAGTAATGATGTGGAACGTACCGCATTTACTGCCGGGGAATTAGCGGAACTCACCATCGAGTTTTATCGCCGCAATTACATCGAAGGGCTTTTTCTCAGTTCGGGCGTGATGCGTAATCCCGATTATACCATGGAACAGATGCTCTGTGTTGTGAAACTCCTGCGCGAAGTACACCGGTTCAACGGGTACATTCATATGAAAAGCATCCCCGGGGCCAGCAGGGAGTTGATTACACAAGCCGGAATGTATGCCGACCGTATGAGCGTGAACCTCGAGATCCCTTCGGAACAAAACCTGAAACTGCTTGCGCCCGAAAAGGATTATGAAAGCGTATTCGCTCCGATGCGTTTTATTCAGCAGGGAATGTTGGAAAGCGCCGAAGACCGCAGGAAATTCCGTTCCGCTCCCAAATTCGTACCCGCCGGGCAGAGCACGCAAGTCATCATCGGCGCCACCCCCGACAGCGATAAGCAGATACTCACGCTTGCATCGGCCCTGTACAAACGACCTTCATTCAAGCGGGTGTATTATTCGGGATATATTCCTGTGAACAGGAACGACAGCCGCCTTCCGGTAATTGCCGCACCTCCGCTGGTACGTGAAAACAGGCTTTATCAGGCCGATTGGCTCATGCGGTTTTACGAGTTTAAGGCGAGCGAGATCGTAGATGATACCCATCCTCACCTTGATCTGGATATTGATCCTAAGATGGGATGGGCGCTCCGTCATCCCGAATTTTTCCCCATCGATGTCAATGAAGCTCCTTATGAGATGATCCTTCGCGTGCCGGGTATTGGTGTGAAATCGGCTAAACTCATTATCACTTCGCGGCGTTATGGCCGGTTAAACTCTTCACAACTGAAAAAAATAGGCGTGGTGATGAAACGGGCGCAGTATTTTATTGCATGCCGCGAACTGCCTATGCAAACCGTGAATGAGCTCACACCTCAGTACGTGCGGAGTAAAGTCTCGTCTAAACAAAAGAAGCAGGCCGCCGATCTGTTGCAATATTCCATCGATTGGGGTGAATAGTGAGAATGTGTTTTTTAGCTTTTATCGATACTGTTTATATGTTACGACGATCTATATATTTTTTTCTTATAGCTTGTTCCTGTTTGTCGGGATTCGGACAAGGCATGAACTATCAGTTATTCGAAAATATCCGTTTGGGGTCTGAGGCTTCCGTCGTGAACAGTTTTATTCAGGATCGACAGGGGATGATGTGGATCGGTACGGACAAAGGCTTGTTCAGTTACGACGGATATTCGGTACAACCGCATTTCACATATGGCGAACGGAACAACAGCCGGATATATTGCAGCATAATCGTAAATGAAAATCACCTGTATCTGGGGTCGGATAACGGGTTGTTGATTTATAACTATCATACGGACAGGTACGAAGACCCGGGCGTTACATTTCCTACGGATATCCGCGCGATGGTATGCCGGGACGAAATGTTATGGATAGGTACGCTTAACGGATTGTATACGTATGATCTCCGGTCGGAACAACTGCAAAGGATCGATCGGAAAAAACACGGAGGCTTGACGCACGAAACTGTTTATTCACTTATCCGCTCGGCAGACGACCGGATATATATCGGAACCTACGACGGGTTGTCATGTTATCTGCCGGAAGAGGGTACTTTCGAAACGATTCCGCTTCCCGGTGCCATTCATAAAAATAACTTGTTCGTAAATTCATTGTTGGAGGATTCCGTGAGGAATTGTATCTGGGTCGGTACGGAAGGGAATCTGTTCAAATATAGTCCTTCATCGCAAAAAGTAGAGCAACTGATGTTCTTCCATGAAAATTCAGTGAAGACATTGGCACTGGATCAGAAGCATAATTTATTGGCAGGAACGGATAACGGGCTTTATATCTATCAGGCGGAAGGAGAGTTTCAGCATGTTGTTCACGACTCCCGTAACAGTTCTTCGTTATCCAATAATATTGTATGGTCCATTTTTACCGACAAGGAAAAAACATTTGGTTAGGAACGGATTTAGGCATTTCACTCTCCCGTTTCAATGATGGATTCCTGTATATCCCAATTTCACAGATCACCGGTACGGGAGAAGGGAATCATTTTTATTCGTTGTTTAAAGATTCCCATGGGGTATATTGGTTCGGTGGAACAAACGGTCTGATCCGGTTCCGTGCTGTTTCCGGACAAGATGCTCAGGCTATATGGTATAAAATGGGAAATAAGCGTGCCCCATTGTCACATAATCGTGTACGGAATATTTATGAGGATAAAGACCGGAACCTCTGGATCGCTACGGATGGCAGTCTCAACCGGTATGACCATACGACGGAGCAATTTATCCATTATAATATCGTAGACAGCACCGGGACGTATAATTGTAACTGGGCCTATTACCTGTTTGAAGACAGTGACGGTTATCTGTGGATCGCCAGTTTCCTGGGCGGCATATTTGTCGTCGACAAACAAAAGTTGATGAAAGCCCATGGAGGAAGCTACGTAGCCGACTACCATTACTCTGTAGACAACGGATTGCCGGGCATGTTTGTCAATCAACTGATCCCCGATCATGAAGGGAATATCTGGATGTTACTGTACAATAACGGAGTGACAAAAATCAATATCCGTACCCGCAGGATTACCCGGATCCCGGTTGGCGATATTCCAGGCAGTGAGAGCCTTAACTATATCCTGTGTGATGGATCCGGTACCATTTGGGCCGGATTCCGTTACGGAGTCATGCGTTTCACGCCGGGTAACGCAAAGCCCGATATCATTTCGCTGGAAAGTTTCGGACACAATGAAATATTGTCGATGATCGAAGTAGAACAGGATATATGGGTATCCACCACCGACGGCGTGTGGATTATCCACAGGGAGACGATGGATGCGCGGCGTCTCCATATCGTGGACAGAGGCTTTACAAGCTTGTTCTATGATCCGGCCGACAGGCTGATTTACATGGGTGGTATCGATGGCTTTGTGGTTACTTCTCCCGAAATGGCAAAAATGAACAGGATTGAACGTCCGATAGTGATCACTGCCTTGTATGTCAATAACCGTATAGTGACACCCGATGACGGAATAAGTGGAAACAGCATCCGTTATGCACGCAAATTCACGCTCGGTCATACACAGAATAACCTCTCGTTCGAAATATCCGACCTGTCCTATTCGCTGGAGGAGAAACCCCAGTTTATGTATAAACTGACGTCGATAGACCAGGACTGGAACCTGCTGAAACAAAATACCAACAGGATCACGTATCATAACCTGACGTATGGCGATTACCAACTGATGATCAGTGGACCCGATTCGCACGGAAAACCATCGGATCATCCTTATACCATCGCTATCCGGATCAATCCACCGTGGTACTATACCGTATGGGCCAAAGTGTTTTATATTCTTTTGACACTAACCTTTATTTTTGGATCATCAATTTTTTCAGGGTAAGGAACCGCCTGAAGTTCGAACGTCTCGAAAAAGAAAAAATACTGGAACAATCGCAGTCGAAAATCGATTTTTTCACACATATATCACACGATTTTAAAACACCCCTGAGTATGATTGTCGCTCCGGTCAGCAGGTTACTCCTTGAAGTGAAAAATCCGTCGGAAAAGAAGCAACTGGAGATGGTACAACGCAATGCCGTGAAATTGAACTCGCTGATACACCAGGTGTTGGATTTTAACCGGATCGATGATCACGCGGGATCTTTCCTGATCCTGTCGAAAGTAGAATTCATCTCTTTCGCCCGAAGCCTGTTTGCTGTCTATGAGGAAGAGGTAGCGAAAGAAAAACAACTCGTTTTTCTTTTCGAAAGTAACCGGACCGAATGTTATCTGGATATGGATGTCGTTAAATTCGAGTCGATCCTCAATAATTTATTTTCAAACGCTTTCAAATATACGCCCGAGGGAGGTGAAATACGCCTGTCGATACATGTTACCGAAGCTACGGAAGAATTGGAGATCACCGTATCCGACAACGGAATGGGAATTCCTGAAAAAGATATTCCATACATATTCCAACGCTTTTTCCAGTCTTCAAGTACATTGGGAAAGAAAGAAGGAACAGGTATCGGGTTGTATCTGGTAAAGTGTTATACGGAATTGCACGGGGGAAAGATTGGTGTGGTTTCAAAAGAGAACCAGGGCACTTCCATTACGCTGACGCTACTGTTGTCGTCCCGGCAAACAGCATCGCAGGTCATCCGTAAAGAAGTAGCACACACCCCGCCATCGGATGACAAACCGCTTATCCTTGTCGTGGACGATAATACCGATATTACCGGATTTATTTGCGGGATACTGCAACCCCGATACCGTTGGCGGGTAGCCGAGAACGGAAAAACAGGCGTGGAACTCTGTTTCGAACTCCTTCCCGATCTGGTCATCGCGGATGTGATGATGCCCGTCATGAACGGGTTGGAAATGTGCCACCGGATCAGGAAACATGTCCCTACGTCAACCATCCCGATTATCTTGCTCACCGCCAAAAACGATAAGGAAACTGAGCTCGAAAGTATCCACCTCCAGATCGACGCTTTTATAGGAAAGCCTTTCGAACCGGATATCCTGCTTTCGCGGGTGGAGCAGTTGCTTTCCCGTAAACAACAAATGGAGGCCAAAGCGCGTATGGAAATGATTTCGACACCTAAAGCTATCGAGGCGGTATCATATGACGAAAAATTCCTGTCGCAACTTACACGGATCATCGAAGACCATGTCTCCGATTCCGATCTGAACGTGAATGCGCTCAGTGAACTGTCGGGCATCAACCATAAACAGATCTATCGCAAAACAAAACAACTTACCGGCATATCTCCCGTGGAATACATCAAATCCATCCGGATAAAAAAAGCGGCCATGCTGCTCCGTCAGAAGAAATTCACAGTGGCCGAAGTGATGTATATGGTGGGATATTCCAACCACTCTTATTTCTCGAAATGCTTCCAGGCGGAGTTCGGAAAGACGCCGCGGCAGTTTATGGAAGAACACGCTGATAACTGACCGGACACAATAAAGGGGCATGTCCGAAATCTATCCATTTATGTCCGGGATGTGCTTTTACTCCTCCTGAAACAGCTTTATCTTTGCCGACATCATTGTTAATGAATGACTGTACGTATGCAAAGACGAATCTTGACCCTTATTTTCTGTCTCCTGATTTTTTTTCCTGCAACGCAAGCAAAAGAAATATCAGCTATATACATCGACAAAAAAGGTGTAATGCGTTGGGAAGATACCCGTGAAGAAGCTTCTTTTTTCGGGGTAAATTACACGCTTCCGTTTGCCCTCGCTTACCGGGCGATGGGATACCTGAACATCGACCGTAAAGCGGCGATCGACAGGGATGTCTATCATTTTGCCCGGCTGGGATTCAATGCCTACCGCATCCATATCTGGGATGTGGAGATATCCGATATCGATGGGAACCTGATAGAAAACGATCATCTCGACCTGTTGGATTACCTGATCTGTAAACTCAAGGAACGGGATATCCATATTGTGCTCACGGCCATGACCAATTTCGGCAACGGATATCCGGAAAGGAACCAGCCGACCGGAGGATTTTCGTATGCCTACAACAAATGCGAGATCCATGATAACCCCGAAGCCATCCGGGCGCAGGAACGCTATATAGCTTCGCTGGCTAAACATGTCAATCCGTACACCGGCAAGGCATACATGGACGACCCTTCGGTGGTCGGGTTTGAGATTAATAACGAACCTTGCCATGCCGGTACGCAGGAGCAAACCCGCGACTATATCAACCGTATGCTCGGAGCGCTGAACGAGGCTGGAAACCGTAAGCCCGTATTTTACAATGTGAGCCACAATATGCAACAGGTGGAAGCATACTATGCCACCGGCATACAGGGTACCACCTACCAATGGTATCCTGTCGGATTGGTGTCGGGATATACACGGAAAGGGAATTTTCTCCCGTATGTAGATGATTTTCATATCCCTTTCAGTCATGTAAAAGGATTTGAGAACAAAACTCAGTTGGTATATGAATATGATCCGGCCGATATCATGTATTCGTATATGCACCCTGCTATGGCGCGGACATTCCGTACAGCCGGGTTCCAATGGATCACGCAGTTTGCGTATGACCCGATGGATATGGCATGGGCCAATACCGAGTACCAGACGCATTTCCTTAACCTGGCCTATACCCCGCAGAAAGCCATCAGCATGAAGATTGCTGCCGAAGTGGCATATACCGTTCCGCG
>AGTN01203699.1_pt1 | contig 23342 bp, 24 predicted proteins | sample 314218 | NCBI WGS metagenome assembly AGTN01 (sample SAMN02954264, study PRJNA73603) | bioreactor metagenome | biome: terrestrial; feature: non-aerated bioreactor; material: poplar woody material; isolation source: poplar biomass | place: USA | collected 2006-12 | reverse complement strand
TACAATTAAAAAACCTCTCCAAGTGTAGTAATACTGATTTTCAGACTATTAACTTTTTGCAATGCCACGCCGCACGCTTCAAGGGTTGAACCGGTGGTGATCACATCGTCTACCAGCAACAGATGTTTTTGCTCAAACGCCTGTGGATCCGTTACATCAAAAATACCTCTTACGTTTTCCCAACGTTGTGTTTTGGTACGTTTCGTTTGAGTAGGGTTGTAAACCACCCGAATGAGGTTTCCGACAGCCAATGGAAGAGAAGTAGCATCCGACAGCCCTTCCGCAATCAGTGCGGCCTGGTTATATCCACGGATTTTCTCTTTTTTCGGATGCAGGGGAACCGGGACAATAAGGTGTATCGGTTTCAGGAAATCACTTCCCAGAAGGTCTTTTCCATACATGCGCCCCAGCAATACGCCTATGTCTTTTCTATGGTAATATTTAAGCTGATGAATCAAGGGAGGCAGCGTGCCTCCTTTTGAGTAGACGCAAAAAGAAGCGATCCGTTCAAACGGAATCCTTCCGGCCATCAGTTTTTCAGCAGCATTATCAGGCTCTTTGAAGTTATTGGTTTTCGGCAGTTTATACAAACATTTCAGGCAAATCCCCTCTTCCGGTTCGAGTAATTCCTCACCGCAGACTACGCACACATTCGGAAAAAAGAGGTGCGAAAATTCTTTCAGAAGAACATTACGTCTCATCCGGGAGTTCGTGTAGATCCATTTTTTTCATGCACGCTAAAATCTCTTTCATGGAAAATCCCCTGCCAAGCGCATACCGAATCAGTTTGCCATTTTTTTCATACGTGGACGCTCCTTTGATCGATTTCCATTTCTTCTCCAGTATCGGTTGAAGCGATTCGTTGAAGGCTGCATCGGGAAAATCCGAAAAAACATCATCAATCATACCTTGAGGCAGCTGTTTTTGCCTTAGAGACAACTCTATTTTTTTTCTGCCCCACTTGTTGAAGCGGAGTTTATCGTGGATAAAACTTCGGGTAAACCGTTTTTCATCGATATATTTTTCCCTCATCAATCTCCCGATTATTTTCTCTACTGCCTGTTCCGGGAAATTCAATCTCTCCAGCTTCCGTTTTATATCGAATGCGCAACACTCTTTTTGTGAACAGATCCGAGCCATCCGGGCGAATGCCTGCTCTTCCGTGATTACTTTCTCATTCTTATCCATGATATTCCGGTTTTTCTGCGCGGATCATCCGGTAGTTTCCCGACAGGTCTCTTCGCAGTTCTATGGATACAAATCCTCTATGTTGGAGCATTCCTTGAATGTCCTCCCCTTTGCTCCTGTTGATTTCGAAATACAATCGCCCCTTATCTTTCAGAATCTCAATCGCCACGTCTGCAATGCGTTCATAAAACAGAAGCGGGTCTTCATCCGGGACAAACAGCGCTTCGTGCGGTTCAAAATCGAGTACGTTTCGCTCCATGGCTTCTTTTTCGGATTCCAACACATAGGGCGGATTGCTCACAATAACATCATACCGCATGTCCGTTGGAACGGTATGCAGTATATCCTGCCTGGAGAAGCGTATGCTCACACCGTTTCGAGACGCGTTACGGGCCGCCACCTCAAGCGCTTTATCCGATATATCCCATGCATAAACTTCGGCATCGAAACGCTTTTTTGCCAAAGCGACAGCAATGCAACCGCTACCCGTTCCTATATCCAAAACGATACGTTTCCCCGATTGAGTCTCAGACAGGATCCACTCCACCAGTTCCTCAGTTTCGGGACGGGGAATGAGCACATCGGGGGTTATTGTAAATACCATACCGTAAAAATCCGCTTTACCCAGCACATACTGCAGAGGCTCTCCCTCTTTTAGCCTTTCGAGAATATCTTCCGCCTTTCGGGTTTGAAAACCGGATAAATTACTAATTTTGTGGGCTGTTATGTTTGCAAAAGAAGAGCCGCATATCTCTTCGAGGATACGGCGGGCAAGAACGGATATCTCCGATGGGGAGTATAACCCGCTTAGTTCTTGCCGGACATGTTGCATGAATTGCTGCATAACGATGATCAATGTTCTGAATGAAGCTTCTGTCGGTAAACCCGACCGATGCTTGATACGGCAAAGATAAAAAAAATGGCGTTACATCCGATATTTATGTACCGATGCCTCCAACTTGCCCGCAAAGGCGAGGGTTTCACCAAACCCAACCCTATGGTGGGAGCAGTCATCGTGCATAAAAACAACATCATTGGCGAAGGGTATCACCGGCAATACGGAGGAGCTCATGCCGAAGTGAACGCCATCGCTTCCGTGAAAGACGAATCGCTGCTTACCGACTCCACCCTGTACGTTTCATTGGAACCCTGTGCCCATCACGGGAAAACACCCCCATGCGCCGAATTGATTATCTCCAAAAAGATTCCCCGTGTGGTAGTGGCCGTTACCGATCCTAATCCCAAAGTGTCCGGAAAGGGTATCGAAATGCTGAGAGAGAACGGTATTGAAGTAACAGTAGGGCTATTGGAAGAGAAAGCGCGGATATTGAACCGGTTCTTTTTTGTGAATCAGCTCTACTCCAGGCCCTATGTGATCTTAAAATGGGCACAGAGCAATGACGGGTTTATGGACCACCACCGCGTATCGAGGGAAGATAAAACACCTGCAATAATATCCAACAACCTGACTCACAGCATAGTCCATAAGTACCGCACTCATATAGAGGGAATTCTGGTGGGCACCAATACGGTTGTTTTGGACAATCCCCAGCTAACCGCAAGAAAGTGGTACGGTGAGCATCCTACCAGAGTCGTTATAGACAGGGTAAACAGGATACCGGCCGACTCGGCCGTTTTTGACGGGACTGCGCCCACTATCGTTTTCACCTCTTCTGTTCCGGACGAATCAAAGAAGAAAGAGCATGCTGAATTTATCCTGATCGACTTCTCGAAAGAAACAAACAGGCAGATACTTACCTGCTTATATGAAAAGAAAATATACTCGTTACTGGTAGAAGGAGGAGCGATGCTATTATCCTCTTTCATTGATAAAAATATGTGGGATGAAGCCTTTATCGAGATCTCCGGAAAACGGCTTTTCTCCGGTATAAAAGCTCCTGATATTCAAGGCAGGGTAATAAGGACTAAAAAATACCTGGATGCGTCGCAAATTCATTTAAAGAGTGAAATAACTCGAAATTTTCTTTAAATATTCATTTTAATATGGTTAAAGCGAAAAATCTTCCTACTTTTGCATATCTTAAACGTGGCGTACAATATTTTTGAAACAAATGATATTTAAATATCTCTCCTGGGCATCGGTGCTTGTCATGAGCATATTGCTGTTTTCCTCCTGCCTTAATTCATCTGATGATAATGTGGAGTATTCTCCCGATGCGCAGATCTACGCTTTCTCCATGGCCTCTAATGCCGATACGCTCAATCTGCTGTCATCCACAGCATTTACTATCGATCAGGTGAACGGCCGGATTTTCAACAAAGAACCGCTGCCTTACCTGTTTCATGTAGACAGTGTGACACTAAGCTTGTCTTCGTCAAGCACCTATCTTTCTTTCAGCAGGGTTGAAATCCACCTGCAGCAGCCCGACAGCTCCTACTACTGGGCACAGGGCGATTCGGTACCCGTGAACAGATTACAGCAGATTATAACGACGGCTCCCGATGGAAAAACGACGAAAACATATACTGTTCAGCTGGATATTTACGAAGAAGATCCTTATATTCTCTCCTGGGACAGAATAAGCCAAAATTACCTCACTCCTCCGGTAGAAGCACAAAAGACGATTGTCCTCAATAGCCGGTTCATCACATATTATACATCCGGAACTGCCATAAAAGCGATGACCACACCTGCTGATGATGGCGTTAACTGGAGCGCGGCGGACCTGACCGGACTGCCTCCAACCATTCTGCTTTCGTCACTCACGGCTTCAGAGGATGCCGTTTACGCGCTCGACGCTCTTACCGAGGCATTGTATAAAACAACCGACGGAATCGACTGGAACCCGGTTACGCTGCCTTATAGCGTAAAGGCAATTTATGGCAGCCTGCCCTCGGCTACCGGCGGAGATATCCTTGCGGTAGTAAACCATAACGGCACGCTTACATTTGCCGAGACAAACGATTTTACGGACATAATCCTTTTGAACAAGGTGCCGGACAATATTCCCGTGAAGGATTTTTCTGCAACAAAAGTAGATAACCCAACATCTTATTCAACAAGATACCTCATTTTATCGGGGGGCGCCACCACAGACAACAGCCTTAATAACGCTATCTGGATACTACAGGAAAAAGAGGGAACTATCACGTATATCTCAAGAGCACCGGAAGTACTTTTGTTGGGAAGCCGGTTGTTCTTTTACGACAACCGCCTCTATTTAATGGTATCTTCATCGGGGAAAAATTCTCTTTTATATTCGGAAAACTTCGGATTAGATTGGATTGCGGCAGGGGAAAACCAGGCTTTTCCCGCCGACTTTACGTACAGAACAGATGCTTCGGTTATCACCGATGCAGATAACTATATATGGATATTCGGCGGAGTATCCTCAACCCCAAATCAACTTGTTGAGGTATGGAAAGGGAGGCTTAATAAATTTTCAGGAGAGTAGACTATTCCCTGAACATTTCACTGTTAATGAGATAATTTATGGGCTGATTTTGCGTTAGAATAGAGACAGCATCACCAAATCAGGATAGAAGAATGAAAATTCTAAAAAAAACCGGGATTGTCTCTTTTTTAGCGATAGGGCTCTTCTTCACAACGTACCCTCTGGCTATGTATTCACAAGAGTATAAATATGAAATAGGTGGAGCAGCGGGAACTTCGTTTTATATGGGGGATGCCAATAAAACGAAATTTTATCTCCATCCAGGCGTTGCGGGAGGTGCCATGTTCAGGTATAACATTTCCTTTCACTGGGCAGCAAAAGCAAACCTGTTTATAGGAAACGTTTCCGGAAACAGCTCAGATTCGGGTAGTTTATTTCCGGGCGACCGACAGGCATCTTTTCATCGTACTTTTGCGGATCTGGGCGCACAAGTGGAGTTTCATTTTTTTCCTTACAGCGACAAGTATGCTTATTTGGGTACAAAACCGTATACTCCTTACCTGTTTGCCGGTGCGGGTGCTACGCTTGCTACGGGAGAAAAGCGGTTCTTTGATGCGAACCTGCCTTTTGGAATCGGGTTTAAGTATAAATTAAAAAACAGAATGAATATCGGAATAGAGTTTTCGATGCAAAAACTGTTCGGAGACGACTTCGACGTAACCGAAGAAACCCTGGAATGGAACTTAGATGCACCATACGGCATCAAAAGCAGCTTCCTGAAAAACCAGGACTGGTATTCAACCACAATGATTTACCTGACATGGGAGTTCGGAATACGCGAAGATCCGTGTCGTGGTATGTAACTATTTAGCCGTTAAAAAAATGTCGTTACTAGACAAAATTGATCATACCCGCCTCCCCGCCCATATAGCTATTATTATGGATGGGAACGGACGTTGGGCAAAATCCAGAGGGCTGGGAAGAGGCGAAGGCCACAAAGCAGGCATAGAAGCGATCAGAGAAGTAGTGAAAGCCGCTTCCAAGGCATCGATTCAATATCTTACCCTGTACGCCTTCTCCACCGAAAACTGGAACCGCCCGGCTGAAGAAGTAAACGGTCTGATGGATCTGATGGTATATGCCATCACCAACGAAACATCCGAACTCAAAAAAAATGGGATCAAAGTTAAATGCATAGGCGATATGGACCGCCTGCCGGTATATGCCCGAACAGCGCTTGAAGAGTGTATCCGTGATACGGAAGAGAGTGCAGGGCTTACATTGGTGATTGCATTAAGCTATTCTTCAAAATGGGAGCTTGCAGAAGCAACGAAAAAAATAGCCGGCGACGTTCGTAAAGGAATTTTAAAGGAAAAAGATATAAATGAAGAAACCATTAGCAACTATCTTACTACCCGCGGTATCCCCGACCCCGATTTGCTGATACGGACAGGAGGAGAAGAACGCATCAGTAATTTTCTGTTGTGGCAGTGTGCCTATACGGAATTTTATTTTACGGAAACCTTTTGGCCCGATTTCGGCGAGGATGCGTTGTACGAAGCTATTCTCGACTATCAAGGACGCGAAAGAAGATACGGTAAAATCAGCGAACAAATAGAATTCGAACAATAAATCGTTTACACTGAACCAAAGAGAGTCAGCGAAAAGAAAAATATCACAATGTTGAAGAAAACATTCCATTTACTTCTATTATTCATCCTTCTTTCACAGGCAGTATCATTGGCACAAACCAATGACACTGTAAGAACGACTGTTCCAAGTGAGTTATCTGTGAACTATACTGCCCCTCCAAAAAAATATTGGATTGCCGACATCGACGTAACGGGAGTGGAAGGAACCATGTATGAGGATCAGAAATTCGTCCTCGTTGGCTTTTCCGGTTTAGCGAAAGGGCAGGAGATCCAGATCCCCGGAGAAGATATCTCCAACGCCCTGAAAAGATTCTGGCGGCAAGGACTGTTTTCCGATGTGAAAATACTGCAGACACAGATAGAAGGCGACAGCGTCTGGCTGGAGATACGCCTTACGGACCGTCCGAGGGTAACCGACATTCGCTATTACGGCATGAAGAAGAGTGAACAGGAAGATATTGAAAAGAAAATAGGCTTTGTAAAAGGAAATCAGATCACTCCTCCACAAATAGACAGGGCGGAAAGCATGATTAAAAGCTTTTTCGACGAAAAAGGCTTTGGTGATGCTGAAGTGAGAATTCTGCAGCGCCCCGATTCCACTCAGAAGAATCAGGTGGTTCTGGAAATTAACGTCGATAAAAAAGAGAAGCTGAAGGTAAACAATATCAGCATAGAGGGGAACGAAGCGCTTTCAGATAACCAGCTGAAAAGGGCCATGAAGAAAACCAACGAGAAGGGCAAGCTGGTGAATATTTTCCGTGCTAAAAAGTTTGTGGACGACCTCTATACGGAAGATAAGAGAAACCTTATCAATAAATACCACGAAGAGGGGTATCGGGATGCTGAGATTCTCCGCGACACGGTATACAAACACGACGAAAAAACGGTAATATCGAAATATTGGTGGAGGAAGGCCCCAAGTACCATATCCGTTCCATCAACTGGGTGGGAAATACGCAATATTCGTCGGCGCAATTAGGGCTGATTCTGAACATGTCAGAGGGCGACATATATAACCAGAAGAAACTGCAGGAGAGATTGGTTGTCGATGAAGATGCTGCCGTGAACCTGTACCAGAACAACGGGTATTTGTTTTCGAATATCGACCCGGTGGAGATAAACATCGAAAACGATTCGGTTGACTTGGAACTCCGCGTTGTAGAAGGCCCTAAAGCAACTATCAAACGGGTAATTATTCAGGGGAACGACCGTTTGTATGAAGATGTGATTCGACGGGAGTTGAGAACGAAACCGGGGGCAGTCTTCAGCAAAGATGATCTCCTGCGTTCCGTTCGTGAAATTGCTCAAACAGGCCACTTCGACCCCGAAGCGCTTTCAGCCGATATTTCAGGAGGAATCAACCCCAACCCAGAAGACGGGACGGTAGACATTACCTATCCTTTAACATCGAAAGGAAACGATCAGATTGAATTTTCCGCCGGATGGGGTGTTAGCGGATTGGTGGGTAAACTCAGTTTGCGCCTCAACAATTTTTCGTTAGAAAACCTGATAAACCCATCCATGCGCAGAGGTATTATCCCGCAGGGAGAGGGACAAACCCTTGTATTAAGTGCCCAAACCAACGGACGTTACTATCAATCCTATCAATTCCAGTTTATGGAGCCCTGGTTTGGAGGAAAAAGGCCAAACAGCCTCTCGGTGAGCGCCTACTATTCACGGTATACCGGACTCAACAGCGATTATTATTCGCAAAATAATGCATATACCTATGGCTACGGATATCCTTATAGCAGCTACGGAGGCTATGGAGGCTATGGAGGTTCCGGTTATCAGGATATGATGGAATATGCCTCCGACCCGAACCAGGTATTCAATATGCTGGGACTCTCTTTGGGATACGGCAAGCGTCTCGAATGGCCCGATGATTATTTTCAGTTTATGGCGGAACTGGGATACCAGCGGTACGGACTGAAAAACTGGACGTTGAATTCATTCCCTTTCCAGACGGGGGTGAGTAACAGCATAACAGTAGGGCTTACGTTGTCGCGTATATCTACAGACAATCCCATATACACGAGAACCGGCTCGCAGTTTACCTTGAGCGTAAACGCAACGCCTCCATTCTCCTTATGGGACGGCAAAGACTATGAGAACATGGAGTACAGCGATACCGAAAAATACAAATGGAACGAATACCACAAATGGAAACTCAAAATCCGCACCTTCACCCCCCTTGCGCCTTTAACGGTGACGAGGACTCCGGTAATAGCGACGAGGGTGGAATTCGGGGTCTTGGGCCATTACAACAAAAACAAAATGACTCCTTTTGAGACGTTCGATGTGGGTGGAGACGGAATGAGCGGTTACACCAGCTCTTTCGCCACAGAAAACGTGGCGTTGAGGGGATATGAGAACAATTCCATTGCCACGCAGGCACGCGCCTATACCCGCCTTGGGCTGGAACTGCGGTATCCCTTTATTCTGGAGCCGAACTCCACCATTTACGGGGTGGCATTTTTAGAAGCAGGAAACGCATGGTGGAACGTGAAAGATTTCAATCCGTTCGATCTAAAGCGCTCTGCCGGTGTGGGAGCACGTATTTTCCTCCCGATGATCGGACTTATGGGAATTGACTGGGCGTACGGATTCGATACGGTTTACGGACGAGGAACCAGAGAAAGAGGCGGAAGCCAGTTCCACTTTATTATCGGACAGGAGTTCTGATATGAGACGGAGTTCCTCCGGCCCTACTCTATCTTTCTAAAAGCCCATTTAATATAATTTATGAAATCGGCTGTAAACGATTTTTATCTTTAACCGTCTTTATTAACATAACTATTTCGTTAAGCGAGAGCAGAGGGAAAACTTGTTTTGAACTGTGCCGAGCGCAGTACTATTTCGATAAGTGAGGGCAGAAGCCAAACTCGTTTGGATTATATGCCGAGCGGAGAATATTTTCGTTAAGTAATGAGCATAGTACAAACAAGTTTGTCCTATGCCGTTGCGAGAAAATATCAAAAGAATTTCAATTCTTGAAATAGTCTGAAAGAAATAGTCTAACTTTAGTGAATTAAAAAAACAAGGATATGAAAAAGACATTATTTTTTATCGGGTTATTTATGGCGTTAGCACTCGGAAGCACCTACGCCCAAAAATATGCACTGATTGATATGGAATACATCCTGAAGAGAATTCCCACATATGAAAGTGCCAACAAGCAGCTGGAAACCCTATCGCAGCAATGGCAGAGCAAAGTGGACAAGGAAGTGGAAACCGTGAATGCCATGTACAAGAAATATCAGGCCGACCTGGTTTTCCTTGCAGGAGAAGAAAAAACCAAACGCGAAAATGAAATCGTGGCGAAAGAAAACACCATCCAGGAGCTTCGAAACCAATACTTCGGGCCGCAGGGTGAATTGTTTAAACGCCGCGAAGAACTAGTCAATCCTATTCAGGATAATATCTACGAAGCTGTGAAAGAAATTTCTACCGCAGCGGGCTATAGCATAGTGGTAGACAGGGCGTCCGCCACATCCATCATTTTTGCCTCCCCAAGTATCGACATAAGCGATCAAGTGCTTTCAAGGTTAGGCTATTAAAAATAAATAAATTATCTTTGTATCCAATTTTATAACAGAATTATAAATTATAAATTACGAATAGAAATCATGTTTAAGAAATTATTGATCTTTTTTATTGCATTGGCTCCATTGGCGGCCGTTGCCCAAGATGTTAAACTTGCATACCTTAACGCACAGGAGATTTTCGCCGCTATGCCTGAACTACCCGGCATTGAAACCCAACTAACAACCAAACAGGAAGAAATCACGAAAAACGGACAAGCCCTGATTGATGAATTCAACAAAAAATCGGAAGAGTTTGATAAAGTGACCTCGGCTTCTGAAGCTGTGAGACAAGACCAGCAAAGACAACTGACACAGATTCAGGAAAGGTATCAGATCTACTTACAGAACAGTCAGCAAGAGATGAACCAACTACAACAGAAATTGCTGGAGCCCGTGAATAAGAAAATTGCGGATGCTATCAAAGCGGTAGGAGATGAGAATAAGTACACGTTTGTTTTCGATGTATCTACCATGCAGTCTCCCATTGTGTATGTCAACCCAACGGCTGTAAATGTTACTCCGCAAGTGAAGACAAAATTAGGTCTCCCATAAAAATCGAGCATGGTTATAACGAAAAGGGCCTCAATAATGAGACCCTTTTTCTATTCTATATTCCCTTTATTACTAATAACGGTGTATCGGAATGGAATAACATCCGTCGTGCGATTCCGGGATTGAACATCTTGGCGAAAATGTTCCGGCGGGAACTTGACAGGGAAATCATATCTATTTTATTCTCTTTCACAAATTTCTCCAGCGTTTCCTCCACTCCTTCGGACTGGTCAATGAGTTTATATTCGGTCTTCAGTTGCGGATAAAGGCCTTCCAGATGCTTTTGGATGCCCGAAAGTTTGATCTCGTTCCATACATCTTCTTTCTTGGCAATGTGGGCCAAATAGATCTTGACGGGATAGGGCTTCAGAAATTTCATCATTATATCGAACGCTTTAAATTCCCGCTCCTGAAAATTCGTTAGAAAGACAATATTTTTCATTTCGGAGAGGTTTCTTGCCTTAGACCCTTCGGAAATCGCAAAAATGGGCGTCCTGCAACCGTCCATCACTTCAGCCGTGACACTTCCTATAAGATCGAGTTCCCTGGCATTCTTTCCCCTCGTACCCATTACGATGGCTGCAGGCCGCATTTTTTTGGAATAAGAGATGATCTCTTCCTCGGGGAGCCCCTCGACCAGTACGGTTTTATACGGGACATCCGGCAAAGCTCCGGAAGCAATTTTGGGTTCAAGTTTCTTCACTAAACCCTCCATCTCTCTCTCTATTTTGATTTTTATTTCCTGATAAAGGTCCTTATCGGTTGTCTGAAACGTGAAGGAATCACCAAAAGGAACCGATGTCGGATAAAACGGCGTAAAGAAGGCATGCATCAGTTTCACCTTGCATTCTAAATCGTGTGCCAGACGAAAACCGAAATCGCAGGCCGCAAGCGAATAATCAGAAAAGTCTACCGGAATGAGTATCTCTTTTTTCGTTTCCACCGGGGCGTCTTTCTCCACCTGCGACGTAAAATCTACCTGTTCAATAATGCGGAGGGCGGTAGGAAGATCACTTTCGTTAATGCGTACCCTCACATTTCCCGGAACAACAGGGTCTATCATTTTGATGCCGTGTATGACTGTCGGGATCCCTTCCGACTCGAGGATGGATTTTAATATATGCGCTTTATCATACGTATGAATCGCCACTGTTACCAGTTTCTCATCGTGTGGATCGCGTTGTTTTTTATCTTTTTCCATATTATGTACTGTTAATATTCCATTGCTTTGAACAAAAGATACGGGTGATTCAGAGATAAGAAAACCCAATATCTAGCAGCAGTGCCGGCAGGTTATTGGGTTTTGTTTTTTTACTCTGCTTTTTCCGTTTCAACCGGATCGGGTTCGGGATAATCCTCTAACCCGAGAATGTTCAGTGCCCTATCAAAAATCGTGGTATCGTCGAGAACAACAATACCACCATTCGGACCCGGCTCGATGTGTATTCCTACACTCTTGCCTTCTTTAAAATTGTATCCGCCAAAATAGTTTCTTACAGTTTCGGGTTTCATCCCTAATTCTGCCGCTATTTGGTGGATACTACCATCAGGGAGTTTGTCTTTCAAAGCTCTTAAATCATTAAATGTGATTGTTCTTGCCATGGCTCATTATTTTTATGTTGATAATTCATTTGGGTTTTATTTTCGTGCCCTAAACATACGCAAAAAAACAGATATTCCCAACTTTTCTCATAAAATATTTACAAAAATGTTTCATTTTCACTGCGCTCGCCGTAAGTCAAACCGGTTTGCTTTGGTTCCCGCTGATTGAAAAAGTGCCCGCAACGGCGTCATCAGAATACATTCTGCTTCTGCTCGTGTTGCTTCACTAAAGCAACTATCTTTACAACACCGATCAGTGAGGTAAAGTTGCTAAAATTGAACTAAAAATTATAATGATGAGCAGGTAGAGTACAATGAAAACCGAAAGAAGCATGCTATGGCTCCGGCTGTAAGCAGATTGTCTGTTGAAAGATGAAGGGTGGAAGAGATTGTTCCGCAGCCGGAAATAGAGCACATATAGCAGAAACGCGAGCATAGCTCCCACAAGCATTCCCGCCAGAATATCAGAGATAAAATGTACGCCCAGATAAATACGCGTATAACTGTTCACTGCTGCCCAGCAGAGTGTACTGAGGGTTACCCAGCGAACCCTGAAAACCAGGGAAAGAAACACAGCCAGACCGAAACTATTGGTGGCATGGCCCGATATAAATCCATATCTGCCTCCCCTGTAGCCGTTCATGATATCTACCATATCTTTAAAATCGGGATGGTGCGTGGGGCGAAAACGCTCGAACATCGGCTTAAAGAGCGATGAAGAGACCTGATCGCTCACTACAAAGACCAGAATGAAAAATAATGTTACCAGAAACGCCTCTTTTCCGGGTGTTTTATAGAAAAAAGAAGAATGATAAACAGGAAAAGCGGTATCCATACAAACCTGCCGCTTATTGTCCACATCACGTTGTCCAGAAAAACGGAATCGCTGCCGTTTAAGGCAAAAAACAGATCACGTTCCAGGGGAAGCACTTTCTCTATAGCTTCTTTCATTTTATGATTTCATTAGCCCATCATCACATCATATAATCTCCACATTATTTTTGAGTATCCAGCCTACGCTGCCGTTGGCAATTTCAATCTCATACCAGTTCCCGTCGCTACTCCTTATCTTCACTTTCGTGCCTTCATGAAGTTCGAAAAGTTGATTGCTGTTCCCATCGGGCGATGCATTCACCACCGCGGCGGCGGCCATCACAATACCGGAATCTCTCCGAATACGTTCGCTTTTTTGACTGAAAGCAAATGTATTAGCCGCAATCATAAAGAGAAAGAGCACAATCCCGGCATAAAAAGCGGTTTTCCTCGCCCACAGGTAGCGAACAAACAGAAAAACAGCGATACACGCCAGAAACAGGATGAAAAGCACAATTCCAACTGCAGCCCAGACGTTCGAGTTAAGCATGTCTCTTACTCCGTTAAACCAGTTGGCAAGGAAAAGAGTGCCGGCTGCCTCTATGCGATCTTCGGTGCGGTTTCTCGCAAAACGGAGATTATGCCGGATATCGCCGTCGCCCGGGTCGAGCAGCAGAGCCCTTTCATAATTCAAGATAGCATCTCCCAGTTGATTGTCTCTGAAATAAGCATTACCCAGATTATAATATAGTTGAGCCGATTCTTTGTTTCCGGCAATTCCCCGGGCTACCATCTCTTCGTAAAGTTCAATGCTTTTTTTATAATCCTGATCCCTGTATGCCTGTGAAGCAGTTTCGGGCGTTGCTTGCAAAACCGTTGCGGGCGCTGTTTCAGAAGCTGTTTCAGAGGATACCTCCGAAACCGTATCGTTTGTTTCCTGTGCCAGTATTCCTGTGTTACAGAAGAAGATACATAGCAGGATAGAGAATATGCAGTTGAGCGATTTCATTTTTTAATCCTATTTTTTCTTTAGTCTGTTTTCCATTTCTCCGATAGCTTCCACCGTGTCGTTATAGAGACGGCCCATCTCAGCGTCAGTTTCTGCCGGGGCATAGCGGGCAAATTCGCAGGTATCGAGGATATGCAGGAACTTTCCGGCAAGCGCGTCACTGATACCGTATTGCGATAATTCCGACTCAATGTTGTTCTTTGAAAGTTGGGCTACAGGAATGGAAAGCTTATCGCTAAAATATCCCCAGAGTGCGCGAAGCACTTCATCGTAGAAGCTCTCTTTGTTCTGCTCTTTGAGGTGTTTCCCGGCCGTTTTCAAACGCTTTATAGCAATCTTATTGGCTTTTCTGTTCCGCATCAGCGCAACATTCGCGTTTTCGCGTGCTTTCTTTCTGTTTATGACATAATAGGTAACCAGCAACAACAAAGGAATGGCGTACCACAGCCAATAATTCAGTGAACCCACAAAGAAGTCACTTCTGGAGATATAGGAAGGTTCTCCCGTTTTCAGAAAGCGAATATCTTGTTCCACTTTCACATCCTGCCGGTTCACAAAATTACTTGTCGCCGCACTATTCGGGTCGCCCTTTGCTATCTGCAGCTTATATTCGGGTGAGGTCAGCGTTTTATAGGATTTTGTATTCGGATCGAAATAGGTAAATTCCACGGGCGGAATGGTGTAATCGCCTTCGTATCGCGGTATAGCCATATATTCTACCGTTCGTATTCCGTTCAGTCCGTTAGAAGTTACGTTGAACGAATTATTCACCGTGGGGTCGTAAACCTCGAAATTGCCAGGGAAGGTTACTTGGGGATTGCGGATCAACTTCAGGTTACCCGTTCCCGATATTTCCAAGCGCAACGTGATGGCCTGGTTCGCTCTTGAATCCGTCGAACTGATGCCTGGCTTTAATGTAAATGTACCCACAGCATTGGAATAGCTTGCAGGCTTGTTTGCCGGGAGCGGTTTAACGCTGATCGCCAACGGATTGGTGGTCAGATTCTTTTTCACGTCCACCATCACTTCCTGAGAGCCGAAAAATGTGGAGACCCTCCTTCCCGACGGGACGGAGAATACCATCTCCAGATTACCGCCCGGAATGGTTATTTGGCCCGAACGCTGCGGAAAAAGCAAGGTCTTGCGAAGATCGGCCGTATAATAGTTTCTTCCGTTATAACGCTCCATCTGCAATTGCTGGTTCGAGGGAAGCTCTATCTCTTCTACCATAAATCCTTCGAATTCGGGGAACTGGATCTTTCCGAAATTAACGATATTCAACGTGGTATACAACCGGAATGTAACGGTAAAACCCTCCTGTTCATAGGGGTCGTTTTTGGAAACGATGGCCCTGATGAATGCATCGGTAGCAGAAACGGTGGCCGATCCCGAACCGGAGGAAGAGCGATCTTCACTTTGCTGCCCGCTTCCGCCGCCGGCAGAGGGGGATTGCGACGAGGTCTCGTCGGGAGGCAGCACTTTTATCTGCAAAGGGTTGGACTCATAGTTACTGCCGTCTACCGTAATGGAAGCCGCAGGAATGGTGAATGCCCCCTGCCTTTTCGCAATCAGAATATAAGTGTAAGTAACCGAACTTTCCGAAGTCGTTTTTCCGTTTATCGTACGTTGACTGTAGCTGGTAGATGTACTCGGCCCGAAAAGGACATCGAAATCGGGAATGTTGGGCAGTCGAAGGTCCCGCCCTTCCTTGTTCAATACGTAACTGAGCCTGAATTGTTCCCCTTCCACCACGGACGCAGGAGCGGTCGCCTTGAATGTCACTTGTGCGTCTGCGCCGGCTGCGTTGCTTATCAGCAACGCTATCAAGAGAAAAATGAATGTATATATGTTCTGTTTATTTTTCATTGTTGCACAGCCCTTACCAGTTTTTATTACGCCTTCTGTTATCCTCAGCTTTCTCTTCTCTTTCCTGAGCTCTTATTTGTTGTACTTTTTCCTGGGTTTCCCGTTCATCCTGCTCAATGGCCTGAAGCATCTGGCGAGCATTATCGCGTGACATCTGTTCAGGTTCATTGGGTTGTTCAGCCCGTTGCTCCTGATCCGGAGGGTTTTGCTGCGATTGATTCTGCTGATCCTGCTGTTGTTCCTGCCGGTCCTGCTCCTGTTCACCCTGGTCAGGCTGTTGATCCTGCTCTTCATCCTGAATCATCTTCTGCACCACCGCCAGATTGTACCGCGTCTCATCGTCCTGTGGATTCAGGCGTAACGCCATTTTGTAGGCCTCCATCGATTTTTGCAACTCTTTCTTCTGCAGCATCGCATTGCCGATGTTATGCCAGCCTGCGGAAACTTCCAGCGGATTTTCCTGTTCCAACGAAATAAAGTGGTTGTACTGTTCGATGGACTTGTCCCATTCTTTTTGCTTGTACAACGTATTCCCGAAATTAAAGTTTGCCTCCTTAGAAGAGGGATTTGCCGCCAGCGCATCTTCGTAAAAGGCGGATGCTTCGGAAAATTTTTGCTGATTATACTCCTTGTTTCCCTTACGGATATTTTTGCGCACATCCTTTTGGGCCGAAGCCGACAAAGGAAGCAGGACAGTCATCAGAAAAAATAATATGTATTTTGAAACAAATTTGCTCATATATTGACTCCCGGATTATTGAATATTGACTCTGAGATCCGAAATCTGAGATCTGAGATCTGAACTCCGAAATCACACTATTTAAACAGCCTCACATTTCTGAATATCGGATTTTTCTTGTCATAAATAAGTATTTCCACAAAAAGGATCACCAGTAAGATCCAGGCAAGAACCGGGAATTTCTCATCATATTCCGAATAGGACAGACTGACGGATTTACCGGTTTCAAGCTCATCCAGCTGTGCTTCCAGCGCGCGTATGGCCGAGTTCGAGTTATCGGCGCGGACATACAATCCTTCGCCGCTTTGCGCTATCTCCATGCTCATCTGCTCGTTCAGTCTGGAAACCACTACATTTCCTTCATTATCGGTCATGTAATTACTCCCGTATTCATTTGCAGGCACCGGGGAGCCGTCGGGCGAGCCAATGCCCACTACATTTATCATCACGCCTGCCTTTGCCACTTCTACCGCTACGGCGGCGGCATTTCCTTCATGGTCTTCCCCATCCGTAATAATCACCATCGCCTTACTCATCTCCTGATCGCTTGAAAAAGAACTCAGGCCCAGATTAATGGCTTGTCCGATTGCCGTTCCCTGAATGGGAACAAGACTCGGGTCGATGGTGTTGAGGAATATTTTCGCCGATTGCGTATCGGACGTCAGCGGCATTTGTACGTAGGCTTCACCTGCAAACACAATCAATGCCACTTTATCGTTCCTGCGTACATCAATTAACCTTGATAAAATCTGTTTGGCGCGTGTCAGCCTGTCGGGTGAAACATCTGTGGCAAGCATCGAATTGGAAACATCAATGGCAATCACCAATTCAATCCCCTCCTTCTCTACGGTCTCTACCTTCGTACCGAATTGCGGGCGGGCAATCAGAAAAATACCCGTACACAATGCGGCAAAGATGAGCCAGAACTTTAAATAGGAACGTTTTAGGGATAATTCGGGCATCATCTTCTTAAGCGTGGAAAGCGTACCCATCTTTTGCACATCCTTGCGCTTTCTGATGTTCAGGAAGATGTATATCGCCAGCAGCAACGGCATGACGAGAAACAACCATAAATATTCCGGATTTCCGAATCTAAACATTTCTTTCTCTTTTCACTTTATAAGCTCATTAAAATTAGACATTTCCTCGTCCGGAGCCAGCAACCCCGTTACGGTATATTTCTCAGCCACGTTCTTCGCAGCAATAACTCCAGAAGTATCAGTCCCAGTGCAGCCAATGCAAAGGGAAGGAACAACTCCTGGCGGCGCGTCACATTTTGTACGCTGATGAGGTATTTTTCCATCTCATCAATCTCTTCATATACCCGGCGTAGGCCTTCGGTATCTTCCGCACGAAAGTATTGCCCTCCTGTCATTGCCGCAATTTCCGTCAGTGTTTTTTCGTCAATATCCACCGGCATATTCTGCATTCTGATTCCGTACGGGGTATTCACGGGCGTAGGCGCCATTCCTTTGGTTCCGACACCCACGGTATAGACTCGTATGCCATAGGAACGCGCCAGGTCGGCAGCAGTGAGGGGAGCAATTTGTCCGCTGTTATTCGTACCGTCCGTCAGAAGAATCACCACGCGTGATTGCGACTCGCTATCTATCAACCTGTTCACGGAAGTGGCAAGGCCAAGCCCTATCGCCGTTCCATCTTCAATAAGTCCGAATTCTATCTCATTCAGCAAGTTTAACAGAATCTTATGATCGGTGGTGAGAGGACATTGAGTAAAGCTCTCTCCGGCAAAAATGACCAGTCCGATGTTGTCGTTCTTTCGATCCGTCACAAATTCGGCCGCCACTTTTTTGGCCGCCTGAAGGCGGTCAGGCTGCAGATCCTGCGACAGCATGGAGCCGGAAACGTCAAGCGCCATAACAATGTCAATCCCCTGCGTTTCCGTTTCTTCCCAACTGCTTACCGACTGCGGACGGGCAATCACAATGATAAGAAGAGCAATGGAAACCAATCGCAAGAAAAACGGAAGATGCCTCATGTAAACCCTGAAATCGGGCTTCATATCCTTGAATGCATTCGCAGATGCCAGCTTGAACGAAGCCTGTGTTTTCGACAAGCGCACTGCGTACCACACAACCAGTGGGATAAGCAACAGCAACAGATAAAGATATTCAGGATGCAGAAATTCCATTCTTATTCACTCTTTTCAACACCGTTTTCCGGCGCCTCTTTGTTTTCTCGGTTATCTATATCTCCTTTCTTCGGAGCCGGATCAGGCTCCTTGGTCTGGTTCACGAAAAAATAAGCGTTCACCATGCTCAAATCGTTCTCATCGGGATAGGGTTTATATTTGGCAAATTTCACCAAATCGGAAGTCGAAAGGATCTGTTTCAGATTATCATACACCGAATCCACTTCCGATACTTTTCGTATCTCGTTCAGAATCTCTCCCGATGTCATCTCCATCGCGTTGATACCCTCACGTTCATAGATATAAGAGCGAAGGATATCCGTTAATTTGCTGTAAAACTCTTTCTCCCTGCCTTGTTGCCACATTTTCTCGGCTTTGAGCTTGTCGAGCTCCTTCATGGCGCGCACATGTGCAGGCAACATCTCAGGAGGTTTGAAGAAATATCCTTTTTTCTTTTTCTTCAGCACTCCATAGATAACAAGCCCTATCAGCGCAAGAAGCAATGCTATTCCCAACACTATCCAAAGGATCCATAAATAATCGGTCCATACGAAAGGAGGTTTGCGAACCGGTTTTATATCATTGAGCTGAAGCTGTCTGAAGTCGATGGAGTCGGTTTCCCCTTTGTTTATCCGCTCCAAATAGGCCAACGTGGAATCGGATAGTTCGGGCGAGGTGACTTTCAGTCCGAACGAGTTGGAAAAAATGGTATCCGTGCCGTCGAAAATGGGAATGCTGGGTACATGGTACAAGGTGGAATCGAATGAGGTGACCACATATTTAAAATTCAGCGTCATCACATTGTTCTCGATGGTGGTATCGGGCGGCAGCATGGTAATCACTTCAATACCGGGTATAATTTCGCTTTCATAGACCGGAAAATGAATGGTTTTGTCTTTCGGAGTAATTACTTTCAGGTTAATCAGCGCCTGCTCCCCGATCATTATTTCCGTGGGCTGCACGGTTGCATGTACCGATGCCCGCTGCGCGGACAGCGGAGCGGCAAGCAGAAGCGAAAGGGCGGCCAGGGCTGCTCTGTGCATGAGAACGATATATAGTTTGTTTTTTATCAATGTTACTTTCTTTGTTGGAATAGTTGCAACAACAACTTCACGTAATCGCTTTCGGTAGAAACCGATATGCTGTCGACGCCGCTTTGGCGGAAAGCATTGTTCATATTGGTACGGAGTCCGTTCCACCATGTACGGTATTTGTTCCGCACTTTCTCGGACGAGGTATTGATCCATAGCTCTTCGCCCGTTTCCGGATCCCTCACTTTCATCAAACCAACGGGTTGCAATTCGGAACTCAGTTTGTCGTATACCTGAATAGCCACCACATCATGCTTGCGGTTGGCTATCTGCAGTGCTTTTTTATATTCGTCGGGGTCGATGAAATCCGATATCAGGAAAGCGGTACAGCGTTTCTTGATAGCGTTTGTCATATACCTGAGCGCCATATTCAGGTCGGTTCCGGTGCTTTCGGGATGGAATCCCAAAATCTCGCGGATAATGAACAGGATATGTTTTCTCCCTTTTTTCGGAGGGACGAATTTCTCCACTTTGTCGGTGAAAAAGATAACGCCAATCTTATCGTTGTTTTGAATAGCGGAAAAAGCCAGTGTTGCAGCTATCTCAGCCACCATATCACGTTTCAGTACCGATTGTGAACCGAAACCCAGACTCTCCGACACGTCGACCATAAGCATCACGGTGAGTTCACGCTCTTCTTCGAATATTTTCACGTAGGGGCGGTTGTAGCGGGCCGTTACATTCCAGTCGACATCACGCAAATCGTCCCCGTACTGATACTCACGAACCTCCGAAAAAGCCATGCCGCGGCCTTTGAAGGCAGAGTGGTACTCTCCGGCGAAAATATTCCGCGACAGGCCACGCGCTTTTATCTCAATTTGTCGTACTTTCTTTAGTAGTTCGGTCGTCTCCATTTACACCACCCCCTTTTCAGGGAGTCTTAATATTGAAAAATAGATTGTTCGTTGTTTATCTGAAAATCCTTCCGAAAATTCTGAAGCTTAAGGCACCTCCACCTTATTCAGTATTTCGCTGACGATCTCTTCCGAGATTATATTATTGGCTTCGGCTTCGTAAGTAAGTCCGATACGGTGGCGAAGCACATCGTGGCACACAGCCCTGATATCCTCGGGAATCACGTAACCGCGGCGTTTGATAAATGCGAAAGCACGGGCCGCGAGAGCCAGGTTGATAGAGGCGCGCGGCGAAGCTCCGAATCCGATCATCTCTTTTAGGTTTGCCATGCCGAACTGATCGGGGAAACGGGTGGCGAATACAATATCCACAATGTATTTACCGATCTTCTCATCGATATACACCTCGCGTACCACCTTTCGTGCTTCCAGAATCGCTTCTTTTGAAATCACCGCTCTATCGACAGCTACAGGCTCGAAAATATTTTGCCGGATAATCTGTTTCTCTTCTTCTTTTGACGGATAGGAGATGACCACCTTCAGCATGAAACGGTCCACTTGTGCTTCGGGAAGGGGATAGGTACCCTCCTGTTCGATGGGGTTTTGCGTAGCCATCACGAGGAAAGGGGCGGGTAAAGGGTACGTATGTTCACCAATGGTTACCTGACGCTCCTGCATCGCTTCGAGCAAGGCGCTCTGTACTTTGGCGGGCGCCCGGTTTATTTCGTCTGCCAACACGAAATTGGCAAATACGGGCCCGTGTTTTACCAGAAATTCTTCGTTGCGCTGACTGTAAATCATGGTTCCGATAACGTCGGCAGGCAGCAGGTCGGGGGTGAACTGAATACGGCTGTAATCCGCATCTATCAACTGAGCCAGTGTTTTTATCGCCAGTGTTTTTGCCAGTCCGGGCACCCCCTCCAGCAGAATATGTCCATCGGACAACAATCCGATAAGCAGTGATTCCACCAAGTGTTTTTGCCCCACAATCACTTTGTTCATCCCTGACACCAGTGTTTGAACGAAAACACTTTTTTGTTCGATTCTTTCGTTTAATTCTTTAATATCGACTACTTGGCTCATATTATTTGATTGTTAAAATTGGATTCCTCTTTACGGGATACAAAAATAGAAATGTTAAAGCGGTTTTCAGAGGAAATGCCGTTAAAAATGTTTAAGTCGGAACGTCCGATTCATTTGAACCACACAGAGTTTTCATTCAGTATTCCATTCCGAAAACATCGTGAAAAGCCTCCTTCATTCTATCGGACAGTTCCTGGAAATCGACTTCCTCCCCAAGCTCTTTCTGCATGGATGTCACCCCTCTGTCGGTAAACCCGCAGGGATTGATATAGTTATAATAGGAAAGATCGGTGTTTACATTCAACGCCAGACCATGCATGGTGACGAAACGACTGGCCCGCACCCCTATAGCGCAGATCTTACGCGCTTTGGCAAGAGAAGCCGGTTCTATCCATACACCCATCGCCTTTTCGTCTTTCTCTCCCTGAATTCCGTATGTTTTCAGCGTTTCAATCACCACATCTTCCAGCATGGAGATATACTTCTTTATACCTATCTGAAACGCTTCCAAATCAATAATCGGATACGCCACCAGTTGTCCGGGGCCATGATAGGTAATGTCTCCCCCCCGATCGATAGCGTGCAGATCGATGTTTTTGCTTTCGCAAACGCTCCGGGCGATCAACAGGTTCTGCCTGTTCCCGCTCTTTCCGATGGTGTATACATGCTCGTGCTCACAGAACAGGAGGTACTGCTTTTTGTCCTCCTCCCTGTTTACTTTCGCGCGGATTACCGATTCGAACAATTCTTCCTGATAATCCCACGCCTCCTTATAACGTATGCGTCCGAGGTCCTGAAAAATCACTTTTCTTGTCATACGGGTAGTTTATTCCTTGCATTCATCACATTGGTACATTACACATGCTTCTCCGCATGATAGGACGAGCGTACCAGAGGGCCGCTTTCGACAAACTGAAATCCTTTTTCCAAGCCGATGGTTTTATATTTGTTGAACTGTTCAAGCGACACATATTCCTTCACGGCCAAATGTTTTTTCGTGGGCTGAAGATATTGCCCGATGGTGAGCACTTTGCATCCTACGGCGATCAGGTCGTCCATGGTTTGGATCACCTCTTCTTCCATTTCACCTATACCCACCATGATGCCCGATTTAGCCTTCACCTTTCCGCTTTTCGCGATGGTCTCGATTGTTTTCAGGCTGACATCGTATTTGGCGCGGCTACGCACCTTCGGTGTTAAACGGCGTACCGTTTCCATGTTATGGGAGACGATATTGGGGCCCGAATCGATCACCAGGTTGATGAGTTCCTCTACGCCGTTGAAGTCGGGGATCAGCGTTTCAATGGTTACATGCGGGGTTCTTTCTTTTACCCGTCTTACGGTCATTGCCCACATTCCGGCCCCGCCATCCGCCAGATCGTCCCTGTCTACACTGGTAAGAACACAGTGTCTCAGGTTCATCTTCTCGATGGTTTCGGCCAAGCGGTCCGGTTCACCCCGGTCCACAATCCCGTTCGGGCTCCCTGTTTTCACGGCGCAGAACTTGCACGCCCGCGTGCATATTTCGCCCAGTATCATAAAGGTGGCCGTTCCCCTGCCCCAGCACTCAGCTAAATTAGGGCATTTACCACTCACACAGATGGTATGCAGCCTGTTTTGTAATATTACATCCTTTACGTCTATATATTGTTTTCCCTGCGGCAACGATATTTTCAGCCAGTCGGGTTTTCTTCTTGTTGTCGTTTCCATATTTCGTTATTTACAATAATTTTTTTGTTACCGGATTCAACGAAATACAAATATACGACATTTATGGGAACAAATATCCCTCAAGCAT
>AGTN01196215.1_pt1 | contig 23345 bp, 24 predicted proteins | sample 314218 | NCBI WGS metagenome assembly AGTN01 (sample SAMN02954264, study PRJNA73603) | bioreactor metagenome | biome: terrestrial; feature: non-aerated bioreactor; material: poplar woody material; isolation source: poplar biomass | place: USA | collected 2006-12 | reverse complement strand
CGCCGCCACCTCGACCACCACCTGGCCCCGGCCGGGCTTCGGCGTGGGGCGCCGGGCCGGGCGCAGGACGTCCGGGCCGCCCGGCTGGCTGATCTCGACGCAATCCATGCTTTCCGGCAGCATCGTTCCCGTTCCTCTTCGCCTGTCCGTTGCGGCGCCAATCTGGTACGTTCCGAAGCTGTTGGCAAGGTGGGAGAACAGCCGTGGACTGGGAAGACCTGGACCCCAAGACGCCGGTTGCCGCGAAGCGCAACCTGGAAATCATGGGGGTGGAGGAACTGAACGCCTATATCAATGATTTGGAGGCCGAAATCCGGCGCGTCCGCGCCGCCATCGCCGGCAAGCAGGCGGCGAAGCAGGGGGCCGAAGCGTTCTTCAAGAAATAGGCACAGGAGGACAGCCATGCTCAAGGGCAAGACCGCCATCGTCACCGGCTCCACCAGCGGCATCGGGCTGGGCATCGCCCGGGCCTTCGCCGCCCAGGGGGCCGACATCGTGCTCAACGGTTTCGGCGATCCCGCCCAGATCGAGGCGTTGCGCGCCGGCCTGGCCACGGAGCACGGCGTCACCGTGCTCCACGACGGCGGCGACCTGTCCCGGCCCGAGGCCTGCGTCGCCCTGGTCGAGAACGCCCGCCGGAACCTGGGCAAGGTCGACATCCTGGTCAACAACGCCGGCATCCAGCACGTGGCGGCGGTCGAGGACTTCCCGCCCGAGCGCTGGGACGCGGTCATCGCCATCAACCTGAGTTCGGCCTTCCATACCATCCGCACCGCCCTGCCGGGCATGAAGGCCGAAGGGTGGGGGCGCATCGTCAACATCGCCTCGGCGCACGGCCATGTGGCCTCGGCCAACAAATCGGCCTATGTGGCGTCCAAGCACGGACTGCTGGGGCTGACCAAGGTGGTGGCGCTGGAAAACGCCGACACGCCCGTCACCTGCAACGCCATCTGCCCCGGCTGGGTGCTGACCCCCCTGGTCCAGCGCCAGATCGACGCCCGCGCCGCGGCCGAGGGGCTGACGGTGGAACAGGCCGGGCGCGACCTGCTGCGCGAGAAGCAGCCCTCGGGCCGCTTCACCACGCCCGAGCAGATCGGCGCCGCCGCCCTTTTCCTGTGCTCGCCCGCGGCCGCCAACATGACCGGCAGCACGCTGGACATCGATGGCGGCTGGGTGGCGCAATGAGCCAGCCCGCCACGGCGCGCCGCACCGACTTCGCCTTCTTCGCCGCCATCCAGACCCGCTGGTCGGACAACGACATGTTCGGCCACGTCAACAACGTCGCGTACTACCGCTTCTTCGAACTGGCGGTGGTGGAATTCCTGACGGGGCCGTGCCGCATGCGCCTGCTGCAGGACCGGGTGGTGCCTTTCGCGGCGGAAAGCCTGTGCCGTTTCCGCCGGCCGCTGTCATGGCCCAGCACGGTGGCGGCGGGGCTGAAGGTCGAGCATCTCGGCTCGTCCTCGGTGCGCTACGCCATCGCCCTGTTCGACGAAAGTTCCGACGAGGCCGCCGCCCAGGGCCATTGGATCCACGTCTTCGTCGACCGCGAGACCCAGCGGCCGCATCCCGTTCCCCAGGCGGTGCGGGCGGTGTTCGAGCGGCATCTGTGAAAAACGGAAGGCGCCGGTCCATGAGGACCGGCGCCCGGAAGCGGCGGAGAGGAGTTACGCCGCCTTGCCCTGGATCACCTTGGGCTGGGTCTTGGCCTCGATCTTGACGGTGCGCGGCTTCATCTGCTCGGGCACCTCGCGCTTGAGCTCCACGTGCAGCAGGCCGTTGACCAGGGTCGCGCCCTCCACCTTGATGAAATCGGCCAGTTCGAACCGGCGTTCGAACGAACGGCCGGCGATGCCGCGATGCAGGTACTGCACCTGGCTTTCGTCGCGGCTGGACTTGCCGGTGATGACGAGCGTGTGGTCGTGAACGGTGATGTCCAGGTCCTCCTCGGCGAAGCCGGCCACCGCCATGGTGACGCGGTAATCGTCGTCGCTCAGTTTCTCGATGTTGTAGGGCGGATAGGAAAACGCCGCATCGTCCACGCGCTGTGCGGCATCGAGCATGCGCGACAGGTGGTCGAAGCCGACGGTGGAACGGAACAGGGGGGAAAGGTCGAAGGTACGCATGGCCAGTTCTCCTTTTCGAAGCAACCAGTGGGTTTCCGGACCGATTCCCGTGTGCCGGTGGTCTTCCGCGATGGACAGGCCGGGGGCCGGGAACGGTGCCCGCGCGGCCCCGTCCGGCGACCGCGCATAGATGAGATGGTGAGGAGTCGGAGGCCGTCAAGTCCTGCGGCCCGGCCCTGAAAATGCCCCGGATGGCGGATGTTGACGCAACGCAAAAGCAGGGCCATTTGCTACTTAAGAAGGGCTTCGCAGCCCATGCGGCCCTGACTTATGCTCTTGACGTTTGCCGTGGGGGCGGCTGCCGAGGAGAGGTCTTGATGCAGCAGCCCGCGTATTTTCGCCGCACCTACGATGAAACCATGACTCTGATGGTCGAGGCCCGCAACTACATGGCCTATGTGGAGCGCCGCGAACGCGAGCGGGCCAGCGCCGTGTCGGGCCTGCGCATGTCGTGCGAGGCCATGCGCGTGACCTCGCGCCTGACGCAGGTGATGGCCTGGCTGATGATGCAGCGCGCCGTGCATGAGGGCGAGGTGGATCCGGGCGAGGCCCTGGCCGAGGCCAACCGCCTGTCCGGCACCGAGGTCTGCCTGGACCATTCCCACGCCCGCGACGAATCCCTGCCCGGCGGCCTGCGCAGCCTGCTCGACCGCAGCTTCCACCTGTATCAGCGGGTGGTCAGGCTGGAAGCGCAGATGGTGCAGCGGCTGAATTAGCCCTCAGCCGTTCCACACCACCTCGAACAGCGCGATGCCGTCCTTGAAGCCCTTGAGGAATTTCTCGCCCATGGGCTTGAACTGGGCGGCGCCCTTGCCGAAGGCCAGATCCTTGACCACGCCGGTGCACAGCACCTGATCGGGATTGGTGGCGGCGCAGACGCGGGCGGCCAACTGCACCGTGGTGCCGAACAGGTCGTCCTCCTCCTCGATGGGTTCGCCGGCATTGAGGCCGATGCGCAGATGCAGGTCCGAGCTGCCCTGGCGCTTGTTGTACTGGCTGACCTGGCGCTGGATGGCGATGGAGGCTTCGACGGCCGCCGCCGCAGTGGCGAACGAGGCCATGATGCCGTCGCCGGTGTGCTTGATCTCCTTGCCGCTGAACTGGGCCAGGGCGCCGCGCACGATGGCGTTGTGGCGGCGCACCACCTCCTGGGCGGCGGCGTCGCCGCGCGCCTGGGTCATGTCGGTCGAGCCGACCATGTCGGTGAACATCACCGTGACGATCTGCGCCTTCTTGTCGCCCTTGCGGTTCCATTCGGTGAAGACGTCGCGCAACGACTGGTGCGCCCCGGCCTCGTCGCCCAGCATGAAATCACCCATGGCGTTGCGGCCGGCCTGGACCACGCCGAGATAGCGCGGCTCCAGCAGGTATTCCTCGATCTTCTCGAAGAATTTGCGGGCCAGTTCGCCCTTGGTCCCCAGGGTTTCCAGCGCCAGGATGACCAGCTTGGCCTTGGCCGCCTCGCCCAGCTTGCGGAACTCGCACAGGGTTTCGACCGCGCCGGTGAGATAGAGGTGCAAGGCGAACTTGGTGTAGGCGTCCATGGCAGGCATGATCGCCTTGGCCTGGTTGACCGCGCCGTTGAGGAAACGCATGATCGTCGGTTGCAGGGATTCGGCGGTCTCGGCCTCCTTGCGCTCCTTCTTGTCCTCGTCGGCTTCCCGCGGCCGTTCCTCCCTGGATGGTTCGGGGCGATCCTCGTGCGGTGCCTCGGTTCGGGACTGCACCGGCTCCGGCGTCTCGGTCTCGGGGCGTTCCGGCGGCGGAGGGGCCGCCTCCTGCATGGCCGCCGCCAGTTGCTCCTTCGCCATGGCCTCCAGATCGGCGGCGATGTCGGCGGATGGCGTGCGGGTTTCCGGCGGGGCCTCGTCCGGGCCGGGCAGGATTTCCGGCAGGTCGTCCTCGCCGATGGCCGCTCCTTCCTGCTGCTCCTGCTTCTCCTGCTGCTGTTCCGCCGTCAGCGCCTGGGCCGCCAGCTTGTTCAGGGACCTCTTCACCGCGCGGGTGCGGGCGGCGTCCTCGGGGGATTTCGGCGGCGGGGGCGGATCGGCATCGTGACGGTGGAAATGGGGAAGGCGGGTCTTGCGTGGCAGGAAACGGATGGCCAGCGGTACCGCCACGGCCATGAAGGCCACCACGAAGACGGTGTAAAGCGTCTGCTCGTAGCTTTCCTTGGTGACGGGGACGACGAAGCCCCATTTCAGCAGCAGCAGGATGGCCTCGGGCGTGAGGCGGATGGCCAGCATGGCGCAGGCGACGGCGAAGGCCACGATGGCGAACAGCCGGCCGAGCAATTGCTGCACGCGGGCGGCGTCTTCCTTGTCGATGGTGGTCCTGCTGCGGGCGTGGCCCGGATGGCCGCCGGCCGCCGGGGCGTAACCGCCTCCGCCTCCACTTCCGCCGCTTCCGGCAGAAGAGGGGACGGCGCGCCTGCCGGCGGCTTGGGCGCGCCTGGGCGGCTGGGCCTGCGGCTTCACCGGCACCTTCATGCCGCTGACGTAAATCTCCGCCTCCTCGAAGGCGTTGTCGTCGGTGTAGTAGGTTTCGCGCAGCACCTTGACGCGGACGCCCAGGTTCTGCTCAAGCTCCTTGGCCTCGGCCACCGCGCTTTCGCGTTCGGCCCTGGGGAAGCGCGCATGCAGCATCCACCCACGGCCTTCGAGGACGTATACCTCGTAGTGCACGATGATCATGGCGCTAGGCTACCCGATCCCTTCCTGGGCCAACGCTTCCAGGCTGTAACGGCTTCCCTAGGGCAAGTCTAGGGAAAAGCAACAAAAAGCCGCCCGGAAGGGCGGCTGAAATCTTTGCCTGAAAGAAAAACGGCGGCCGGGAGGCCGCCGCTTGTCGCCTCAGGACTTGATGCCGAAACTGGCGAAGCGCTTGTTGAACTTGGCGATCTGGCCGCCGCTGTCCACCATGCGATGCACGCCGGTCCAGGCCGGATGCGACTTCGGGTCGATGTCCAGACGCAGGGTATCGCCGGGCTTGCCCCAGGTGCTGCGGGTCTTGAACTCGGTGCCGTCCGTCATGACCACGTTGATCTCATGGTACTCGGGATGGATGTCGTTCTTCATGGCGTACTGCTCCGCAAATCGAAGGCGCCTCTATACAGAAAAGCGGACCGGGGCGCAAGCGCGGGTTTCACCATTTTTCCGAACGGCGAAAGGGGCGCAACGCCGTGCGCCCCTCAACATGTTATGGTAATGCCGTCTTTCGTCAGCAGGGGCGCGGTGCCGGATGCATTTCCAAGGTCGAGCGCACCGCCGCCAGCAGGTCGTCGCGCTTGAACGGCTTGGGCAGCACGTGCTGGGCGCCCAGGGCGCGGACGCGGTTGGCGACCTCGCGCTCGCGACCGGCGGCCCCGCCGGGAACCACCAGGACGCGGGCGCCGGCGAAATCCAGGCGGGCTTGGCCGTCGATGGCATCGACGATAATCAGATCGGCCGGGTTCTCGGCATGCAGAAGCGTTCCCGAGGCGGTGTCCGCCGTGGTGTCCACCGCATAGCCGGCGGTTTCCAGGATGGATTTGAGGGCATGGCGCGCCCGTGTTTCGGATTCGATGACCAGGATGCGGGTCATGTTTTTCCTCCCGTTTCGGGCGTGCCGGATCCGCCGCGGCCGCCTTCTGAGCCTTGAGTATCTCCGGTTACATGGGTCTCTGCAAATTATACTTATGTAGACATATCCTTAAGGAGCAGGCGCCAGGCCCCTGACCATGGCGGCTTGGCGGGCGGCCGGGGCTGGTCTACCATCGCCCCCGACCAAGATCGGGAGCGAGAACGATGAGTCTGGACGAAAGCCGCTTCGCCGCCTTGGCCGGCGACATGCTGGAACGCATCGCCGACGGCGTGGACGAGGCGCTGGGCGACAAGATCGACGTGGAACTGCAAGGTGGCATCCTGACCCTGTCGCTGGACGGCGGCGGCCAGTACGTCATCAACAAGCACGCCCCCAACCGGGAAATCTGGTGGTCCTCGCCGGTCAGCGGCGCGCTGCACTTCGCCTACGTGGACGGCGCGTGGATTTCCACCCGCGAACCGCGCGCCGTGCTCGACCGCCTGCTGGTCAAGGAGATGCAGGAGAAATTCGGGGTGGAGGTGAGCCTCTAGGGGCTCCCACGCCCGGCATCCAGCCGTTCGAATCCCGCCTCCAGATCGGCGATCAGGTCGTCGGCGTCCTCCAGCCCGGCATGGAAGCGCAGCGACGGGCCGGCGGGGGCCCATGTGCTCGCGGTGCGGATGACGGCGTTGCCGCCGGTGGGGATGACCAGGCTTTCGAAGCCGCCCCACGAATAACCCAGGTTGAAGTGGGCGTAGCCGTCCAGCATGGCGTCCACCGCCCGTTTGGAGGTCGGCTTCAGGATCACGCCGAACAGGCCGCAGCCGCCGGTGAAGTCGCGCTTCCACAGCGCGTGGCCGCGGTCGCCGGGCAGGGGCGGATACAGCACCTCGGCCACTTCCGGGCGGTCCTTCAGCCACGCGGCCAGCCTCAGCGCGGTCTCGGTGTGCTGCCTCAGGCGCACGCCCAGCGTCCGCAGGCCGCGCGAGCCCAGGAACATCTCCTCGGTGCCGGGCGAATGGCCGAAGGCGGCGGTCGAGGTCTTGATCCTCAGCCACAGCGCCTCGTCGGCGACGGTGATGGAACCCAGCATGGCGTCGGCGTGGCCGACGATGTACTTGGTGCAGGCCTGGATGGAGACGTCCACGCCATGGGCGAAGGGCTGGAAGCTCATCACGCCCCAGGTGTTGTCGATGGCGACCAGGGCGCCGCGGGCGTGGGCGGCGGCGGCGATGGCCGGCAGGTCCTGGACCTCGAAGGTCAGCGAGCCTGGCGATTCGGTGAAGACCAGCCGGGTGTTGGGCTTCATCAGCGCCGCGATGCCGGCGCCGATCAGCGGGTCGTAATAGGTGGTCTCGATGCCGAGCCCGGCCAGGACGGAATCGCAGAACTTGCGGGTGGGGAAATAGGCGGAATCGACCATCAGCAGATGATCGCCGGCCTTCAGCAGCGCCATCAGGGTGCCGGTGATGGCGGCCAGCCCCGAGGGCATGGCGATGGCCCTGGCGCCGCCTTCGACGGCGGCGACGGCTTCCTCGAAGGCGAAGGTGGTCGGCGTGCCGTAGCGGCCGTAGCGCACGCCCTCGTAGGGCTTCCTGCCGCTGGCCTCCATGGCGGCGACCGAGGCGTGCAGCACGGTCGAGGCGCGGTAGACCGGGGTGTTGACGACGCCCTGATGGCGCTCGGGATGGCGGCCGGCGTGGACGAGCAGAGTGTTCTTTTTCATGCGTTCCCCGGAATGCGGGCGGAAGGGTCGGGCGCCGATGGTGGCACCTGCCTCCGCCCGCTGCCAAGGATTTTCAGCTAATACCTGCCCGCCTGGTAGTCGTCGTCGCGCTGCTGTTGGCTGCGCTTGTCGCCGGTCAACTCGTCCTGGGTGCTTTCCGAGGCCCGGTCGATGCCCTGGCCGGCGGCGGACAGATCCTCGCCCATGCCGGACACCGTGTTGCAGCCGGACAACGCCGCCGCTGCCGCCAGCATCAGCGCGGCCGCGCAGGTCGTTCCAAGGGTCGTGCGCATGAAGGTCACCTCGTTTCGGGCTTGCCTCGTCTCCATCTGGGACGAGGGGGAAAGCCCGGCAACGGGCGGAAGCGGGTTACGCCGACTTCTCCGCCACGGCATCCTCGCGGGTGCCCCATTCCGCCCACGAGCCGTCATAGACGGCGACGGAACGGTGGCCCAGCACGTGCAGCGCCAAGGCGACGACGCAGGCGGTGACGCCCGACCCGCACGAGGTGACCACCGGCTTGGAGAAATCCAGCCCGGCGGCGTCGAAGCGGGCGCGCAACTGGGCGGCCGGCTTCAGGGTGTGGGTCTCGGGATCGATCAGGTCGGCGAAGGGCACGTTCAGCGCGCCGGGGATGTGGCCCACATGCAGGGTCGGCCACGGCTCGGGCGCGGTGCCGGCATAGCGGGCGGCCGCGCGGGCGTCGATCACCTGTTCGCGCCGGGTGGACAGGTTCGCCTTCACCTGATCGAAGCTGCGCACCAGGGTGGAATTCACATGGGGCAGGAAATGGCGGTCGCGCGGCATGGGCGGCAGGTCTTCCAGCGGCCGGCCCTCGGCGATCCACTTGGGCAGGCCGCCGTCCAGCACCGCCACGTCGGTATGGCCAAAGGTGCGGAACATCCACCACACCCGCGCCGCCGCCATGGCGAGGCCCTGGGAATCGTAGGCCACCACCTTGTTGCCGCTGCCCAGGCCCAGCCTGCGCACCTTGCTGGCGAACTTCTCGGGCGCGGGCAGCATGTGGGGCAGGGGATTGGCGCTGTCGGCGATCTCGTCGATGTCGAAGAACACCGCGCCGGGGATGTGCCGGGCCTCGTATTCCTCGCGCCCGCTGCGGCCGGCCGCCGGCATGAACCAACTGGCGTCCACCACCCGCACGTCGGGAGCGGAGAGGTGTTCTTCCAGCCATTCGGTGCTGACCAGGGCGTCCGGCTCGACGGTGCTCATGATGTCCCCATGGGGTAATGGTTGGCCGTTACACCAACCATTCCGGGACGGGGAGGTTCCGCTCCTTCAGGAAGGCCGGGTTGAACAGCTTGCTTTGATAGCGCGTACCATAATCGCACAGCACTGTCACCACGGTATGGCCCGGCCCCAACTTCTGGGCGATCTTGATGGCGGCCAGGACGTTGATCCCCGACGATCCGCCCAGGACCAGCCCTTCCTTCTTCACCAGGTCGAAGATCAGCGGCAGGGCTTCCTCGTCGGTGACCTGGACCTGGCCGTCGATGGGGGCGCCGATCAGGTTCTTGGTGATGCGGCCCTGGCCGATGCCTTCGGTGATCGAGGTGCCTTCGGCCTTCAGTTCGCCGTTGGCGTAATAGTTGTACAGCGCCGAGCCCATGGGGTCGGCCAGGATGATCTGGATGTCCTTGTTGTGCTCCTTCAGCGCCATGCCGGTGCCGGCCAGCGTGCCGCCGGTGCCCACGGCGCAGGTGAAGGCGTCGATCCGTCCGCCGGTCTGGCGCCAGATTTCCTGCCCGGTGGTGCGGTAATGGCCCAGGCGGTTGGCGACGTTGTCGAACTGGTTGGCCCACAGCACGCCGTTGGGTTCGGTCCTGGACAATTCGCCGGCCAGGGTCTCGGAATAGCGCACGTAATTGCCGGGATCGGAATAGGGCACCGCCGGCACCAGCCGCAGGTCGGCGCCGATCAGGCGCAGCATGTCCTTCTTTTCCTGGCTCTGGGTCTCGGGCATGACGATGACGCTGCGATAGCCCAGCGCATTGCCGACCAGGGTCAGGCCGATGCCGGTATTGCCCGCCGTGCCCTCGACGATCACTCCGCCGGGTTTCAGCAGGCCCTTCTCCTCGGCGTCCTGGATGATGGCGAGCGCGGCGCGGTCCTTGACCGATCCGCCCGGATTCAGGAATTCGGCCTTGCCCAGGATGGTGCAGCCGGTCAGTTCGGACGGGCCTTGCAGCTTGATGAGCGGGGTCCGGCCGATGGTATCGAGAAATCCGTCGCGCACTTCGGTCATGGAGGGTGCTCTTTCCGTGGAAACTACAGCTTCATACAGCTTATCAATGTACGATACAGGTAATCAAGCATTTGATAATGTACAATCTGGACATGGAAAAGCCCCTTGCGGCGCCCCGCCCGTCAGGCGCCCCAGCGCTCCTTGAGGCCGTCCTTTTCCAGCATCAGCCACTGGATGGCGATGACCGCCATGGAATTCCCGATGCGGCCGTCCCTGGTCATGGCATAGGCCTCGGCCAGCGGTACGGTGAAGGCGCGGATGTCCTCTCCCTCATGGACCAGGCCGTGCAGGCCGGCGATCCTGGTGGTGTCGACGCAGGCGCAGAACAGCACCACCGTCTCCGACGATCCGCCGCCGGTGACGAGATAGCGCCCGACCTCGACCATGTGGGTGGGCCTGGCGCCGGCTTCCTCTTCGCTTTCGCGCCACGCCACCTGTTCCGGGGTCTCGCCGGGATCGATGATGCCGGCGACGCACTCGACCTGCCAGGGATACAGGTTCGCCGCCAGGGCGCCGGTGCGGAACTGCTCGATCAGGGCGATCTCGTCGCGCCGGGGATCGTACAGGGCGACCACCACCGCATGGCCGCGCTCGAAGATCTCGCGCACGATCTCGCCGCTCCAGCCGCCGTCGAAGGTGCGGTGGCGCAGGCGGTAGCGGTCCACCTGGAAATAGCCCTTGAACACCGTGTCCTTGGCGATCAACTGCACGTCGTCTGCGCTGAAGCGTCTGCTCACGTTCGGGGTCTCCCATGCCGGTGGTCGAGGTCCCACCTGTATCCCCGGCGCCTGCCGCAGGCAAGCGGGGATGCGGCGGGAAACGGAAGCTTCTCCGCGGGCCGGCTCAGTATCCCACGAAGGTCCCGAACGCCCCGATGAAGGTGGTGACCAAGCCGAGGACCAGGTTGATGGCGACGATATGGCGGATGCGCCCCTGCGCCCTGGCGGCGGCGGCCATGTCGTTGCGGTCGAGGGCGCGGCGGAAGGAGGGAAACGGCCCCGCCACCACATAGAGGTACAGCAGGATCATCGCCAGCCCGGTGGCCTGCATGATGTCGATGTGCAGGTTGCCGCCCAGGATGCCGCCGCGATAGCCGGTCAGCAGCACGCCGTAGCCGGTGGTCAGCAGCACCACGATGGACAGGCCCGCCCATTTGAAGAAGCGCGGCAGCACCCGGCGCCACAGGGCGAAGCGCAGCGTTTCGGTCATCTCCGCCGTCGCGGGACGCAGGACGAAATGGGCGAAGAACATGCCGCCCACCCAGATCACGGCCGCAAGGGAATGCAGTCCGACGGCGACGGCGAAAGAGTAATCCATGTCAGAACCCCAGGGTCCGTGCGATCTCGTCGGCCAGGGCGTTGATTTCCCTGGTGGCGGTGTGGCGCGGATTGCTTTCCACCACGCCCTTTCCCTCCATGATGGAGGCGGCGAAGGCGACGCGGTTGCCCAGCACCGTGCCGGCCACCGGCAGGTCCGCCTGGATGATCTTGGCCCGCACCGCATCCACCAGCTTGCCCTTGGGCGGCGTGCGGTTGAATACCACCAGCGCCGCCGATTTCTCTCTTTTGGCCATGTCCAGCGTCGGCTGGGTGGCCCACAGGTCCATGGGCGAAGGCTGCATGGGGACCATGATGAGATCGGCCGAGCGCACGGCGATGCGCACGTCGGTCTCGGCATGGGGCGGGCTGTCCACCAGGATCACCTCCACGTCGCGCTTCATGCGGTCCAGTTCGGTGGACAGGCGCCAGCCCGAGGCCTGGACGAAGGCGATGCCGGCGCCGTCGGCGCCGACCAGCGCCTTGCGCACCTCGTACCAGGTGGCGAGCGAGCCCTGGGGGTCGATGTCGATCAGCCCGACGCGCCTGCCCGCCCTGGCGTAGGCGACGGCCAGTTGCGCGGCCATGGTGGTTTTGCCCGCGCCGCCCTTCTGTTGGGCGATGGTGACGATCTTGGCCGGCATGAGGCCCCCCTTGGATTGGATGGAGCGTGAAACCCTGCCCGAAAGGCTAGCCGCTTCCCGCGCTTTTGCAAGTGCGAAAGGGTCAGGGAGGCGCGACCCTGGTGCCGTCGCAACGCACGCCCTTGGTGAACAGGGTTTCCTCGCCGGTTTCGCAGCGGTCGTCGAAGCTGAAGCCGGGGATCATCTTCTCGGCATGGGGCTGAACCGTCCACGGCTGGTTGCCGCGCCACACGGCGCAGCCGTGCCGGTTCAGGATGTCGGCCAGATGCACCGGCTGCCGCCACTGCATCAGCCCGTTCTTCCAATAGGTGTGGTCGTTGGTGAACCAGGTGTATTCGTCGTCCGGGAACAGCGGCGCCAGCTTGGCCGAATAGCGGCCCTGCGCGTTCATGTCGCCACGCTGGAAAGCATAGGAGCGCGCCGAGGCGGCGTCGAAATGGATCTTGGCGCAGCCGGGAAAGCGGGCATCCAGGTCGACGGCCATCTGCTCGTCGGTCCAGGCGCGCAATTCGGCGTTCTGTTTCGCCATCTGCGGCGCCTGGGCCACCAGCAGCACCAGGGCGACGCCCAGCCACAGGCGCTTGTGGACCTTCTGTCGCAGCACCGGGCGCGACAGGCCCCACAGCACGGCCATGGCCGGGCCGGTCAGGATCAGGGCCGGCACCAGATAGTGGGCGGCGGGCTGCTTGGCCACCGAGAGCACCACCAGCACTTGGGCGGCCACGATGCCCAGCAGCAGGCGGGCGGATTTGTCCTGTTCGATCAGCCCGCGGCGGCGCATGCGCGCATAGGCCGCCAGTTGCACCAGCGAGGCCAGGAAGACGATGGTGAAGAACAGCTTGGACGAAAAGATCTTCAGCACGGCGCGGGGATAGCGGGCGGTGTCGATGACGGTGGCCGGCCCCTCGCCATAGGCCCCCGAGCCCATGACCATCCGGCCGATCCACCCGGTCCAGATGTCCCAGGACGGCAGGGCCGGGGCGACGAACACCACCAGCGCCACGGCGCCCGCGCCCATGTAGATCAGGACGCGGCGGCGGTCGAGCAGCAGCAGCGGAATCACCCCCAGCACGACGAAGTGCACCTTGCAGGCCACGCCCAGGGCCAGGGCGATGCCGGCCAGGGCGGCATGGCGGTCGCCCGGCGTGCGCGAGCGCGCCAGGGGCAGCACCGCCGCCACCAGCAGGGCGGTGGCGATCACCATGAACGCCTCGGGCTTGGGATGCAGGGCGTATTTGGGAATGATGCGCGACAGCATGGGCGCGCTTTGCGCCAGCAACGCCGGCAGCAGCGCGCCGCCGGTGACGAGGAAGGTGACGCGGCCCATCCACCACAACGCCAGCCCCACCATCAGATAGATCACGGTGGTGGCGGCCAGCAGCACCCGTTCGGGGTCGGCCAGCACTGCGTCGACCACCTGTTCGGTGGGGATGAAGGGATGCAGCGCGCGGATCACGGCGGCGATCAGCACCTGGATGGGCGTGCCGGGATGGCTGATGTCGGTGGGCGCCAGGCCCTCGAACACCCGGAGCCCGTTCAGCAGGTAGTAGTAATCGGGATCGAGGTTGAAGCTCTGCCAGAACGGCAGGCTGGACGACCGCATGGCGAACAGGATCGCCACGAAGGCGAGCGGCAGGGCCCACAGAGCCCAGCGTTTGGCGGTGGGGGAAAGGGTCATCGCGCTTGCAGCATTCCGTAGAAATTGGCGCTCCAGATGGGCGGCGGGTTCAGCAGCGCCCAGGACAGGAAACGATGCACCAGGGCGTCGGTGACCATGCGCCGCCTCGATCCCCGCCGCTGGGGCCAGACGGCCGAGAGTTCGTAGCCGGCGGCTCCGGCCATCTGGCGTAGCGATGCGGGCGTGAAGGCGGTGCAGTGGGTCAGGTCGCCGAACTGCCATTGCAGCGCCCAGGGCGACGAGGCGTTGGGCACCTTGACCACCACGCGCGCGCCCTCGTTCAGGCGGGGATGCAGCGCTTGCAGCAGGCGCACGCCTTCCCCGGCGGGAAAATGCTCCAGCACGTCGAGCAGGATCACCTTGTCAAACAGGCCACTTTCCGGGTCTTCCAGCACGTCCCACACGCTGCGGCAGGAAAAATGCGGGCGCACCGCTTCCGGCACGATTTCGGCCAGAGCGGGATCGTGGTCGATGCCGAGGAAGCGGTCGACCTTCCTGGCAGCCAGATAGGCGAGGAAACCGCCGGTGCCGCAGCCGATCTCAAGGAAGGATTCGCAAGGCGAGCAATGCGCCGGCTTCCAGATTTCCGCATCGAAGCGGGCGACGTCCTTGCGGCTGAGCGCTGGCGTCTCATAACGCTTGTAGCTGGAATAGGATGTGTAGAATCCGGTGCAGGTATCGGTCACGGACGCACTCCTTCCTTGCGCCCTGATGTAGCCCAAGGGGCGGAGCGGGGCAAGCACAAGGGGGTATGGCGGCCCGCCGGCCGTTTAGGCCGTTGCGCCGGGCCGGGGCGGAGGGCATCATCCGGCCGCGTTTCCCACCCCTTGAAGGCTCCCATGGACATCTTCCTGCAAGCCCTGCTGCTCGGCGTCGTCGAGGGCCTGACCGAATTCCTGCCGGTCTCCTCCACCGGCCATCTGATCCTGCTGGGCGACCTGCTCGGCTTCCAGGGGCCGCCGGGCAAGACGTTCGAGATCGTCATCCAGATGGGCGCCATCCTGGCGGTATGCGTGATCTATTGGCGGCGCCTGGGCACGGCGGCGGTCGGGATGGCCTCCGATCCGCGATCGCGGGCCTTCGTGCGCAACATCCTGATCGGCTTCCTGCCCGCCATGGTCATCGGCGCGGTGGCGTACAAGGGCATCCGCGCCCTGCTGGATTCGCCCATGGTGGTGGCGGTGGCGCTGGTCGCCGGCGGCTTCGCCATCCTGGCCATCGAGCGCATGGTCCGGAAGCCCAGGGTGCTCTCGATCGAGGAGATGCCTCTTCCCACCGCGCTCAAGATCGGCCTGTTCCAATGCGTCGCCATGATTCCCGGCGTGTCGCGCTCGGGCGCCACCATCATGGGCTCGCTGCTGCTGGGGGTCGAGCGCAAGGCGGCGGCGGAATTCTCGTTCTTCCTCGCCATTCCCACCATGATCGCCGCCACCGTGTTCAAGATGTACAAGGACTGGGATGCCCTGTCCTTCGACAATCTGGCGCTGATCGCCGTGGGCTTTTCCGCCGCCTTCCTGTCGGCGCTGGTGGTGGTGCGCGCCGCCATCGCCTTCATCGGCCGCCACGGCTTCGCCCCGTTCGCCTGGTACCGCATCGTCGTCGGCGGGGTGATGATCGGCGTGCTGCTGGCGCGGGGGTAGGCCACGATCCGACAGGGGCTTGAAATTCAGGCCTCTTCCGGCGGCACCGGGCGCTTGGCGCCGGAATCGTCCACCGCGACATAGGTGAAGGTGGCGCTGGTCACCTTCATCTGGCGCGCCTCCAGGCAGCGCCGCCGCACCCAGGCCTCCACCTCGATGGCGATGGAGGTGCGGCCGATGCGGGTGATCTCGGTATAGCAGGTCAGCTCGTCGCCCACCTCCACCGGCAGGTGGAACACGATGGCCTCCACCGCCACGGTCACCACCCGGCCCTGCGCCCGCTGGAAGGCGTGGGTACCGCCGGCCAGGTCCATCTGGCTCATCAGCCAGCCGCCGAAGATGTGGCCGCTGGGATTGGTGTCGGCGGGCATGGCGACAGTGCGGATGGACAGACGCCCGGTGGGCGCGGTGGCGGTTTCAAGGCTCTGGGGCACGCGCGGCTCTCCGCATTACAAGATGTTGTGGGGTGCGGGGGCGGCGCCACAGCATCCGCTTGCACCGGGGGACATGCTCCCTATAATGCGCCCATGTCCGATCTCTTCCAACAGCTTGCCCCCAAGGGCGCCGAATACTCCGCCAAGGACATCGAGGTCCTGGAAGGCCTGGAGCCCGTCCGCCGCCGCCCCGGCATGTATATCGGCGGCACCGACGACAGGGCGCTGCACCATCTGGTGGCGGAAGTGCTGGACAATGCCATGGACGAGGCGGTGGCCGGTCACGCCAGTTGGATCGAACTGGAACTGGACGTCGCCGGGGCCGCCACCGTGCGCGACAACGGCCGCGGCATCCCGGTGGACCCGCATCCCAAGTTTCCCGGCAAGAGCGCGCTGGAGGTGATCCTCACCACGCTCCACTCGGGCGGCAAGTTCGGCGGCGACGCCTACAAGGTGTCGGGCGGCCTGCACGGCGTCGGCGTGTCGGTGGTCAACGCGCTGTCCGACCGGCTGGTGGTCGAGGTGGCGCGCGAGCGCAGGCTGTACCGCCAGGAATTCGCCCGCGGCGTGGCGCTCGGGCCGCTGACCGAGGTGGGCGCGGTGCAGAACCGGCGCGGCACCGCCGTCACCTTCCATCCCGATCCGGAAATCTTCGGCGACCGGGCGCGGCTCAAGGCCCGCACCCTGTACCGCATGGCGCGCTCCAAGGCCTACCTGTTCCGGGGCGTGCAGATCCGCTGGAAATGTGATCCGCTGCTGGTGGACGACGGCGACGACATCCCGGCCGAGGACACGCTGCATTTCCCCAACGGCCTGTCCGATTTCCTCGACGCCGTGTTGCAGGGCCGTCCCCTGGTGACGCGGGGATTCTTCGCCGGCACCGCGCCGCTCGCCGACGACATGGGCCAGGTGGAATGGGCGGTGGCGTGGCCCGACGACGACGAGGACGGCTTCGTCAACACCTATTGCAACACGGTGCCGACGCCCGAGGGCGGCACCCACGAGCAGGGCCTGCGCAACGCCCTGACCAAGGGCCTGCGCTCATACGGCGATCTGCTCGCCAACAAGAAGGCGGCCCAGGTCACGGCGGAAGACGTGATGGGCGGCGCCTGCGTGCTGGTGTCGCTGTTCATCAAGGACCCGCAGTTCCAGGGCCAGACCAAGGAGAAACTGGTCTCGGTGGAAGCGGCGCGCCTGGTGGAAAACGCCATCAAGGACCATTTCGACCACTGGCTCAGCGCCGATCCGGATTCGGGCAAGGCGCTGCTGGCCCGCATCATCGACCGGGCCGAGGAACGCCAGCGCAAGAGGGCGGCCAAGGAGACCAGCCGCAAGACCGCCACCAAGCGCCTGCGCCTGCCCGGCAAGCTGGCCGACTGCACCCGCCAGATCAACGTCGGCACCGAGCTGTTCCTGGTCGAGGGCGATTCGGCCGGCGGCTCGGCCAAGTCCAGCCGCAACCGCGAGACCCAGGCCATCCTGCCGCTGAAGGGCAAGATCCTCAACGTCGCCTCGGCCTCCACCGACAAGATGCGCCAGAACCAGGAGGTCAAGGACCTGATCGAGGCCCTGGGCTGCGGCGTGCGCGACGGCTACGATTCCGAGAAGCTGCGCTACGAGCGCGTCATCATCATGACCGACGCCGACGTGGACGGCGCCCACATCGCCAGCCTGCTGATGACCTTCTTCTACCAGGAAATGCCCGAACTGATCCGCGACGGCCACCTGTTCCTGGCCATGCCGCCGCTCTACCGCTTGGCCCATGGCCAGATCGTCGTCTACGCCCGCGACGATTCCCACAAGGCCGAATTGATGGGCACGCTGTTCGCCGGCAAGAAGAACATCGAGATCAGCCGCTTCAAGGGCCTGGGCGAAATGCCGCCCTCGCAGTTGAAGGAAACCACCATGGACCCCGCCAAGCGCACCCTGATCCGGGTGACGCTGCCCGGCGGCCGCACCGAGGAGGACCTTGAGGAAGCCAGGGACGCCGCCAATCTGGTCGAGACCCTGATGGGCAAGAAGGCGGAACTGCGCTTCCACTACATCCAGAAGCACGCCAAGTTCGTCCGCGATCTGGACGTGTGACCCGCTCGGGTCAGGAGCGGGGGCGCCTTTGCGCCGCCAGTTCCTGCAACGCCGCCATGCGCCGGTTGTCCAAGACGGCTTCGCCCAGGGGAAACGGCCGGTCGAGGTGCCGGTATTTCTGCACTCCCAGGCGATGATAGGGCAGAAGCTCGTACCTGACCTGCGGATAGGATTCCAGGAAGTCGAGAATCAGGCCGACGTCTTGCGGCGTATCGTTGAACGAGGGCACGACGGGCGTGCGGACGCACAGGCGGATTTCCGGAAAGCCGTCCAGGATGCGCCGCAGATTGTCCAGGATGAGGGCGTTGTCCGCGCCGGTGTGCCGGCGATGTTTTTCCGGGTCCATGGTTTTGATGTCGAAGAAGATTTCCCGCAAAAGGCCGCACGCCTGATTCAGGACGTCCCAGGGAACCTGGCCGCAGGTCTCCAGGGCGCAGTCGATGTGTCTTCTCCTGCTTTCGCGCAGCAGGGCCAGGGCGAAATCCGCCTGCATCAGCGGTTCGCCTCCCGACAGGGTCATTCCGCCTTCCGAGCGGGAAAAGAACGGGGAATCCCGCTCGACCGCGTCAAGGATACCGCCCACGGTTCGCGTGGTGCCATATGCCTGGAAGGCCTGGGCGGGGCACAGGGCGGCGCAGTTCATGCAGCCGACGCATTTTTCCCGGTCGACTTCCGGAACGCCGCTTCCCGGAATGGCAAGCGCGCCGTGGGAACAGGCGGGCAGGCAGTAGTCGCATCGCTCCGTGCCGATGCAGCGCGTTTCGTTGCGGGCCAGTTCCGGCCGTGAGGCCTGGGATTCCGGATTGCTGCACCATCGGCAGCGCAGGGGACACCCTTTCAGGAACACGATGGTCCGAATCCCCGCGCCGTCGTGCACCGAATAGCGCTGGATGTTGAAGACGGTTCCCGTGACGTCGCGGTCCGGAGGGAAGGCCACGCGGGGGCCGTTCCGGCGGAAGGTCATTCCTGCAGGCTGCCGTGGGCGGTCCTCATGATGAGGTCGTTCTGAAGATCGGGCGAAAGATCCACGAAATAGGCGCTGTATCCGGCGATCCGCACGAGAAGGCTGCGGTACTTTTCGGGGTCCTTCTGGGCGGCGAGCAGCGTTTCGCGATTGATGACGTTGAACTGCACGTGCCACAGCTTGAGATCGCAGAAGGTGCGGATGAACGAGACCAGCTTGCGGGTTCCGTCGTCGCCTTCCAGGCATTTGGGCGTGAACTTGATGTTCAGCAGGCGGGCGGCGCGCTCGCGGAAACCGTAATTCTTGGTCTCGTGGTTGGAGAGCAGGATCGCCGTCGGGCCGTTCACGTCGGCGCCGTGCGAGGCGGACGAGCCGTCGGCGAGCGGGGTGAACGCCTTGCGGCCGTTGGGGGTGGCGGCCACCACTCTGCCGAAGGGAACGTGGGAGGTGAACGGCACGTAGCGGATGTCGTTGTGGATGCCGAGTTCCTTCGAATATTCCCGGGCGTATTCGAGAAAGGCCCGGTCGATCTCCTGGGCTATGGTGTCGGCATAGGGGTCGTTGTTGCCGTAGCAGGGGGCCGATTTCAGCAAGTGCCGCAGCGCCTCCTTGCCCTCGAAATCGTTCTTCAGGGCGTCGATGAGTTCCCGCATCGAGACCCTCTTCTCCTCGAAGACCAGCTTCTTTATCGCCGCGAGGGAATCGACCACCGTGCCGAAGCCGATGCATTCGAAATAGCCGAGATTGATGCCTTCCGGTATCTGCGCGGTGTGCAGGTCCAGGCAATGCTTCATGCAAAGCTCGTGGAGCGCCGAGCCCATGGGCTGGGCGAAATGGCGGGGGCGCAGGTTGCAGATGATGTATTGCTGGGTGAAGGCCGTCTTGCAGAACAGGGTCTGCTGCCTTCTGTAGGCGTCCCACATCTCCTGCCAGGTCTTGAACCCCGCGGGGTCGCCGGTTTCCAGACCGAGCTGCCGGTCGCCGTACTTGAGCATGCGGCCGTTGAACAGCGCCATTTCCAGCGCGGCGGCGAAATTGACGTAGGCGCCGCCCGACGTATAGGTGTCGCGATTGGGCATGCGGGCCTCGGCGCAGCCGGAAACGGCGTAGTCGTAGGCCTCCTCGAAGGTCGCGCCCTTCGAGACGTAAAGCGGGACGACTTCCTCGTCGTTGATGAGCTTGGGAAAGCCCGATCCTTCCTTGATGGTTTCCGCCACCTCCCACAGGTAGCGTCCGGGGGAGCGGGAATGGATGCGGGCCGCCAGATCGGGATAATGCAGGGGAAATTCCCGTTTCGACCTCAGGAACAGGTAGGTCAGCTCGTTGGTGGCGTCTCGCCCCTCCGGCGTCTGCCCGCCGACGGTCACGGCCTCCCAATGGGCGTAGCCTTCGTTGAACGCCCCGCCGGTCGGCGAGATGTAGAGGTCGATGAACTGGGCCATGCCGACCCACATGCATTCGATCAGTTCGAGCGCCCGTTCCTCGGACAGGAGGCCGCTTTCCATATCCGCCTTGAAGTAGGGATAGAAATACTGGTCCATGCGGCCGTTCGAGATGATCGTCCCGGTCTTCTGTTCCAGGCGCGAGAACATCTGGGTGAACCACTGGCTTTGAACGGCCTCGTGGAAGGTTCGTGCCGGATGCTCGGGAACCCGTTCGCAGATGCCGGCCATGTCCAGAAGCTCCCGGCGGCGTCCGGGCGACCGTTCGCGCGAGGCGAGGTCGCGGGCCAGGGCGGCGTGGCGCCGCGCCCACAGGATGATGGCGTCGCTGACGAGGACGATGGCCTGGAGGAACGGTTTCTTTTCGATTTCGTCCCTGGGACTCAGGGGGTCAAGGGACGCCAGACGTTCCTGCGCTTCGCGCCGGATGCCGCCGAAGCCGCGCTTCAGCACCTTGGCGTAGTCGTGGACCCATTGGATGGACGAGCGGAACGAGGACGTCTCGTTGACGATGAAGCGCGAGACGAGGCCCTCGGGATCGTCATAGGTCAATTTGTGCACGTCGGGCGGCAGGGCGGCGTTCAATGCCTCGTGATAGGTCCTTCCTTTCCAGTAAGGGGCGATTTCCTCGACCACGATCCTGGCGTCGTCGTCGGTGATGCCGAAAGGCGCCCTGCTTCGGCGCGGAAGCTCCGTCACCGCCTGCCCCAGAAAGTCCCCGTCGAGCTCGGGATAAAGGATGCCGTAGCGCCCCGGCTTGCCGACGCGGCCCGCCAGCAATTGGTCGTCGTCGATATGGACGGTGATGTTCTCGGCGATGTGGTGCAGGGCCTTGGCCCAGCGCAGCACCAGGGGCTGCCCCTCGGTCTCCCTGAAGGACCGGGTGAAATAGAGGGCGCGCTCGACGTCGATTTCGGGGCGCTTGCCTTCGAAGCCGCGCAGGATGGCGAACGCCCTGGAATGAGTGCCCAGGAACGGATTTTCCTTGCCCTCGATGCCTTCCCGGATGCGTTGCTCATGGGGGGACAGCGTTTCGCAGCAATCCGCTTCGTCGTAATCCAGGGTCATGGCCCATTCCTGCGTTCGTGATGGAGATACCGCCGAACTTCCGCTGCGGAAAACGGTATCCTGCTTGAATCTCTAGTACCGTACATGGCTATTGTCAATTGCGTGGTGTTTTTCAGCCATGAATAACATATGAATAATGTTATTGATCGAGGGATCTTTTTGCGCCTGGCCCGCCCGCGTCCTCCGTTTAAGCCTTAACCCTCGATCCGCCCGGCAAATCCTGCCGCCCGAAGCGGGGGAAAACTGCCGACCAGGCATCCCATGCCCAATGGATGTTTTCTCAACATATTGAAATAGCAGGAAAATCAGTTTGGCATGAAGGCTGCAACCTCGTTTGCCGGAAAAGTCTTTGCATTTTCTGGTGAGCAAGGAGGCTTGCGATGTTGTGGGGCGCATTCAACAACGCCGCTTCGGGCATGATGGCCATGAGCGTGGACATGGGGTCCATCAGCCAGAACATCGCCAACGTCAACACCACCGGCTACAAGCGGACCGAGACCCGTTTCTCGACGGTGATGTCGGAAAGCCACGTCTCGCCGAATTCCTATGTCGCCGGTCTCAAGATTTTCGGGGTCCAGACCAGCCAGCGCAACCTGATCGACGCCCAGGGACTCATCACGCCGTCGAGCACCTGGAGCGATCTCGCCATCAACGGCCGCGGCTTCTTCATGGTCGCGCCGGGCCAGGGCGGCGGGGCGCCGAGCACGGTGAACACCGCCAGCCAGAATTCCGTGCTCTACACCCGCGACGGCTCGTGGCACCGGACCTACGGGCCGGATACCGACCCCAACCTGGCCCGCAACTATTTCGTCACCGGCAGCGGCAACTACCTGCTGGGCTGGATGGCCGACGACACCGGCACCATTCCCTCCAACGCCACGCTGCAACCGGTCTACACCCTGGGTCCGCGCCCCATTCCCGGCAACGGCACGCCGGGCGTGGACGAAGCCTCGACGCTGACCCCCAGTTCGCAGATGATGCCGGGGCGCGCCACCACCATGGCGCAGATCCTGGCCAACATTCCCAGGGACGCGCCGCTCGGCGGCACCAGCACCACCGTCCCGGTGGTCGACGGCAACGGCGACACCCAGGAACTCGTCCTGACCTGGACGCGCACCAGCCCCTACACCTGGACGGTCACGCCCGCCGCCGCGCCCGACAATCCCTACGTCACGGGATTTTCGACCGCGTCGTGGGAGGTGACCATGGACGATGCCGGCGTGGTGACGTCGCCGGTGGGCACGCAGTCGCTCGACATCACCTGGGATGCCGCCCACGGCAACGGCACGGTGACGTCCTCCCTGTCGCTCGCCTCGCCGCCGCCCAGGGCGGAGTTGCAGAAGGTCTCGCTGCAGGTGTTCGACAGCGCCTACAACGAACATACCCTGACGCTGTCGTTCGAGCGCATCGCCAACAACCAGTGGTACATGTATCCCGATCCGGGAACGGGCATGACCCCGGGCACCCGGCCGGAACCGGTTCTGCTGGAATACGAATACGATTCGGGAACCTCCACCGAGGGCAAGCCCGACGGGCAGCTCAAGCGCATCAACGGCGGCGCCGTCACGCCGTACTCGCTGTCGCTCAGCTACGACACCACCGTGAACGGGGTGACCACCACCAACCCCATCACCATGTCCCTGGACCTGTCGAAGCTGACGCAATACGACAGCTCCACCGTCTACCGCAACAACGTGGTGACCGACGGCTACGGCCAGGGTACGCTGATGGCGACCAGCTTCAACGACCTGGGCGAACTGAACGGCTATTACAGCAATGGCCGCAGCCGCGTCCTGTTCAAGGTGCCGGTGGCGACCTTCGTCGCCGAGAACCAGCTCAATCCCATTTCGGGAAACCTGTTCCAGCGTACCGCCGCCGCCGGCGACCTGACGGTGTCGGGCATCGACAAGGTGCCGGGCGAGGGGCGTTTCTCCCCCTCGTCGCTGGAAACCTCGACCGTCGAGATTGAGGACGAGTTCACCCGCATGATCATGACGCAGAAGGCGTACACCATGAACTCGCAGGTGTTCAAGACCGCCGACGAGATGACGGCGCTGGCGCGTGACCTGAAGCGCTGAGTCGTTTAGACTGCCGGGGCATGAACGACAGCGATTCCGGCAAGCCCCTGCGTTCGGGCTGGACCACCGGCGCCTGCGCCACGGCGGCGGTGACGGCCGCCTGTTCGGCGCTGTTCGGCGCCGGCTTTCCCGATCCCGTCGCCATCCGCCTGCCGCGCGGCGAAACCCCCTGTTTCCCTCTGGCCCTGGCCGAGAGCGGCGAGGGTTGGGCGCGGGCCGGCATCGTCAAGGATGCCGGCGACGACCCCGACGTCACCCACGGCGCCATGATCGTCGCCACCCTGAGGCTGGGCGCGCCGGGCGGCGGCGTGCGTTTCGCG
>AGTN01049451.1_pt1 | contig 23458 bp, 21 predicted proteins | sample 314218 | NCBI WGS metagenome assembly AGTN01 (sample SAMN02954264, study PRJNA73603) | bioreactor metagenome | biome: terrestrial; feature: non-aerated bioreactor; material: poplar woody material; isolation source: poplar biomass | place: USA | collected 2006-12 | reverse complement strand
ACAGAACATGCTTTGACGAATACGTCCGCTTCGAGCATCTTTCTTAGGTTTACGTGAAATAATTTTTTTCTGTTCATGCAATTGATATTTTTTGTTGAATTGGGTTAATAAAATGTTTTATTCTTCAGTTTCTGGTTTTCTACCTTCTAATTAATCGATTAACAATATACGGAACCTGTTTATATGGCTTGATTGAGTCAATTAAATAAATCGTAGTCAACCAGTTTATTGTTAAGGGTGGGAGAGATTCCACTCCATGGCATCGAGTTGTTTCGCCGTGAGAGTGTATTTCTTTAACGGGCTATTCTTTACGGCGATCCATCCATCCGTTTCCAGCGTTACCGCATCATATATATATATGTATAGGTACCCGTCGGCGCTATCTATCACTTGTTCCCAGCAGGAGAGCGTAATCCCTATTCTTACTCTCTGCGTTTCGGCTACCTCTACCTTATAGTCAGCCGCATACGTCGGATTTGACGGATCATAATTGAGAAAGCCGTCTTTTAATGTGGTAACATAATAAATGGAAGATTGTGAATTATTTTTCAGGTACAACGATTCATGACAATCTTCAAATTTTTCACCACATGAAACGAAGCATAATAATATAATAAGGGGGATTATATGGATAATATACGCTTTCTTCATATTGATTTTTTTAATAATAAACTAACGTGTATGGTTTTTTAGATGAGACATTATTACTTTTTATTTTAAGCGATACCCATACCTTCCCATGCGAGAGGGAAAATATGTTTTAGGCGGCGTGATATAGGGGAGCTTTATTGAAATAGTGGATTCTAACGCACACAAACTCTCTCCCCATGAAGGGATATTTGAGTACATCGAATACGTGGGTTTGCGAGTCGAAAAATTTGTCCGGGTATGTATGACAGCCGGATATGCGGATGAAAAGATATATCTAAACAGGGAACGGGATGATATATCTTGTAAATATCGGGGTATAGCAAATTTTGTGGCAAGCTGAGAATGCCCCGATGTCGGTGAAAGGCAGTTAAATAGTGTTAACGGGGGGGGGGGGGTAATCACCTTATACAGAGGTATTTCCGCTGATATAGAGGTGTGTATCGGATAATTTTGTTGGTGCATAGACTGCTTTTTGGTTGGTGATTTGTCTTTTATTTACCCTTAATTTTACGCTTGACAGTATGCTTCTCTTCATTTTTACGACTGCAAAGATAATAAAAAAATAACAGGGATAAAATATTTATGTTAAATTTATATTTAAGAAACGTTTTATTTTTAAGAATGCGGCAATTTTTACTTATTTAGTTAAAAATGTACGGGATATATCTCGTTTAAATAATGTTATTTCTCTTATAATTAGTCTATTAAATGATAGGTTAAAGAGTGTTGTATTGTGGGATTTTGTTAAATATTTTTTCAGCTATTTATGAGTTAGCGCAGTTCGGAAAAAGTTTGTGCCCGTCAATAAATACAGCCTGGACTCATTTCCCATATTAAACAGGAGGTCGATAATGCTTGCGTTGGGGATAAATCCGTGTTTTTTCTGCGAACACCTGATAGTAGGGGCACATTTCGTGGCCGGCCGGCTTTTTGGGATGAAAAGCTTCGCGCAGATCGATTCGTTCGGGGGTTGAGGAGTGATGTTTGGTAGTGGATGTTGAATGCCTGGGAAGGAGAGTTACCTGTTGTGTGGTGTTGGTGGAAGGAAGTATGACGGTCGGAACCCTGGTGCCGGTATTTTGAGTCGGAAGTTCAGTGGGTGGCGTCTGATGGAGTTCGGTATATTCCGGAGTGTATGAAACGGCTGTCTCTATACCGAGGAAGCGGCAAACAAGTTGGCGCAGCTGTTCATTGAAATCGTGCAGGAAAGTAACTTTCTTCTCATAAAACGGACGGAAATCCTCTTCGAAATATTGGAAAAAAGGCGTGGAATTGTACGCCGAAATAATGGCATTCCAATGCAGATGCTGCCAGTTGCCGTGATCTGCAATGCGGATATCTTTCATTTTATATTTTCCCGGTGCAGGTTTTTCAATGGGGATGCTCAATGAAAGCGTCCCATTCGCCCCTGCGATGATGCACCGGTTGCGGTACGACTGTTTTTGGTAATTGTCGTGAACCTCGATGAGCGCATCATCGGCGTGGAAAAGCGCGGCGTAATAGGGTATAGGGGCAAGATAGAGGGACGACAGAAGTGTCATGCCGGAATCTTTGCACTGCGGAACAACCTCTTCCATCGAATCTTTCCGTTCAGCCAGTTATTGTCTTTTTCCAACGACAACCAGATGAGCATGGGCTTCCCGACGATATGGTCTTCAGGGACAAAACCCCATGAACGCGAATCGGCGGAATTGTGACGGTTATCACCCATCATAAAATAATAGTCGTATCGGAACGTATAGGAATCCGCCTGAACCCCATTGATATAGACTTCCCCGTCACGGTAGGAGAAATCGTTGCCTTCGTAATTCTTGATGCATCGCTCGTATGCGGCTACCTTGAAAGGCACGTCGGTATCGAAGGTAATGGTGGCTCCTTTTTTAGGGATCCACAACGGCCCGAAATCGTCGCGTGTCCATCCTGTTTCGTAATGGATAGGGTAATAGTAGCTTGAGCCGGGCTGCTCTTTTTCTTTAGTTACATTCCACACGAAAGGCTTGGCTTTCATCTTTTCCACCATCTCAGCGGTCATAGGAATGCTGAAATAGATTCTTCCGTTGCTTCCGCTACGTTGCTGTAACCCGTAATAAGCCATACTCAGACTGTCCACCCCCGTCAGGTCCTGAGAACGGGTGACCACTTGCCCGTAATTATCTTGTGTGTAGTAATCCGCTTCGTTTATACCCAGTTCTTTAAAGACGTCGGTCGAAATAACCGTACCGTCCGTCTGAATCATATAATTGTGCTGTGAGAGGCGTGGGTTTGGCAGGAAAGTACCGTCGATATACACGCTGTCATTCCTGAGTTCGATAGTTTCACCGGGAAGGCCGATACACCGTTTGACATAATTCTCACGCCTGTCCACAGGGCGATATACAATCTGCCCATACGTGCGTTTGTCTGATCTAACCCCGGCGCTGCCATTGGGGTTGTGTCTTGCCAGCGTATAAAAATCGCTCGCCTGTTGATTCATGGCAACGGTGTCGCCGGGAGGGAAGTTGAAGACAACGATATCGTTTCTTTTTACGTCACCAAATCCTTTTAAACGACGGTATTTCCACTGAGGTTTTTCGATGTACGACTTTCCGCCTACAATCGGCATGGTGTGCTGTGCCAGGGGAAACGATAAGGGTGTTATGGGCGCACGAGGGCCGTAACTCAATTTGCTGACGGCCAGAAAATCACCTACGAGCAAGGATTTTTCCAGTGAAGAGGTGGGGATCTGGTAGTTCTGAAAGAAAAAAACGTTGATGAAATAGACGGCGATCAGGGCAAACACAATGGCGTCTACCCATTCCATGGTTTTTTGGAACGTTTTGTTCTTCGATTTTTTCCAGAACGTCCACGGAACGAACTTGGTGATGTAGATATCCAGGAAGAGGATAATGAAAAGCACTATCCATGGAGAGCGCATCCACATCGCGAACAATATGGTAACCACTACCCATACGGCAAGCCATATCCATTGACGGCGGGTAGCATTTGAAAATCGTTGTTTAAATGTCATAATCTTATATTTTTTAAAGAGTGGGTTGTAAACTCCCTATATTTTCTGCTGAGCAACGGGTAGAAGGCGAGTTGCATTACGCCGTCCGGGGAAAGCGGCTAACTAAATTTGAGCATATCTTTCATCCCCAGGAACCCTTTTTTATCTTTCGTGAACTCGGCCGCTAAAACGGCACCCAAAGCAAATCCTTTACGGCTTTTGGCATCGTGCGTAATGCGGATGCTGTCAGCGTCTGATTCGTAAATAATTGTGTGTATGCCCGGCACTTCACCCTCGCGAAAGGCTTTTATCTGCAGCTCATCGGTTGCACCGTTCTTATCCAGGACCCATTTCTCTTTTCTGCCGATATTCCCTAAAATACCCTCGGCAAGCGTGATGGCAGTTCCGCTGGGCGCATCCAGTTTGTGGATGTGATGGGTTTCTTCCATGCGCACATCGTAACCGGGAAATTGGTTCATTATCTTTGCCAGATAGTCATTGAGCGCAAAAAAGATGTTTACACCCATACTGAAGTTGGAAGCATAGAAAAAGGTTTTTCCGTTATTCTCGCATTCATCCTTTATCTCGTCGAGGCTTGAGAGCCACCCCGTAGTACCCGATACCACGGGTACGCCGGCGGCAAAAGCCCGTTTATAGTTGCGTAGAACGCTCCCGGGAGAGGTGAATTCAATCGCTACGTCAGCACTCTTAAATTCGGGAGAAGAGAATTTGTCCTCTTCATTCAGGTCGATGATGCAGACGATTTCATGTCCTCTCTGTAAGGCGACCTTTTCAATCTCATGCCCCATTTTCCCGTAACCGATCAGCGCTATTCTCATTTTGTTTCTCTTATTTAGAAAGGCAAAAATACAAAATAAATGGATATATTGAACTATTTACGTTAAGCTAAATGAGCAAAAGCCAAACTTGGTTGGATGTTTTCGATTAGGAATGCGCAGAAGATAAGTTTACTTATATTATGCCATAGCGAGCAATAGTCTAATTTTAATGAGCTGTTGGTAATTATAGATTTATCTGATTTGCCAGTTTTTTAGCTGCGGTGCGGTCGGTTTTTCCGTTTCCCGTCAATGGGATGGCGGTGACGGTACGAATATGCAAAGGGTGATGATAACGGGGAAGGGACTGTTCCATCATGTTCATGACGGCGGCAGCGTCAACCGTTTGCTCTACCAGAAGCACGATTGCTTCGCCCAGCTTTGGATGAGGTACGGATGTGATGGCGAAGTTCCCGGATATATAGGGACGTAAAACCCGTTCCACCTCCTCAATGTGTACTTTGATGCCTCCGGTATTGATTATATTGTCTTTTCTCCCGGTGATGCGGAAACTGCCGTCCGGCCGAAGTTCGGCAATATCGTTTGTAATGAATGTCTCATCGGCGACTAAAGGGGCATAGACTATCAATGTGTTGTCCCCGGACAATGCCAGTCCGACTCCCGGTAAGGGGGTGTAATAAGGGCCGGCTTCGGTTCCGTTGATTCTGCGCAGGGCAATATGTGAAAGGGTTTCGGTCATTCCGTAGGTGGAATAGATCGCGTTGGGAAACGCTTGCAGATCTTTTTCCAGCATTTCGTCTATTCCTCCTCCTCCGATAATAAGATGCTTGATGTGAGATAACCGCCGTCTTTCTTCCTCCACTTGCAGGGAGTTATATACCTGTAACGGTACCATGGCCGCAAAATCAAACGGAATGTCCGTGTGGGCAAGCGGATGGCCGTCAGGCTCTACAGGGTATATATCCAGGCCGGCATACAAAGCACGTACCACCATCATCTTCCCTGCAATATAATCCAACGGCAGGCAAAGCAATACCTTATGGTTCTTTTTCAGTTCGAAGAAATCGCAGGTGATCTTTGCACTTTGCAGCATTTGTTCTTTCCGCGCGATGATCTCTTTCGGAGTCCCGGTAGATCCCGAAGTATGTAAAAGGAGCGCGGGGGAATCGGAGAACCAATCCTTCAGAAACAGATATAATTGGCGGCGGAAAGAGGATTCAGCGGCAGAAACGTTTTTCCGGCCTTCGCTGAAATATTCCCGTGTATACGTTATTCCGCCGATACGTATCTTGTTGATATTTAAAAGGGTCATAGGTGAAATTTTCGATACGACTGAACTCTTTCTTTACCGGTGTGGGGGTAAATGATACTTTTTTGCATTCTTCTCTTGCATGTGTGAGTGTTCGTTTGTGAACAACACCTTAAAATTAAGCTTTTTATCCGACACATGCAACTCTTATTTGAGATTTTTAGATTGTGATGAAGGTTAAAATACTTATTCTCAGGTTTTATCCAAGAATAAATGATATATTTGCATATTATTAATTTAATAAATGAAATAATCATGACATCATTTCTTAATACCACAAAATTTAGAATTCTATTAATCTTGGGCTTCTTTGTTTTTCTTGCCTGTAATAATCAAGAAAAGATTATTGATAATCCTGAAAATGATATTGTATCTGTCAATTCTTTACAACTCAGGTCGGCTTACACAACGTTGGATATTAATGGGGTAGTAGATAATTATGTGGCGAATTTGGAAGATGTTTTGTATGGCGTGGAATCTTTTATTACAAACAAAAACGGATATACAAATGTAGTTACCGAAAATAATCCCATAGATTCGATGTTTGCTCATTTTGACATTGAAGATGAGGAAACGCACGTCAAACTCTCAGTATTTAATATGGGTGTGGATGAATTGAACACTTTTATCAGACTTTATTTGAATAAAGAGAAGGAGTACCTGCAAGGAATGCTCACAAATTATCCGGAACTTGCCCAAAATTTAGAAAAGGGAAACTATATTCATGAACAAGTAAAAGCGGCATTAGGCAGAAGCGGAACCAGATTAGCCAGTAATATTATCAATTACCAGGATTACAATACTGTATTAAATAATGTGATTGTTGCAGAGCAGAATGTTGAAAATAATGGAGAAAATGTACCCAACGGCAATAAACCTCCCACTCGAATACCACCCTGTTGAATGGCGAAACTATCGAAGCATGGAATGGCTCGTCCAGCACAGACAATTCAATAGTACATCAAGTAATGTATCGTCGTATTTTAGATTGGGAAAATGCCACAGCAGTATATATTTTGGGTGTCCAGCACTGGAAATTGAAATGGAAATGGCGGGGGTTGCAATCAGGATTGTATTACGTATATACTCCGGTGCAAGATCCTTTGCTCCTTGCCACGGAAGCCGGTAAATATATCGGTACACCGTATTCTGCGTGGGCTTCTTTCGGATGGTCTAAATGGCGGGCGCCGTCGTCGTTCCAGTGTGCCTCGTTGGTATGGTATTGTGCCAAAGAGGCATACGGGTGCCGCTTGGCTCCATACCTCTCGCTTACGGTAACGCCCGCGAATATCTTCTTCGACAGAAACACCTATATTAAAAAACGCATTATTGTTAAACAAAAACACGTATAAAAATGAAAAAAATCAAATACTTAAAAACTATCAGTCTTTTGTTAATGTTTTTCTTTTTTTATGGCTGTAATAAAGATCTGCCAATAGAAGAAAAGCAAGAGATAGAGCGATATAAGAACTCTCCTCGAGATTCCAGAATAATTGGGCAATGGAAATTCAAGAATGAAAAGAATGAAGAATTCATTATTAATTATAGATTGGATGGGATAATAGAGCAGGCAATAGCAGTTTATAATGATGAAGGAGAGGTTATAAAATACAAAAAAGATGAAGACATGGAAGTTTATTTTTATACAGAAAGTAATGAAATTATTCATCAATACATCGTTATTAGAAAAAACAGACTTATGGGAAAATCTTATGCTGACTCTACAAATTACAGAATAGAAGCAGACTCTCTATATATACATTTAGATGCAAAGGGAGTAAAAATGAATATGAACATAGAAGATTAATCATTGAAATATCCGTCGGTGCAAGACCCATTGCTCCTTGCCACGAAAGCCGGTAAATATATCGGTACGCCGTATTCTTCGTGGGCTTCATTCGGATGGTCTAAATGGCGGGCACCGTCGTCGTTCCAGTGTGCATCGCTGGTATGGTATTGTGCCAAAGAGGCATACGGGTGCCGCTTGGCTCCATACCTCTCGCTTACGGTAATGCCCGATTCATATTCCGATATCTAAAAAATATTCTGGCCCATTGGGAAAATCTCCTTCCGGGTTAAACCACAATGTATCTCCTTTGATCTCCAGAGGTATAGGGATGTTGTTCGTGTACAGCGTTCCAGTACCTAATCCCTGCGGTAACGGGTTGTTTAACAGGCCGCACCACTGCGCAATGCTGTTCAGCCCGATGTTCGATTCAAGGGCGGATGTTATCCACCATCCGATATTCATTTCACGGGCAGCCATGATCCATTCGTTACATCCTGCTATTCCTCCGTGTATGGATGGTTTCAGTATAATATACTGAGGACGGATTATTTCTAATATCTTTTTCTTTCCGGCAGGATAGATGACCCCGATCAGCTCTTCATCCAAAGCGATGGGCAGGGGAGCGGATGCACATAATGCGGCCATCTGCATCCCTTGTCCGGCCGGGATGGGTTGTTCGATGGAGTGTATGTCTAATTCGGCCAGTTGATGAAGTTTGTCCATGACATTCCTATGATCGAAGTTCCCGTTTGCATCTACCCGTATGGTCACCTCCTCTGCGGAATAGCGGCTGCGGATAAAACGCAGCAGGTCGAGTTCCCGGTCGAAGCCGATCGCTCCTATTTTGAGTTTGATGCAACGGAACCCCCTGGACAGTAAGGATTGTATCTGTTCCATCATGACGGCATGATCTCCCATCCAGACAAGCCCGTTGATCGTTATGCCTTTCTCTCCCCGGTCGAAGGAAGTGTCCCACAATTGCCATGTGCGCCGTCGATAGTGCCGGATGGCCGTTTCCAACCCGAAAAGGATCGACGGGTAATAACGGAGTAATTCCGTATCGACCCGCTGTTTTTCTTCGGTTATTTTACAGAGAGAGGCCAGCGTTTCGGCGTACTGCGCATTATATTCAAAACTAAGGTCATGAAGCGGCGCACATTCTCCTATCCCCCAATGCGACGCGTCTTCTTCGTCCTGAAAAACGACATACCACACCCTGTGTTCGGTGTAAACACCTCTGGATGTGCCTGCCGGTTGTTTGAACAGGAGCCTGTAGGGTATGATCTTTATCCGGAACATAGGTAAACGGGTTTAAGGAAGTTTGGGAAATTGCCTGAAGTCCGGTTTGCGTTTTTCAAGAAAGGCCTGTTTGCCCTCCTGCGCCTCATCCGTCAGATAGTAGAGCATCGTGGCATCTCCTGCCAGTTCCTGTATACCCGCCTGTCCGTCTAATTCGGCATTCAGTCCGGCTTTGATCATGCGGAGCGCCAACGGACTGTGCTGCATCATGGTCTCTGCCCACTCTACTACTTCGTCTTCTAACGTATCGAACGGTACCACTTTGTTAACCAAGCCCATGTCAAGTGCCTCCTGCGCACTATACTGACGACAAAGGAACCATATCTCACGTGCTTTTTTCTGTCCTACGATACGGGCAAGGTACGACGAGCCGAAGCCGGCGTCAAAACTTCCCACACGCGGCCCGGTTTGTCCGAAAATGGCATTATCCGACGCAATCGACACGTCGCAAACCACATGCAACACATGGCCCCCGCCTATGGCATATCCGTTCACCATCGCGATAACAGGTTTCGGTAGCGAACGTATCTGTTTCTGCACGTCCAGTACATTGAGACGCGGAACGCCGTCCTTGCCGATATAGCCGCCTTTGCCCTTTACGTTCTGATCACCCCCCGAGCAAAAAGCTTTGTCGCCCGCTCCGGTGATGACTGCTACGCTGACATCCGCTTCTTCGCGACAGATGCGTAAGGCATCGCTCATTTCCGCGGTGGTGGTAGGAGTAAAGGCGTTACGGTAACGCGGACGATTGATGGTGATGCGAGCAATCCCATTATAAAAATCAAAGAGAATATCTTCGTATTCCTTTATGGTTGTCCATTCTCTGTTGGTCATTCTTTTATTTTTATTAAAATTAGACTATTTGAAGTTTATTCTATTTTTTCAAATACTTTAGACTATTTCTGCCCTCGCTTAACGAAATAGTTGTTTTTTTGTTGATGATAATATGATTTTATTTGTTCCGCGTTCTTCTCCATAGAAGTAAATATTTCCAGCAGAATCCGCCTTTCATTATCTGCCGCGGTGAAGACAGGCAAATGACGCTTCAATTCCTCCTCGTTGCGGGCGGCAAGATAGAGGAATCCCTGTTGTTCCGCCCACGATTTCGCTTCGGTGGTATGTGCTGCTGCAATGTATTCATTCAGTGCCTCCGATTTATTCAGTCCCGGGAGCATATGGAATATTTCACCTCCGGCGTTGTTATTGAGCAGAACGCGCAGGTTTCGGTGGGTATGATTATTCCAATGTCCGTTTATATTGTAGAAGAAACTCAGGTCGCCGATCAGAAGGAAGGTCAGCTTGTTTGACGCAGCGGCATATCCTATTGCCGTAGGGAGCGATCCCTCTATTCCGTTTGTTCCACGGTTGCAGAACACACGCACCGAAGAGGGTAGATCGAACAATTGAGCCAGATACACACTATTGCTGTTCGCTAATTGCAGAGAGGCGTTTTCCGGTAACTTGTGCAAAAACTTTCCGATTGCATACAGGTCCGAGAAGGCAACTTCCGGCTTTGTGACGGAGGCACATGCTTTTTCCCATAACTCACTAAAATCCTTTGCCGCGGAATCGGAGGTCGTGGATTGGAATCCTGCGGAGTCGGATGTTACGGAATCGGGCAAACTTTCCGCCAGATAACGCAGGAATGTTTCATTATCGCTTCTGACAATGTCCGTAACCCGTTGGAAGGTGTCCGTGACCTCTCCGAAAGGAGAAATATGCCAGTGTTCACGGATATCGGCGGAGCGGATAAACTGTTTCAACCGTTTGGAAACGACATGTCCGCCCAATGTGATAACCAGATCGGGCGTTAATTCCTGTAATTCTTTCTCTGTTGCCGAACGAAGCACGACATCAAAAAGTGAAGTCTCCTTGGCGGGGATATTGGACAGGTGTTCTGCCAGTACTACGACCCCCCATTTCTCACGGAGTGTCTCCAGCAAGTGCGCTAACCCATTATCCGGCGGCAGCTGTCCCACGATAATCATGCGTTTGGAATAGCCTCTGAAGCGTTCGTCGTACTTGTCTTTCTTGTTGATGGTGTAACCCTGCTTGGAGTGGCGGATGACACGAACGGGAGGGAGTGTTGCCGTATTGAAGCCGAAGAGCGGTTCGGCTAAGGGGATATTTATATGCGAAGGCCCTTTGCTCCCATTGTTCAGGCTAAGTATAGCTTCATTGATTAACCGATTGCAATACCACTCTTCTTCCTGATTCTCAATTTGTGGCAATTGAACCGACCGGCGGGTGATTTCCCGGAACATACCGGATTGAGGGACAGTTTGCCCGTCCATTTGTCCGATCCAGGCAATGGGTCGGTCTGCCGTGATCACTAATAGAGGCAGTTGTTGATAATAGGCCTCTGCCACGGCCGGGCCGAGATTCAGAGCGGCTGTTCCTGAGGTACAGCATACAGCCACCGGCTTATGGACAGCCTGTATGACTCCTAAAGCGAAAAAGCCCGCGCTTCGTTCATCTACGATACTGTAACAGGTAAATTCCTTGTCTGTTGCAAAAGAATGGATAAGCGGAGCGTTGCGCGAGCCGGGAGACAATACGATATGTGTAATATCATGGGCTTTAAGCAGCGCCACCAACTGTAAAACACTCTTTTTATCTGAATACATAGCCGAGTCTTAATTAAGTATATCTAACATAGTCTTCAACTTCTGCTCCGTTTCTTCCCATTCGTCATCTAAAGAAGAAGAGGCGAGCAAGCCGCTACCTGCGAACAAAGTAAGCGAACTTTTTTCAATATGCATGCATCGAATGTTTACATATATGTTGGTTTCTCCCTTTGCATCCAGTGAGCCGAGGAATCCGGAATAATACAGACGGTCATACCCCTCGTTGTCCCGAATGAATCGAGCGGCTTCCTCCTTTGGAAGTCCCGATACCGCGGGGGTCGGGTGGAGCGCCTTTAACAAAGTTCCGATTTTTGATGTATCCGTATAGCGGAAGCTGAAGTCTGTCCGCAAATGTGCCAGATTCCCGGCCTTCACGGTATATGGCCCGTTTAGTTCCGGCGTGATATGAAAGGAAGACAGCCGGTTCAGAAGATAGGAGGTGACCACATGCTGCTCCCGAAGGTTTTTGTCATCCCACAAAACAGTACCGGAGTCAGGATACCGGGTCCCTGCCAAGGCCGTGGTTCGCCATTCGCTTTCTGTTCCTGTCAGAAGCATTTCGGGTGTGCTTCCCAACCATGTGCCGCTTTGCGGTGTATGGAAAAGGTACACATAGGAATGAATATACTTTTCTACCGCATGAAAAAAGGAACGTCCGGGCGAGAATTCATCTTCCCTGTCTATTGTTTTGCTCCTTGAGAGCACCAATTTTTCCATCTCTCCCTTTACCAGGGGATCATGAAACCGATGAAAGAGATGGCTGTATTCGATCTTATCCGTGCTTTTATGCTTCTTCCGATGTGCTCTTGTCATGAGGGGATTCCTCTGAAGGATACTATCTGCTTCGGAGAGATGGGTACAGTCCGGCCGTATGAGCAGTACCGGTGATTCTATTGTTATTCGGAAAGGAGCAATTACGAATCCTTGCTGTCCGTTCAAATCGTTGATATCCAAAAAAACCGAAGGGGAACCGGATGTTTGCATTACGAACCGTGGAGATGCCTCCTCCGGCAACTTGAAGATCGCAAAAGATGTGTCCTGTTCGACAAGTGTGTCTAAGATGCGGTATGCGTTTTGTCCTCTCATCTCTTCTTCAATACGCTGTTAACCACCCTGATGGAGGAAATTAGTTTGTTGGTTGAAGTAAAGATATCCACATTCCATACATGGGAGGAGCGTCCTTTATGGATGATGGTTCCAACGGCACGTACCGTGTCTCCTTCGTGCGCGGAAGATATATGGTTGCCGCTGATCTGCATACCTGCGACCATCTCGTCCGGTTCGCAAATAATCATTGATCCCATTCCGGCCACCGTTTCGGCCAGGGCTAACGAAGCGCCGCCGTGTAGTATGCCAAAAGGCTGACGGGTGCGTTCGTCGACGGGCATCACGGCTTCAATCCGGCCTGAGGAAGCGTAGGTGTATTGAATTCCCAGGTTGCCCATCAGTGTATCACGGTTGCCGGCGTTCAACGTATCCGGCGAAATATCCGCCGGACGAACCCCGGCAATAATAAATTTCTCTACCGCAGCGGCTACTCCGTCGTTGTCGTTGCTTTCGGTGATATAGTCGGCACACGCTTTGATGGAATCCTGTGCGTTCCCCATGGCCACTCCAAGGCCTGCGAGCTGGATCATGGAAACATCCCTTCTGCCGTCGCCTATTGCCATTACCTCTTCTGCTCCGACTCCGAGTTTTTCCATTAAAACCCCCAATGTGTTTCCCTTATCAATAAACTCCGGAACCACTTCAAGGAAGAATGATTCCGACCGGTAGACATCGAATACGCCGGCCAAACGTTTTCTCCAGTGATCTTTCAAGGCTACGAGTGCCGCTTCGTCATCACTGACCACCACACACTTGCAGGGAGAGAAATCCACTGCAGCTGAAAGGTTTTCCACAGCCACGATTTCCATACCATTCAGTTTTGCTTCATTCTGAATATGTATGTTCTCCGGATTAGTTGTGATAAGCTGATCGTTATGATACGTAAAGATGTCGAAGCCGTTCTTCTGCGCTTTTCGCTCCAAATAGGAGATCATGGACGGATCGATCCTTTTTTCGAATAAAACTTCATCATTCCCCACGTCAATGATTTGTCCCCCGTTATACGAAAGGATGTATCCACCCCATTTTTTTAACTCCAATTCTTCAATCAGGTGACGCAACCCGTACGTCGATCGGCCGGAAGCCAATACAACGTGCACTCCTATGTGCTGTATTTTTAAAAGCGCAGTGAACGTTTTATTTGATACCTTTTTTTTACTGTTCACCAATGTACCGTCCACATCAAGAACCAAAAGTTTATATTGCATACGAATTAGAATATTTATTTTCCCTTGTTGCTTCACTATTGTCACAAAGATAAAAAACTATTGCTATAATTACAACGAATATCTCTGGTTTGCACAATAAGCGGGGAGTAAATAGCCTGCCGGGGTCTTTCCGCAGAAATTTGTTGCGCCGCGATAAGGCTAAATCGGTTCGATGATGCTAAATTTGCAATAGTTTTGAACGGATTATGAACGAAGATGCAATGAACACGGTACTTATAGTGGATGACGAGGCGCAGATACTGAAGCTGTTGTCGAGAATTATAGGTTTGGAGGGATATCATGTGGCGACTGCTTCCGACTGCAAATCGGCTTTGAAACAAATAAGCCGGGAGGCCCCTCGAGTGGTTTTGTGCGATGTGTTTCTTCCCGACGGCAACGGTGTCGATCTGGTATCGGAAATAAAAAAGAAATCACCCGACACCGAAATCATCCTGCTCACCGCCCATGGCAATATCGCCGACGGTGTGCAGGCTATCAAAAACGGCGCGTTCGACTATATTACCAAAGGCGACGATAATAATAAAATCATTCCCTTATTGGCGCGGGCGATGGAGAAGACGTGCATGAACGCCGCCATGCGCAACGTCGAAGCAACGCCCGATTCACGCTATTCGTTCGATTCGATTATCGGCCGGTCGGCGTCGATTAAACAGTCCGAAGCATTGGCCCGAAAGGTGGCTGCGACCGCTGTGGCTGTACTGCTTACCGGCGAGACCGGCACGGGCAAGGAGGTATTCGCTCAGGCTATCCACCATGCGAGCGGCCGGGCAAAGAACCGCTTCGTGGCTGTTAACTGTTCCGCGTTGAGCCATGAGCTACTCGAAAGCGAGCTCTTCGGATATAAGGCAGGCGCTTTCACCGGCGCGATGAAAGATAAAAAAGGACTCTTTGAAGAAGCCGACGGGGGCACTATCTTTCTGGATGAGATCGGGGAGATGCCGGTCGATTTGCAGGTCAAACTGTTGCGTGTGCTGGAAAACGGCGAATATATGAAGGTGGGTGATACCAAGCCGGTGCGGGCTGATGTGCGCCTCATCGCGGCTACCAACCGCAACCTGAAAGAGGAAATTGCGGGAGGTCGTTTCCGCGAAGACTTGTTTTACCGTATCTCGATATTTCAAATACACTTGCCTCCATTGCGCGAACGGACAGGCGACATCCCCCTATTGACACACTATTTTATTGACAAGTTTTCGGGCAAGCAGCCCAATTCTGTGTGTACGGCTACTCCCGCCTATATGGATATCCTTGCCAAGCAGCCTTGGAAGGGAAACGTGCGCGAATTGCAGAATGTCATCGAGCGGAGCCTGATCGTTCGCGAAGGTGATACGTTGGACGTGCAAGACCTGCCTTTGGAGTTGCAACACACCCGCCATGCCGTTGCCGAAACCGATGAGCTGGCCGGTCTCGAACTCTCGGAGGTGGAAAAGCACCACATCGTGCGCATTCTCGAATACACCCACGGCAATAAAGCGGAGGCCGCACGCATCCTGAAAATCGGCCTCACCACCCTGTACCGCAAGATTGACGAATATCATATTTCTTTCGACATCCTGCCGTCGTTGCCGAAACACTGAGCCGCGCCTGTTGCAACCAAGCCGGCCTTTGCAGAAAAGGTTTTTTCACTTGTTTCCTGCTTAGTCTTAATATCACTTATCCCTCCGCACTTCCTTTCCAAAATGACATGGCTTTTTCAAAATGAAAAGGTGTAACCGGGTAATAATATCGCAGTCTTTTGTGCTTTAATCTGGAAATAAGAAATATACATATAAGAGGACTTTTCTGGTATGTTATTTGGTTTATAGTCGTGATTATAAAAGATTTATTTTTCATGACAAGAATGTTTGCTAAATTAGAAAGGTTATTAATCGGTAAAAGCTTAAAGACAAAGGAATTGAAATCCGAGAAATTCAATGTTTTCTGGGGATTTCCGGTGTTGTCGAGCGATGCCGTCTCGTCGGTGGCTTATGCCGGTGAAGAAATACTTTGGGTTCTTGTTCCCCTCATGGGCCTTCTCGCATACCAATCGATGTTTTATGTCGCATTGGGCATTGTTTTTTTGCTGGTATTGGTGGCACATTCCTATCGTCAAACGATCAATGCCTATCCACAGGGTGGCGGGTCGTATACGGTAGCGAAAGAAAATTTAGGAACGATTCCCGGGCTGGTAGCAGGGGCGTCGTTGATGGTAGATTATGTGTTGACTGTGGCGGTAAGCACATCGGCGGGCACGGCGGCAATTGTTTCGGCGATCCCTGCTCTTTTGCCTTACAGAGTGGAAATAACGCTGTTTTTTAGTGTGATCCTTATTCTGGGAAATCTGAGAGGAATACGCGAATCATCCAAAATGTTCGGTGCCCCTACCTATTTGTTTATACTCGTTATTCTGATGATGATCGTTGCCGGAATATTTAAGGTGGAGGTGGCGGGGTACGAGCCGGAGCCCCTTTACGAGATACCGGATATGGTTTCCGATATCACGCTGCTCCTGTTCTTACGGGCGTTTTCTTCGGGTTGTACAGCCCTTACCGGTATCGAAGCGGTGAGCAACAGTGTTCCGGGCTTCAAGGCCCCCGCTCAAAAAAATGCCAAAAGAGTACTGGAACTGATGGCGTTGACTATATTGTTGATATTCGGCGGCGTGTCGTATCTGGCTACACTCTATCATGCCGTTCCCAATCCCCACATGACGGTAGTGGCGCAAATTGCTTATCAGGTGTTTGATGGCAACGCGCTATTTTATCTGGTTCAGATCATGACGGCGATTATCCTGATCATGGCTAGCAATACCGCTTTTGCCGGTTTGCCTTTGTTGCTGTCCATTATTGCAAAGGATGGATATGCGCCCCGGCAATTTGCCAAACGGGGGAAGCGGCTCGGATATTCTAACGGGATCATGGCGCTGGGTATCATTTCCGCCATTTTGGTAATCCTGTTCAAGGGCGATGTCCACAGCCTGATCCCCATGTATGCAGTAGGTGTTTTTATCTCTTTTACCTTGTCGCAATCGGGGATGTTCATGAAATGGTTCAGATTAAGAAACAAGGGCTGGCTTCACAAGGCTGTTATTAATGGTACGGGCGCTTTGTTCACTTTTGTAACCGCAGCAATCATCGGCGTCAGTAAATTTATGGGCGGTGCATGGGCCGTATTTATTATTATTCCCGTTTTGGTTTACGGAATGTATATCATCAAACGGCATTATAATGAAGTCGTCAAACAATTGAGCCTGTCGATGGACGAGCGCCCCAAGGAGAAGATCGATTTCGCCACACAGAAACGATATGTTATCGTACCCATCGATTCGGTGAACAAGTCTTTTCTGAAAGCGTTGAATTATGCACGGTCCATCTCGGAGAATATTGTTATTTTTCATGTGTCGGTCGATGATGCGGCAACCCATGCACTGTTGAAGAAATGGAAGGAATATAATGTGGGCATTCCGATCGTGGTCAGGAAATCGCCTTATCGGAGTATCCTATCTCCTCTGGTGCAATTTATCGAATCGGACGAATACGGCGTCGGCCCGAAAGATACCGTTACGGTGGTGATGCCCCAACTGGTCATTACCAAATGGTGGGCCAACTTGCTTCATAACCAAACGTCATTGTTTATCCGGACGCGGCTTCTGACAAAACGCAATATTGCCCTTGTGACCATTCCTTATATTATTTTTGAAGATTAGATAAATAGTAAAAAACAATTCGATGAATATTAAAACGAAATTATTACTCGGACTAGGTATACTTGCCGGAATGATCGTCCTGCTGGTATCATTATCAATCTTTAATTTACAGATATTAACCGAAGTGGAGCCGAACAGTCCTAAAGCGCCCGTCTATCTGGAGCGTGCGTTGTTGTGGATATCCGTCATCGGCGTCATTTGCATTGTTACCGGGGTGGTGCTGTGGGTATGGTTGCCGTCTTCGATCAATAATACTATCCGCAAGCTCACCGACGGCATCATGGAAATAGCGAATCATAATTACGAAAAACGGCTCGATATTAAACCGCATGAAGAGTTTTACGGCGTGTCGGAGAGTTTCAACCGCATGGCCAAGCGGCTTACCGAATACCGCGAAAGCATATTGGCGGACATCCTTGCTGCCAAACGTTTTCTCGAGGCAATCGTAAACAGTATCAACGACCCGATCATCGGGTTGAATAACGAGAAAGAGATTCTCTTCATCAATGACGAGGCGCTCACTATTTTAAATCTTAAGAGGGACGATGTGATCCGTAAGTCGGCTGGAGAACTCGCACTCAGAAACGACCTGCTGCGGAGGTTGGTGCGAGAGCTTATCACCCCTTCCAGCAATAAGGAGCCGCTGAAAATTTATGCCGACAACAAAGAGAGTTATTTCCGGACATCCTATATCCCTATCCAATACAAAGACGAGGAAAAAAACACCATCACGAACTTGGGGAATATTATCATGCTCAAGAATATTACGGAGTTTAAGGAGCTCGACTCGGCCAAAACCACCTTTATCTCTACGATTTCGCATGAGTTGAAGACGCCTATTTCGACCATTCTGATGAGCCTGAAATTGTTGGAGGATGCGCGTGTCGGGAGCTTAAACGCCGAGCAGCAGCAGTTGTCGACAAGCATCGAGGAGAATGCTAAAAGGTTGCTCGATATTACTTCCGAGTTACTGAATATCACGCAAATCGAAAACGGCCGCTTACAACTCCGCCCGCGTATTACCAAACCCATCGAACTGATACAATATGCCATTAAAGCCAATCAGGTGCAAGCCGATAAGTTTGGCATCCGAATAGAAGTGGATTATCCCGAAGAGGGCAAAATCGGCAAGTTATTCGTCGATAGCGAAAAATAGCATGGGTGCTGACCAACCTGCTCAATAACGCCATCCGGTATTCCAAGGAAAACAGCCGTGTGGTAATCGGTGCCCGGCAGGAAGCGGGTATCATCGAAATGTATGTCCGTGACTTCGGAAAGGGTATCGACCCGCACTACCATCAAAGCATCTTCGATCGTTATTTCCGCGTGCCCGGAACAAAAATACAGGGCAGCGGATTGGGTTTGTCCATTTCGAAAGATTTTGTAGAGGCGCATAACGGCACGCTCACCGTCGAGAGCGAGATCGGGAAGGGCAGTACCTTTATTATACGGCTGGAAAAGTAATGTAAGGGACGCAGTAAGGCGCTAAAGCCAGCCATGATCCTTATACCACTGGACCGTTTTCTCTACACCCTCTTTCAACCTGTATCCCGGCTGAAAACCGATGTCGTCCTTCAGGGGCGTTATATCGCAAGCCCAGTTGCGCTGTTTCATGATGTGGTATTTGTCGGTGTTGAAAGTGGTGGCTTTTCTGCAAAGCGCCGCTGCTCTTTCGCTGATGAATGCGGCCGGTTTCACCAGAAAAAGGGGTATCTTCAACCGGATCACATGCTTTTTATGGAGTGCATCCTGTACGATAGCGTTGAATTCCCTGTCGGTGTAACAGTCTCCGTCTGAAACAACATATTCTTTTCTCCGGATGCCTTTTTTTATGAGTGTGAAGATGACATCCACCAGGTCTTCGCTGTAGATAAACGATAAAAGCTGCTTCTTGAAGCCTGCTCCCACATCTAATCCGCTTTTTACCGCCTTCATAAGAATGTAGTAATCTCTGTCGCGCGGACCGTAAACGCCGGTAGGACGGAGAATCAGGTAGGGAAATCCCTCCATACTTTTCAAGTAATTTTCGGCTTTCAGCTTACTTCTGCCATAGGCCGTGTTGGGATTAGGCGTGCAATCGCATTGAATAGGCGTATAGTTTATTTCGTCTCCCATGCCGATTGCGCTGAGCGAACTCATCAAAACGAACGAGTCGGGGACGGCATCAATTTCTATAAGGGCATCCACAAAATGCCGGGTCTGTTCGTAATTTACATTATCGAAATCCGATTTACGGAGGGCTTTCGTCAGGCCGGCAATATGTACGATGTGGTCAAAACGGCCGTTTTTATCCACAAATTCACCAAGTTGCTTTTTTAGTTTCTTTTTATCCGCGTAATGCAAATCGATAAAACGGATACGCTCGTCCTGCAGGTATTGGCGACTGCTGCTCCCGCGAATACCGGCCCAGGTCTCGTAGCCCAATTCCAGTGCTTTGTCCACTGCTGTACTGCCGATAAATCCGCTGGCTCCGGTAATAAGAATTTTTTTCTCGTTCATGTCTCTGCCTTTCATCGTTCTGCAAAAATAGTGATAACTTCAGGATTGGTAATGAAAAAATAAAATAATCGTATGAATCCGAAATTTTTCCTTACTTTGCGATAACTAAAACGACGTTCTGTTTGTTTTAGGTAGAAATAAACGTTTTCGCCAAGCAATGTGCAGAACACAAATGAATTTGGATTATGCCGTTGTTAGGGAACGACGAACTTTAGTGAACATTTTCGCCGAACAATGAGTGGAAAACAAATTTATTAAATTAAACTATGAGTAAAAAAGAAACGACAACTCCTCCCTCTACCAAACCCAAGAAGAAAGACCTTACGGTTTCCATTATCGATTTTCTCACACAAAACAAGGATAAGCAGTTTAACTATAAGCAGATAGCAGCTGCGCTGAATGTCCGTGGAGAAGAGGGGCGGCGTGTGCTGGTAAAAGTGCTCGATAAGCTTCGTGATGAGGATGTGTTGCTGGAGACATCCCGCGGAAGATATCGCGTAAACAATCGCGGATTAATGCTCGAAGGCCGTTTTGAACGGAGGAGTAACGGTAAAAACTTCTTTGTACCGGACGACGACGGAAACACTATATATATTCCCGAGCGTAACAGCAAGCATGCTATGAACGGTGATCGCGTGCGTGTACAGCTGCTTGCCAAGCGTAAACGCGCAGAAACCGAAGGCACTGTGGTGGAAATTCTGGAACATACGCAAAGTCGTTTTGTGGGTGTACTGGATGTACAGAAGCATTTTGCTTTTCTTGTGATGGACAGTAAATACTTGTCGAACGATATATTTATTCCGAAGGAAGATCTCAACGGTGCCAAAAACGGCGATAAAGTAGTCGCGGAGATTGTGGAATGGCCTGAAAAAGCGAATAATCCGATCGGAAAAGTGATTGATGTGCTTGGTAAGCCGGGGCAAAACGATACGGAAATGCACGCCATTCTGGCTCAGTACGATTTGCCGTATAAGTATCCCGAAAATGCAGAAAAGCTTGCCGATCTGATACCGGCAAAGATTGATGAGAAAGAGATTGCCCGGCGCGAAGACTTCCGCGATGTATTCACCATTACCATCGACCCGAAGGATGCCAAAGATTTCGACGACGCGCTCTCGCTCCGCAAAATATCTCCCACCTTGTGGGAAGTGGGAGTGCATATTGCCGATGTGACGCACTATGTGAAGCCGGGAGACTTGATTGACAAGGAGGCAGAAAATCGCGCAACCTCCATTTATCTGGTGGACAGGACTATTCCCATGCTTCCCGAGCGGTTGAGCAATAGCTTGTGTTCGTTACGTCCGAATGAAGAAAAACTGTGCTTTTCGGTTATTTTCACTCTGAGTGAAAATGCAGAGATTAAGAAATCACGCATCGTACGCACAGCCATCAAATCCGACAGCCGCCTCACTTATGAAGATGCGCAAACCGTTATTGAAACAGAGAAAGGTGATTTCTCCGCAGAAATTCTAAAGTTGAATCATTTCGCCAAACAATTGCGCGAAAGGCGGTTTGCCAGCGGAGCTATTAATTTTGACCGCTACGAAGTGAAATTCAATCTCGATGAAAAAGGGAAACCGCTGGGAGTCTATTTTAAGGAATCGAAGGAAGCCAATCACCTCATTGAGGAGTTTATGCTTCTGGCGAACAAGGCTGTTGCCGAAGCCATAGGAAAAGTGCCCAAGGACAAGAAAGCCAGGACATTTGTCTATCGCGTTCACGACGTACCCGATCCTGAAAAACTGGACACCCTCAATACGTTTATCCTCCGTTTCGGACATAAGATCAAGCCGGACGGGACAAAAATAGAAGTGGCGAAAAGCATCAATTCGCTGTTGGACAAGGTGCAGGGGCGCCCTGAGGAGAATCTGGTGGAAACAATTGCCATTCGCACCATGTCTAAAGCCATCTACTCCACCAAGAATGTCGGGCACTACGGATTGGCATTCGATTATTATACACATTTCACTTCACCTATCCGACGGTATCCCGATATGCTTGTACACCGTTTACTGGAACGCTATCTGGAGGGTGGAAGAAGTGTGGAACAAGCTCCGCTGGAAAGCGAGTGCAAGCATTGTTCGGAGATGGAACAGGTGGCTTCCAATGCAGAGCGCGATTCCATCAAATACAAACAGGTGGAATTTATGTCGGATAAAATCGGAAAAGTATACGATGGTGTCGTCTCCGGCGTAACAGAGTGGGGTATATATGTTGAAATCAACGAAAACAAGTGTGAAGGCATGATTCCCATCCGTGAACTCGATGACGATTTTTACGAACTGGATGAAAAAAACTATAGGCTGGTAGGCCGCAGAACCAAACGGGAATACCGTCTTGGACAACCGGTTACTATTCAGGTGGCAAGAGCAAACCTGGATAGAAAACAGTTGGATTTCATATTCGCCTGAGGCTATCTCTTTCTAAAAAACGAAGTTTTACTAAAGGCGTGTTGAAAAAAGATCGGACCCTGGTGTTCGGTCTTTTGCCATTTCAGAGCGTCTTGAAGTTCCGGAAAAGGAGCGAGATAATAGTTCCTGTCTGTATTATCCACAACTAAATACCCTCCTTTTTTCAGGTGGGGTATGCCTCTTTTCACACAACAATTTCTTGCTCTGCCGTCCACTACAACAATATCAAAACACTCTTCAGGATAGGCGTCAATAGCTTTTACGTACTTTTCGAATGAAAGCCCGGCGGAATTCATGTCTTTCGACACGAAATCATCCGGGTTACGATAATCTTTTTGGCTGAAATCCTCTATCCTCTCACCTCTTATCTCGTTATAATCTACGTTCAACAGTCTGAGTTCTTCGAGTTTTTCTTTCAGAAACCCACTCCAGGCTGAGTCATGTTCAATACTGGTTACTCGCTTGCATTTCGAAGCAAAAAACAGGGTCGATCCGCCCGAACCCCACTCGAAAACATTCATCTCCGGCGTACAGATTTCCGAAAGAAAATCAAGGGCATCGTACGTCATCCACGGCAAGCAACGAGTCAGCGTTGTATCACCCGATTTTTTGTCCCTGTACCATCTTCGGTACTGTTTTATATGTGATAAAGTCTTGTTTTTTAACGCGTAATCAAAAGCGAAGCGAACGTATAACAAAAATTCTTTCATACGATTATATTATTTTTCTTCTTGTAAGTGTATGGAACTTTTCCGTTAAGCTAAATGAGCAGAAAGCAAGCTTGCTTGTGTTGGGCCATAGCAAGGAAAAGTAGAATATTATTCAACTCGCGATAATCATGTTCTTGGGTGAACTATTTGCGTTAAGCTAAATGAGCAAAAGGCAAGCTTGCTTGCATTATGCCATAGCGAGCAAATATCTAACTTTAGTGAAATGATTTAAATGCTCGTTTCATTGTTTCTTTTTTCTCGAACCAGTCTTCAATCTCTTTCAGCATTTCAAGTTTCATTATTTTACACAGGAGAATGTATGAAATGCTTATGATGGCCAGATTAATAATGATATATAG
>AGTN01518073.1_pt1 | contig 23635 bp, 18 predicted proteins | sample 314218 | NCBI WGS metagenome assembly AGTN01 (sample SAMN02954264, study PRJNA73603) | bioreactor metagenome | biome: terrestrial; feature: non-aerated bioreactor; material: poplar woody material; isolation source: poplar biomass | place: USA | collected 2006-12 | reverse complement strand
CCCGCGCCGCCTCGGCCTCGGCTTCCATCCGCTTCTTGTCGACGGCGTTCTGCTTGAACACCTGCACCGCCTGCGCCATCTCCCCGATCTCGTCGGTCCGCTCCAGCGCCGGAACCTCCACGTCCAGCCGGCCGCCGGCCAGATCCCCCATGGCGTGGGTCATCCGCGTGATCGGAACCAGGATCGAACGGGCGATGAGGGTCGCCACCAGCAGGCCGACGGCCACGGCGATCAGGCTCAGCACGCCGGTCAGCCATTTCTGGCGCGACGAGGTATCGAGCGTGCTGATGCTGATGGCGTCGGATTCCGCCAGTTGGGATTCGCGCACCTGCTCGGCCAGTTCGGCGAACTTGGCGCCGCGCGGGGCCAGTTCCTTGTTGACGATGTCGGTCTTGTCGAACTGGGCCTTGATGCTTTCGGCGAAGGACTTCTCGTAGGACGCCATCAGGGTGCTGGCCGTTTCGGCGAAACGGTGCAGTTGCGGGTCCTGTTCCGTATCGCCCAGGGCCTTGAGGTGCTCGGTGGCGATGGCGAGCTGCTGGCTGGCCTCCTTGGCCTGCTCCACCTGGGGGGTGATGAGGAAGCGGGCCACCATCAGGCGGGCCGTCAGCACGTTCTCCAGCGCCCGTCCGGCCGCCGCCGCCTGCTCGCCGCCCCGCACGGAAACCTGGTCGCGATAGGTCTGCAGCGCCCCCAGGGTCTGGTTGCCGATGGGGATCAGCGATTCGTTCAGCAGGGAATCGCTGCGTTTGCTCAGTTCCACGGCCTTGTCCAGCAGGGTGCCGTATTCGCCGAACAGCCGGATCATGGCGTCGATGCTGGCCTTGCGCTCGGTGCTGTCGGCGGCGCCCGCGGCCTCGTCCAGGGAGGCGCGCAGCCTGGGCTGCAGGGCGTGGACGCGCTCCAGGGCGCTGGCGTCGTTCTGCTCGGTGTAGAGCAGCACGTTGCGGCGCAGGTCGGAGACGCTGCGGTCGATCTGCTGGATGCGCGTGGTGTCGGCGGCGACCGTGCCGAACCGCTCGACATTCGTGCTCACCGTGACGAAGCCCCAGAAGGCGAGACCCGCCACCAGGACGAGAAGGAAAATGATTCCGAGGAAGCCGCCATAGATGCGCTTCTTGACGGTGAGCCCTGTCGCCATGTTGATTTTCCCTTTTGTCCCAGGCTTTTAAGCGGCCGCGCCGGCAGCGATGTCGCCGATCACGTCGAAATCGAAGACGCTGTTGAGGTCGAGGAGCGCCACCATGCGGCCGTCGACCGTGACCAGACCGGTCAGGAAGTTGGTGGAAGCGCCGTGGTCGAGCTGAGGCACCGGCTGGATGTCGCCGATGGGAATGGTGATGATGTCGGCCACCGCGTCCACCAGGATGCCGGCCACCCGGGTGCCCACCGTCACCACGATGATGACGTGGCGCGGCGACGCCTCGGTCTGGACGCTGCCGAAGCGCGCCCGCAGATCGAGGATGGGAACGATGGCGCCGCGCAGGTTGATGACCCCGCGGATGAAGGCCGGGGTGTTCGGCAGTTCCGTGGTGGCGGTCCAACCCTTGATTTCGCGGATCGCCATGATGTCAACCCCGTATTCCTCGTCGCCGATGGTGAACGAGATGAACTGTTTGGTGGAGGTTTCCGACATCTGTCCTCGACACGTGCTATAGTTGCGGTTTCAAGCCGTGCCGAGAACAATACCTCAAGCCTGCGGGATCGAGAAGTCGATTCGCGCCTTAACGCAATGTTACCAGTGTTGTGCGCAGTCCAATTGTTATATCAGTGCAGGGGAGCGCCGGACGGGCGCTGCAAAGTCTCGCGCAGTATTTCGCGCAGTGCGGGGGGCTGGATCGGTTTGTGCAGGATGGCCAGGCCGCTGGCCTCGACTTCGCGCAGGCGTTCGGGCGCGGTGTCGCCGGTTATGATGATGCTAGGAATGGCGGCGGCGTAATGGTCGCGGATATGGGCCACCGCCTCGGTGCCGGTGCGGCCCTCGCGCAGGCGGTAATCGGCCAGGATGATGGCGGGAGGCGTCTGCATGGCGGCCAGTTGCTCCATGGCCTCGGCCTCGGACCCGGCCGCCAGCACCCGATACCCCCAGCTCTGCAGCACCAGGGACAGGCCCTTCAGCACCACCGGTTCGTCGTCGATCAGCACCGCGAGGCAATTGCCGTCCAGCGGCTTCATGTGCCGCACCGGGCGCCTGGGTCTGGCGCTGGTGGCGCCGCGCCCGAGCGGAACCTCGACCGAGAACAGCGTGCCGCGACCCGGTGTCGACGACACCCTGACCCGATGCTTGAGCAGCCGGGCCAGCCGGTCGACGATGGCGAGGCCCAGCCCCAATCCCTGGCTGCGGTCGCGCTCGGTGTTTCCCAACTGGGTGAATTCCTGGAAAATCTCCTGCTGCCGTTCCGCCGGAATGCCGATGCCGGTATCCCAGATCTGGATCACCAGGGTGTCCCCCTGGCGGCGGCAGCCCAGCAGGATGCGCCCGCGATGGGTGTAGCGCACCGCGTTGGAGACCAGGTTCTGGATGATGCGGGCCAGCAAGGCGGGGTCGCTGCGGATGATGGCCGAGGACGGCACCATCCGCATCTCCAGCCCCTTGTCCTGGGCCGGGGGCCCGAAATCGGTGGCGACGCGGTCGAGCAGGGCGGCGACGCAGAAATCGGTCTCGCGCGGCGCCACCATGCCGGCGTCCAGCTTCGAGGCGTCCAGCAGCGAATCGAGCAGGATGTTGAGGCCTTCCAGCGAGCGCTGCAGGTCGTCGAGGATGGCCTTTTCCGCCTGTCCCGCCAGCTTGTGGGACAGCACCGAGGCGAAGAACACCAGGGCCTGGACGGGCTGGCGCAGGTCGTGGCTGGCCGCGGCCAGGAACTTGGTCTTGGCCATGTTGGCGCGCTCGGCCTCGGCGCGCGCCGCCTCGGCCTGGCTGCGGGCGGACTCGGCCACGTCCCTGGCGCGGCGCAGATCCTCCTCGTGGCGCTTGCTGTCGCTCAGGTCCCTCGACACGCTGGTGTAACCCGCCAGGGTGCCGTCCTCCTTGCGCAGCGCCGTGACGACCTCGTGGACGATGAAGGTGGTGCCGTCGTTGCGCACGCGCGGCCCTTCCTCCTCGCAGCGGCCGTTGCGCAACGCGGTGGCGAGCATCCGTTCGGCATGACCCGTCTCCGGCAGATGGAACCGCGACGACGGCTGGCCTTCCGCTTCCCCGGCGGTCCAGCCATACAGCCGCTCGGCCCCGGCGTTCCAGCTGACGACCGTGCCGTCGGGGGCGAACAGGGTGATGGCATAGTCGCGCACGCCGTCCACCAGGGCGCGGAACCGTTCGTCGGCGGCGCGCAGACGCTCCTCGGCCGCCTTGCGGTCGGTGATGTCGCGGATGATGCCGGCGAAGATGCGCTCGCCGCCTTGGGCGCTTTCGCCCACCGCAAGGTCCATGGGAAAGACCGACCCGTCCTTGCGCCGCCCCTTGACCTCGCGGCCGATGCCGATGATGCGGGCGTGGCCGGTGCGCAGATAGTTGCGCAGGTAGCCGTCATGTTCGGCACGGTAGGGTTCGGGCATCAGCATGCTGACGTTGCGGCCCACCACCTCCACGGCGCGGTAGCCGAAGATGCGCTCGGCCGCCGGGTTCAGACTGCGCACCAGGCCGTGCCCGTCGATGGTGATGATGCCGTCCACCGCCGCGTCGAGGATGGCGCGGTTGCGCGCCTCGGATTCGCGCAGCGAACTCTCGATGCGCTTGCGGCCGGTGATGTCGCGCACGGTGCCGGCGAAGATGCGCCGCCCGCCGAGGCGGGCCTCGCCCACGGCCAGATCCATGGGAAACAGCGATCCGTCCTTGCGCTGGCCCTGCACCTCGCGCCCGCTGCCGATGATCTTGGCCTTGCCGCTCCATAGATAGTTGCGCAAGTATCCGTCATGCTGCGAACGGTCGGGTTCGGGCATCAGCATGTTGACGTTGCGGCCCACCACCTCGTCGGCGCGATAGCCGAAGATGGTTTCGGCGCCGCGGTTGAATCCTTCGATCCGGCCGCGCTCGTCGATGGTGACGATGCCGTCCACCGCCGCGTCGAGAATGGCGCCGGTGCGCGCCTCGGTGTGCAGCAGGCGCATCTCGACGTTCACGTCGCGGCGACGACCGAAAGAAAACCCCACCGTAGCCCCCGCCACGGCGCAGGCCAGAGCAAGGAACACCAGGAAGACGGCATCGGGCATGAAGGGCGTACTCCGGTTTGGCAGCGGCGGCAGGTAAGCCGGACTTAATCGTCCGCCATACGCCGGTGAACCGGAAATACCGACAATGAGCGAGGGTTCTTGGCCGAATAGGTATATCCGGCCAAGACGCCGGGGGCGGGGGCCGGTATGTTCCGGCCCCCGCCCCGCCGACGCTGAACGTCCCCGAATCGCCTGTTTTTGTTATTCGTTGCGGGGGACGGGCACCGCCGCCGTCATGCCACGGCGGCGGTGCCGTCGGTGCGCCCTCCGGCCTTCGCCATGGCCAGAAAGCGCAAGCATTGCTGTTCCTTGTCGTAGCCCAGCAGGGTCCCGAGGATGAAGTCCTCCTCGGGCGACAGATGGCTCAAGGGCTTGGTCACTACGCGCCGCGCGGTTTCGACCCAGGCGGCGCGCCCGAACAGGACGTTGACCTTGGCGGCGCTGACGTGGTGGACGTGATAGGCGATGGCTTCGGCTTCCAGGCGCTGCGTGATCGGCAACGCATCCTGCGAACTCATCGTCATCATGAACATCTGCCGCACCCCTTTGCGGAACTCGTAGAGGTGGTGCTGCAGAAACTTCATCGTCGCCGATGTCACTTCAACTGGCTGATCCATGCGTTGATGCGCCCTTCGCTCTTGGAGGACTGGCCGTCCTGGTCCAGGGCCAAGCCGACGAACTTGCCGTCGCGCTCGGCCAGCGAGCCGGAATAGTCGTAGCCGGCGGTGTCGGTGAAGCCGACGACCTGCGCACCCTTTTCCACCACGTGGTCGTACAGGATGCCCATGGCGTCGACGAAGCTGTCGGGATAGCTGACCTGGTCGCCGGTGCCGAACAGCGCCACCTTCTTGTTGGTCAGGTTGGCGTCCTTCAGGGTGGCGATGTTGTCTTCCCAGTCGCATTGCAGATCGCCCAGGCCGTAGGTGGGCGAACCGAGGATGAGGAGGTCGCAGTTCTCGAAGTCGGCGACGCTGGCCGACTTGATGTCCAAGGCCTTGCCCTGGACCTTGCTGGCGATGCGAGAGGCCAGCGCCTTGGTGGCGCCGGAATCCGAACCGTAAATAACTGTAACGTTCATTCGTCTCTCTCTTCGGTTAAGCGTTGCATCTGCGGTGGCAATGATGGCGGAGCGAATGCAAAGACTGCAATATCCCGCAAGGTTAATGCAATTGCGAGGCACTCGCAAGGCTTTCATGCTTCGGTGAAACGGTGCGATGCCTGATGCGGCCGGTGCAGGGCAGGGGGAAGCGGGTGGAGACGGGAAATGAAAAGGACGGCCGTCCAGAATCTGGATCGCGACGGCTTGGGCATGGAAAGTGGTGCTGGGCGCGTGAAATTTGCTAGAGTTTCATCCGTATGCCGTCCGGTCGGAAAGCTGTGTCGCTGAAGAGGTCCGATGCCATGAAGACGCATCCTGTTTTTGTCTTGATCGCGGTCGCGGCCCTGGCCATAGGCGGATGTACGACGCCTGCCGCCAGGACGGACTTCCCCAATCCCGATCCCGCGCACAACTCGCGCAATTCGCTCGACTGGGCCGGCGCCTATCGCGGCGTGCTGCCCTGCGCCGACTGCGAGGGAATCGAGACCGTCGTCATTCTGGCGGACGGCGGCACTTACAGCACACAGTCGAAATATCTCGGCAAGGGAACCGAGGTGTTCTCGGAACAGGGACGCTTCACATGGAACGAGGCGGGCAGCACCATCACGCTCGCAGGCCGCCAGCCCGTGCAGTATTTCGTGGGCGAGAACCGGCTCACCCGCCTCGCGCTCGACGGCTCCCGCATCACCGGAGATCTCGCGGAGAACTATGTCCTGACCAAACTCACCGACGACGTGACCGAAAAGTACTGGAAGCTGGTCGAGTTGAACGGCCGGCCCGTGCCTGCGCTGGGACGCGAACCCCACCTTATCCTCAAGGCCGGGGACGGGCGCGTGAACGGCTTCGGCGGCTGCAACACCTTCATCGGCTCGTATAAGCTCGATCCGGCCACCTCCCGCATCAGCTTCGGCCAGGTCGCCTCCACCATGATGGCGTGCGCGTCGGGCATGGACGTGGAGCATGCTTTCCACGAGGTTCTGCGCACCGTGGACAACTATTCGCTCAACGGCGACAGCCTTACGCTGAATCGCGCCCGCATGGCGCCGCTGGCGCGCTTCGAGGCGGTGTATCTGCGCTGACCAAGCGGCAGCGCCTTGCCTCGTGACCGGACTGTACCCGGAGCGGGATGGCGCACCACGAGCGCTGGCCCGGCGGATCGATAGCGGAGAGAACGGGGTTCGGATCACCGTATCGAGGACACGGTTCCTCCGGACGCTCATGGCGTCCGGAGGAGTGTTGGAAACGGCGACACAAGGCCGCGGTCTCGTTCCGAATTGGCTCGCCGGGTCCGTCGAATCCGATAAATTCAGTTTCGCATTTCTACTCCCCAAAATTGCGCTGCAACAGCAGAAGGCCGCCGAAGCCGCCCGAAAGCGCGAAGAGGCACTACGAAATAAGAAAAAGACCTTGAGAATGAAGGCATTAGAGCTTGCTCGCGCCAAAGGAACCGTCACATCCAAGGAACTTCAGCAGATCGGCGTGCCGCGCTGCTACATGACCTATATGTGCGAAGAGGGACTTTTGATTCGGGTCGGTCACGGCCTCTACCGGGCGGTGACCGAGGCGGCGGCTTAGATATTGCCACTAGCCTGTGCCCGGCCCGAGGGGACCAGCCACAGGCGAGATCCAAGCCGAAAATAGGGCACCTGCGCATAAGGTGAATCTATGCCGCTGTAACCGCGACACTACATAAAGCTGCGGAAATCGAAGACGCTATCCACCATATTCGGGTTCTGCTGGATGATGTCGGCGAATGCCTTGGAATAGACCAGGGTTACAGGAAGCTTCTTGTAAAGCGTGTTGTTGTTCCAATCCATTTTGGTGAGTCCAACGATTCCTGCGCAGGTCTCATGCCAACCGCCCGCACCACTGAACCGGCGAATCAGAACAGGCGATGGCGTTGGTTTGAGCGCGCCTTCCTTATAAACATTGTTATTCGGATTGGTGATGTGGACGCCTTGAACGCTGCCCTGCGTCCATAGCAACGCCTCGTTGGCTGATAGCGGAATATAGGTGCCACGCTGCACTGGATAGTTGTGGGCTTGCGGCGGGGATTTGAGATCGAAGCGCACACCCTTCCAATCTGTGCCTCTTACGATCTGAACCAGTTCAACATCCGTCCCATCCTTGAAACTATCGAGTGCCCCTAGCAGCTCTTCTTCCTTGAACGGCGTATTCTTATGGATTGTGACTTTTTTGGGCGAGCGCCCAAAATGCCCTCCCTGATAGATTTCTAGGCTGCGCGACAGAACGGACTGCATTTCGTAATAAGAGAGATAGGGGTTCTTGCGGCCGTCCTGCGTGAACTCCCGCGCGTCATACGCAACAAATCGGAAGCCGGTACCATCGGGATCGAATATCTGGCTGCAACAAGTCGTATATTGGTTGCCCTCGCTATCGGCTTTCATCGCGTAGCTGATACCTATGTAGGCTTCATCTTGGCGCAGGCCCGTTAGCTTCCACGGAACGCCCCCTGCCTTGGCGTAAAGAGCGACGCTCAGGCCCCACATGACATTCGCACGGCAAACGCGCGTGAAGCTCGCTTCTCGAACTATCTGGATCGGAATGTTGGACGGTGCGCAGTAGGCTTTGAGAAAGTCGTGAAAATCAAAATTCTCGCCCTCGAAGCACGCGGCCCAATGTTCCGGCAGATAAACGAGCGCGACGTCAAAATTACTTCGCAAGGAACCAAGTTGAGCTAGACACTGGAAAAGACCACGAGCAAGGTCATGTTTCTCTCCGTTGCGCGCGTGATTCTCCAGCGCATCGGGAAATGTTACGATTAGATTGTCACTTACCGTGGCAATCGGAATCCGGAAGACCTTCGAGAACCCAGAGTATTCAGGATAGTAGTTGATGGCTTCCTTCGGCTTGGCGCTGCCGTTCAATTCGCGGATGAGGCTCGGAAGTTTTTGCTGATGCAGCCTCGGTGCCACCAACGCGAGACGCAACGTGCTAGGCGTGCCGTATTTGAGGCCATAAGGCCCGTGCGTGGTCAGGCCCAGGAGTGGATGCTTATGCAGCTTGTTACCAGCGAACAGAAGGTCCGGTTCCGGTAAAGTCGCGTAACCTGAAAGTTCGCTTTGTGGCCCACTCATGACGTAAGCCTTTGCGAAAAGCCTGTCCGTGTGCCGAAAGAGAAGGAGGGGTTTTCGGCGGCGCTGCCTGAAGCAAACGTGGAAACGGTAACTTCGGTGTTTCGTGCGTCGGTGCCGACGATCACGCGCACCCAGGCGTCCAGGAGCTGGTTATACTTCTTGTTGAACCGATCGCCCCGCCGCTTGTCCATGAATTCGTCCGCAACCCGGCGGGCCCGGCTCGGCCATATCCAGATATCGGGATCAACAATAAGCCAGAATTTGCCATCGCGCAGGTCGAGCGAGACGCGCAGTGCTTCAGCCCAGCGAACGCGCTCCGGATTGGGATGCTGATCGTCGGTGGGCGCGACCAACCCATCAATCTGACCGTGAACTTTGCCAGTGATCTGGGCGAGCGCCGCAAACGCGGACTGATCCTGTGCATGAGCATCCGCAATGATGAACGCATTTTGACCGTGTGTTCTCGTCAACAGCGGCTTCTCGCGGATAATCGCGGCGCACAACGCCTCTTCAAGAAACCGCTTCAGATACAGATGCTCATCCAGCTTAAGTAAGCGGCTGCCAATATCGAGAGTGGCGAGTCCCTTGAGGTCCGCTTTGAAGTGTTCGCGCACATCGGTCTCAGTTCCCCAGGCCAGAACCGTATCGGCTTTTGTCAGGATCAACCCGCCTTCCGATTTCCGCCGCACGTCGCGCAGCGCCTCCCAGTCTTTGTCGCGGGTGAAGGTGAGACTATGGCACTCGCCAGGCAAACCCGTGAGCGGCAGCGCGTTCAGCCGCATAATGGGTTTGCCGGTGCTTGCTCCTGGCAGCGGAATTGAAACATTCGCCGCCTGTGATTTCCGAACCTTTTTGTCTAGTTCTGGCGATTTTCCTTGCAGATTGCGCCATATGCGAAGCATCAGAGAATCGAATGTTTCAATGGCGACGTATGCGGCCTTCACGCCCTTGGCGCGGGCTGCGTTCAAGAGATTTTCTATCTCAGGCGCGATCGTCGCACCTTTGATGGCTGTCCAATAGAAGCCATGCGGAAACGCATTAGGCACATTGATTGCTTCTTGGAACAGGGTCATCACGCTCTCGTCGCGTCCACTGAAGCCAGCGACAATAAAGCCAAACCGGGCGGCCGCGATCTTTAGCGCCTGCGCGAGTTCGACATTCTGGGTCGCAAGGTCTGCGGAGAGATTCTTCACGCTGTCGTAGCGGAAGTCGCCGTGGAGTTTGCAGTAGAACGGAAACTCCTCGTTATTGAGCGCTTGGACCGCCGAGCGTGAACCCTCGATATGGTAGGCGGACAGGGAACTGCCACTGACTTCGGCGACGGCCTTCTCCACGATGCTGTCGAAGTTTGTCGTGAAGGCGATGCGGCTGAATCCAGAGGAGAGAAGCGCGCCGAGTACACGATTGCCAACGGAGAGGGTGGCTTTGTCCTCTGCGAGGATGCCGGCCAAATACCGCCGCTGTCGTTCCTTGTCAGCGCCGAAGGTTTTCTCGAAATAGGTTGAATACTCTTCGGACGCCCATTCGGCCGGAAAGCCTCTGGAAACCATATAGGACTGAATACGGGATCGCACGGCTTCGAGCTGCACATCCTGCCGCGAGACATCCTCGTTTTCCTGCTGACAGTAGTAGCGCCGCTTTAAGTCCCAGATGATGTCTGTCGCAGTCGGAAGCCCTGCCGTCCGTGACGCGCCAGCGCCCAGAAACCACGCAAAATTCTGTGACCGCTCGCAGAAAATGCCTGTGAGTTGTGCCTGGTCGATGGTGGATGGTTCAGCGTTCATACTGAAGTCGCCGTGGCGTGCGCCGCATCATGCCCGCCCCTTATGGGATAACTGATTTTCCCGTCTGCGGCGCCGATCGGCCTATATTTTCTTGGCGTTTCCCCGATGCTCCCCGACATTGCGCCCCCCTTGCTTCGTCAGTCTATTATCTTTCTGTTGAGTTTACTGTATTGGCTTGTTGTTCGACATCGCTGCACCGCGCCATGAGCGCGTCGAAGGATTCCGCTTCGTCCAACAGCAATCCATCCTCGACCATTCGCCGATAGTCTTCCGCCAGCACATCGCGCGCGTCGCCCTCCGGCACCAGCCGTAGGCCACCCCCGACAGCGATCTCATAGTCGATAGGTCGTCCTTCGGCGTCTTTTTCCGAGAAGAAGATGGTCTTGTGTCTGGCTACCGCTCGCGCGATTTCCGTATCTGCGATGGCGCGTACCGCATGGCCTGTCTCTCCTAACCGGGCAACATCGTGCCAATGACGCGCGAACCGATCCGCGCCCCGGAAGCGGCCCTGCGCGCAAAAGACATGGATGGCGGTCGCCTTTTCCCAAAAGGTCCGTTCGATCCGCATTACGCGCGGCGTCGCATGAGGAAAAGCGAGCTGCGACAGGTGCGCCGCCGCATCGCAGACAACGGGCAATGCTTCCCAAGGCTCACCCGTCGAGCGCGCGCCGAACTCCAGCATGACCGCCGGCCGGACATAGCCTGTTCCCGCCGCGATAGGCTCATATTCGATGTGGATCTTGTCGTCCTCGGCGCGCGCCTGTGCCGACAGTCCGCCGGCGGTCAACGCCGATACCACTACGGGCAGGGCCACGGCCTCGATCCACGTCGGGAGCCGGACGCGGATTTCCTTCGACCATTTCCGCTCCTGGCTCCGGGTGGACGGCAAGGCATCGGGATCATCCGCAAGCAGGTCGGGCGCGAGGGCGCGGATGTCATAGGTGAGATCGACGTCCTCGGAAAAGCGGCGGATGACGCCATATGCCTTCGAGAGTGATGTGCCACCCTTGAAGACGAGCTGCGCGCCGAAGGGCGATGCGAACAGTGTCTCCAGCGCCCAGACAACCCAAATGTCCTTCTCCAGAAGATGAACCGGACGGCGCGAGGCCGCGCTGGCGACCGTCAGCGCGTCTCGCCGATCCTGGATAGAAAGCTGGAGGAAGCTGTCAGCCATTCACGACCAGCCTGCTAACCTCTTGGGCAAGCCATGTCGGCAGGCGGGGGCGGGCGCTGGCAATTTCCGCGAGCGCGCTCGCCGGCAACCGCTGTCGCAAGGTGTGGAGCGCTGGTCCGGCGTGGGCTTCGCCAAGCCAGGCAAGCGCCCGGATCGCCTCGCCGGCCGGCCGGCCGGCCATCGCCAACTGCCAGTGCGGTGCGTGCCGCAATTCGACAGTCTGCTCGCCCAGCTTCAAACGGCGGCTTCGCCCCGAGGTCAAGTAAATCGCCCGCACCGGCACCTGGGTCGTCAGGCCCAGCGCGTTCGCCGCTGCCGCGCCATGCGAGGCGATGGTCTCGCCCTTCGCACCGGCAAGGGCCTGCACCATATGCTCGACCGAGGGCGGCCGTTTACCGAAGCGGGTCTCGATGGGGCGCACATAGAGGCCGCGTCCCGCGCGTATGAGCTGTCCCCGCTGCGCCAGCCGGGAGAGGGTTTGATCCACCGCGGCGCGCGAGCCCAGATGCAGCAATTCCTTTGCGGCCACGGGAACGCCCTCCGGCAATCCCGCCACATGCTCCAGAATCCTCGTCGTTAGCCGCTGCATGGCTCAATCTCCTCGTTGTCAGAAATATAGACGGATTTCTGACAGTTTTCAAGCCCGGCAGGGCTTCCCCCGGCTAAGGGCTCTGCCCTCGCGCGGGCAAGGGTAAAGCGCCGGCAGGCCGGCGCCGTCCGGGACGGTCTCCCCGACCTTCCGCGCGGCGCCAGATCTCCGCATCGTCACGACAGCTCCCATCCGCTTGTGCAGGCCGGGTGATCCCCCTCCGTCCCGGCCGCCCTTGCCCTTGCTACCCCGGTCTCGCCGACGGGCAGGGGTGCAGCGCAGCGCTGCGCTGGCACCCCAACCCATAGGAGACTGACCATGACTAGGAAGATCGAGACCGTCACCGAAAGCGGCACCGAGATTTTCGTGCCGTTGAACAAGCTGAAAAAGTCGCCGCGCAATGCGCGGCGGACCCCGCACGGCGAAGCCGCCATCGAAGCCTTGGCGGGGAGCATCGCCGCCAAGGGGATGCTGCAAAACCTCGTGGTGGAGCCGGAAGTGAAGGACGGCGAGCCGACCGGCAGCTATTTCGTCACGGTGGGCGAAGGCCGCAGGCTCGCGCACTTGCTCCGCGCGAAGCGCAAGCAGATCAAAAAGACCGAGCCGATCCGCTGCGTTCTCGACACCGCCAACGATCCGCACGAAATCAGTCTGGACGAGAATATCACGCGGACGGACATGCACCCCGCCGACCAGTTCGAAGCGTTCCGGTGCTTGAACGAGGAAAACGGATGGGGCGCGGAGGAAATCGCCGCGCGTTTCGGCGTGACCGCCCATGTGGTGCGCCAGCGGTTGCGGCTCGGCGCGGTCAGTCCCAAGCTGATGCAGGTCTATCGTGACGGCGATTTGACCTTGGACCAGTTGATGGCCTTCGCCATCAGCGAGGACCATGCGCGGCAGGAGCAGGTTTACGACAACCTCTCTTGGAACAAGGAACCGCACACGATCCGCCGCGCCATGACGGAAACCCACGTCTCGGCGCGGGATCGCCGCGCCGTGTTCGTCGGCGCGGATGCCTATGCGGAGGCGGGCGGAAACGTCCTGCGCGACCTGTTCGTGGAGGATGGCGGCGGCTATTTCGAGGATGCCGCCTTGCTCGACCGGCTCGCCGCCGAGAAGCTGGCCGGGATCGCCGCCGAGGTTCAGGCGGCGGAAGGCTGGAAGTGGGCGCAACCGCACATCGACTATCCCCACGCCCACGGCCTTCGCCGTCACTACCCGGAGCCGGTGGAGCTTCCGTCCGAAGATCAGGAACGGCTTGACGCGGTGCAAGCCGAGTTGGATGCGCTGACCGAGCAATACGACAGCGCCGAGGAACTGCCCGATGACGTGGATGAGAAGTGCGGAGAACTGGAAGCCGAAATCGAACGGCTTACCGACCGTCAACATGCCTACGCGGCGGACGTGATCGCGCGCGGCGGCGTGTTCGTGGTGCTGAACCATGACGGCTCCGCGCGCATCGAACGCGGCTTCGTGCGGCCCCAGGACGACCGCCAGCCCGAACCGGAGGACGCGGACGAAACCCGCGCCGGGGAGGATGGCGGCTGTTACGCAGACCAGCCCGAACCCGGCAGCGATGGGGAGACGGAGGACGAGGACGACAGCAAGCCGCTGTCCGATCTTCTCATCCGCGACCTCACCGCGCACCGGACGCTCGGCCTTCGCCTCGCTTTGGGCGAACAGCCGGACGTGGCGCTGGTCGCCGTCACCCACGCGCTGGCCGCGCAGATTTTCTATCGCGGCGGCGATGACGGAACGTGCCTCGACCTGCGTTCGACTTCCGCGCCCTTGGGCGGTCACGCGGAGGGGATCGAGGACACGGCGGCGGCGAAGGCGCTGGCCGAGCGGCATGAAGCGTGGGCCGTGCAGATGCCGCAGGACGCGGCGGACCTGTGGGGCTTCGTGGTCGCGCTCGACCATGACAGCCGCATGGCGCTGTTCGCCCATTGTGCCGCGCTGACCGTGTTCGCCGTCAAACAGCCGTGGGAGCGCAAGCCCCGCGCGCTGGCGGTGGCGGACAGGCTGGCGCAAGCTGTGTCGCTCGACATGACGGCGCATTGGACGCCCACGGCGCGGACCTATCTCGGTCGCGTCACCAAGGCGCAGATCGGAGAGGCCGTGCGCGAAGCGGTGTCCGAGGAAGCCGCCGCGCGCATCGACGGCATGAAGAAGCAGCCGATGGCGGAAGCCGCCGAGCAGCTTCTGGCCGGAACCGGCTGGCTGCCCGCGCTGTTGCGGACGCCGGAGCCGGATGGGGCGCGGTCTTACGCCCACGCCGCCGAGTGATCGGCAGGGCCGGGGCCGCTTCGGCGGCCCCGGCTTCTTTTTTGTGTCTGCGGTGGTGGCCGTTTCGCCGGTCGAACCGCCTCGACCAGCGCGACGCGATTCCGGCACCATCGCCAGCGGCGCACCATGAGCGACGACTCCACATCCCCGGCTTGACACGGCAGCGCATGACGCGACCGGCGCGGGATCGCACCGGCATGACGGAGGCAACACGCTCGCCCTGCGGTCTCCCCCCACGCCGTATCCGTTCGCCCGCCATGATGCGCGGGCGCCGCTTGTCGTTCTCCCGACCGGGTCTTTGCCGCCGTTGACGCGCGGGCACAGGTCTTTGCGCGATCCGCCCGGCCGTCCCCTTGTTGAACGGGTGCGCTGAGAGCCATGACTCCTTGCGGGTCGGTCCAGACGCGGCCACGCCGCCTCGAATGGCCTGATCTGACCGAGGGTCGGCTACGCCTCGATCGCTTGCCCGCAACAGCGTCGGCCAGCTTTTTTCCGCCGCCTTCGGCTTTGCAGCGCGAAGCAAAAAAGCTGGCCGCCCCTGTCCTCCGCTGACGCTGCGGCCGCAAGCGGTGCGGTTCGATCGCCCCCCGGTCCACCGATCGCCATCGAGGCCGCGGTGGTCGCGGTCCCGAACAACCGAAAGGAGATCATCATGGCTACCATCGGCACCTTCACCAAGAACGAGAACGGCGCGGGCTACACCGGCGCGGTCAAGACCCTCACCCTCAACGTCAAGGCCAAGATCGTCGCGGTCGAGAAGGACAACGACAAGGCCCCCGACTTCCGCATCTTCGCCGGGGCGACCGAGTTCGGCGCGGCGTGGAAGAAGACCGCCAAGGAGAGCGAGCGCGAATATCTCTCCGTCAAGCTCGACGATCCGAGCTTCCCGGCGCCGATCTACGCGAGCCTGGTCGAAGCCGAGGACGGCTTCTCGCTCATCTGGTCGCGCCGCTCCGGCGATTGATCCCGGCGGATCACGACGCCCCGCTCTTCGGAGCGGGGCGTCTTTTCTGTTCAGAAGTTTCAGACACGTTGCCCGTCTTCGCCACGAAGAGATCGGCGATCGTCTTGGTATGCGCCTCCTTGATCAAGGGAGCCGCAAGACCGAGCCGTTCGCCGAACCGATCGTTGAGACGATCAAAAACGGCGGCGATGCGGCCACTCTCCAGTTCCGCTTTCCGAAGGCTGGTGCGCGCATAGGTCTGCTCGACCAACGTTCTCAGAATCACTTGCATGTTCCGCACGCTTCCTTGCAGCGAAGCGGCGGCGCATGCCTGCGTGGCCCACAAAGCCGTTGCCCAACATTCAAGGATATCGCCGGGAATACCGTCGTGGATGGCTTCAATATGCAGGTGGCGGATCGCCGGGCGATTACCGCCAAACAGGGTGAAGACAAGGCGTCCGATAAGGCGCGGCCAGGCTTCCGCGCCGTCATCACACGGCAAGACTTGCAATGAGGTCAAGGGCGCTGGCGTCGTGGCCCCACGACCGGGCTGTCCAGCCGCCGCGACGATCATCAAGATCGCGCGGAAGCGCAGGATATCGAGCGGCGTCAGGCGGCCGCCCTCAGCCCGCGCCTTGATGCGCTCGTTGAAAGACTCCACGGCAGAGACGATTTGCTGTCGCGTCGCTCGTTTTCGCGCAAGCCGCTCCTGCTCAGCGCTGCTTTCAGACTCGTGTTCTGTCTGCGGTGAAAACTCCGAGCCGCTTTCGAGCGCGTCTTCAGCATTGCCGGTCTCGTCCCCGAGATCGAGGCCTTGCGCAAGCGCGTCATCGTCGACAGGTTTGTCACGCTTTGAATCGCCTCCGAGCGCGAGGATGCGGTTGATGAAGTCGCGCACCAGACTGAGATCGCTGCCGACAAGGCTGTTGCCCGTCGCAGCGGACAGGTCCGACGCCAAACGGCGACCGGCCATGAACCGCTCATAATCGAGCGTTCGATAGGTTTCGGGGCCGTCGGCTCCCTTCGATCGGCCGCGGTCCTGCCGGGAGCTTGGTCTTTCGCCGCCATTCTCGCCGGACTCCGCCGCCTCAAGCTCATCGAGAATTTCCCAGAGCCATAAACCTTCCTCGGTCTCGTCCGCGAGCTGGAGGGCCGCGGCTTCTGCGCGCCTACCCCGCGCGTCGCGGATCGTCTCGCGCAGCCGGTCGACGGCGGTGACGATGGCCGGGGCCGAAGGACTTCCATCGGTGAACCGGAGGCGCGCGAACGCCGGCCACGCGGCGAGACCGGCGATCCGATACCGTCGCGGGGCTTCGCTCCCATTGGGCATGGGCGTGACAGTCGCCGGTAAAATCTCACCAGCGGCGTCCAGAAGTTCGATCTGTCCAGACTGACCCCTTGCGGTCGGCCACCAGAGCAGCGTGTCGAAAACACATTCAAACCGGCCGGGGGACCGTAGGGACGCCGCGTCGAGCGGAAGCGGATCTTCAGGCGCATAGGTCGGCAGCGCCGAAATCTCGATTTTGTTCGCGGGTGTGAGAACGTCCGTCAGTCCAAGTGACGCGACGACGCTTTTGCGCGTGAGACACCGGTAAAGACAAAGTTCTTCATTGCTTCCGGTGTGGCGATCCGTCCCGAGGGCAGCGACGGTGCAATTGGCGCTTCCATAGAGGACATGATCGGCCCTTGCCGTTTCAGCGATGATCAACTTGCCATGGACGAAACGGCCGTTGGTGAATTTCCCGAGCTCGTGAACGCGCGCGTCACCCACGCGCTTCTGTGTCGTTCCCGGAAACAGCGCCGTTTGGGAATCGATCAACACGAATGTCTCGCGCGGCTGGAGCGCGCGCATGAGAAACCTGAGTGCTCGAAGGTCGTGATCCCAATACGGACTCATGACGATCAGCCGTCTCACCGGCTCGTCAACGAGCGCCGTGAACCGCGCGCCGATGCTCTCAGCCATGCCGCTGCGCAACAACGCCGCGTGCGTTCCATCCGAGAGGCTGACAAGACCGTCCGCTGGTTCGGTGTCGAACAGCCAAGGGGTACGGGGACGGAGCCAGTCGAATTGATGTTCTTGCCCTTGCTGCCCCGGACCGATAAGGCCCCGGCAATACTGCCATGCGGCGGCGAGAAGTTGACGCTCGGCCAAATTCTCCGCATCGCAATCGACGTAGCCGGCGAGCTCAAGATTACCGGCAAGACCGGCCGCCGTGACGTTAGCGGAGGCGACGATCAATCGTCCGGTCCGCTGACCGAGTTGTAATGTGACTTTCGGATGGAACACGCCCGCCGCGCCGACGCCCGTCACCGTGTAATGGCGTCCGGCATGCTGCGGCAGCGCTGACGCGCCATCCAGCGCATAGTTCAGCATCCGTGTATCGGCCATCAGCATGTTGTTGAAGCACCCCGCGCCCCGAAGGCGCGGGAGAACGATCGACTCATACGCGCCGAAATCGACGCCGAATGTGGTGGCGATGCAGGTGTGAAACCCCTTCGATCCAAACAGCTCGTAGAGTTTCATGCGGCGGACTCAAGTCTTTTGGCGCCGCGCGCCGTGAGTCCGTTGTCGTCAAGGAGATGGATGTCGTCCAAAAAGGTGAGGGCCGGTCCAAGCCGTGGATTGGTGAAGACGGGACCGTCGATGTCGCGCAAGCGCAACCGGCCTTCGTCTGTCTCCATGAGGAAGGTGTAGTCGCCCTGGAAGCGGAGCTTGCGCAATGCGACGGATAAATGCCTGTTGATCACCCGTTGCTCGATCAGGCGGGCGACTGTTTCTTGAAACGGGGCCTGCAAGCGATCGTCCAGAAAGCGCAGTTCCGTCATCACCGATCGGAAGGCTTCGACATTGAACGCGCCAAGTTCATCGCCGACATTCTTGTCCGACGCACGAACGCGATTGTGGAGGGTTGCGAGAAGCCGCAGCGCGGCCCAGGCTTTTTCGGGCCCGCAAACGCCGGTTTCCCCGGCTGCCGACATCACGGTTTCGCAGAGAGACCACTCGCTCGCATCTAAATCGTCCGACCAAGCGTTGGCGGTCGGCGGCGTTGCCGCCAAGAAACTCGCCCAATCGGCTGGCCGCGCTTTCGCCGCGCTCAGAATCTCCGCCGTCGTCTCCGCGATGAGCCGCGTCGGCGCCAATCCGCTGGGATGAGATTCCAGCGTATTGAGGACAAAGCGCAGAAGCGCCTCAAAGCAGATATGCGAAAGATCGTTCACCTGGTACACCCACCAGCGTCGGCGATGGGCGTCGAGATCGGGCGTGAGCGTCAAGGCGACGCCGTCCCGGCGACATCCCGCATAAGCCGCCCAGCGAATATCGTCGATGCCGGGACGTTCACCGAATTGGCGCGCCAGTTCGAGAATGAGCGATAGGGTCTTTCGGCGGTCAAGGTCAGTTTTGCGCTCCAGGCCCGCTTCGGCAAACAGGAGCTTCTCATACAGATTGCGCTCCCGGCTCCCGGCCCGGATCGCCGAAGGGCTCATGGACGCGAGGGCTGCGAGATCAGCGCGCTTAACGGTCCCGCGTTCCAGGATCTTAATGAACCGGTCCGTCTGCGATCCAAGCTCCGTCGCAAAGGACTCGGCGAGAGTTTCGCCGACTTTCGGGCTCGGCACCGGAATCGGATGCTCGCGCGCCGCCGAGAAAATCCCCATCTCAAAGACTTGGCTCGCATAGGCGGCGCCATAAGCGCCCCACGCCTGCTTGAGGTAGCGGGTCTCGCTGCCCGGGTCGGCGTCGGCCCCGAAATCAATGACCTTGTTGCCGGCGGCGAGCAGCTTGCGATTGGCCCATCGCGTGCCGGCGATATTGAATTCGTCGCTGCGGGCCTGGGCGATCAGGGCATAGAGAGCTTCCGCCCGGCGAACATAGCGCTGCCAGGTCTTCGGGTTGGTATCACCGACCCGTTTGGCGTATTCGAGCGACAACCACGCGTAAAATCCATAATAGCGAACGCGCAGAGTCACGTTGCTGATGCCGGGTAATAGCGCTTGATAGAGCGCGACGCTAGTGTTCTGCATACCAAGCGGATCAAGCCCGTTCTTTTTCCGGTACTCCGTCCATTCTGGCTGCGCGATCACCAATGCTTCGCTCATCCCGTCCGTCGCGCGCCGCGCCTCCGTCTCAGCCTTCACGACCGGTCGTGCGCAGCACAAGCCGGATGAAGCTGAACATCCGATGGAACAGATAATCCACGTCTTCCGCCCGCTCCAATTTCTCCTGTGTCATCTCGAAGTGGCGGATTTGCAGACTGTTGCCGATCGTCGTGAGCTCCTTCGCCTCGGTCTCCAGAAAGCCTCGAAGGCGGGGCGCTTGAGCCGTCCTATTGAGAAGCGCCGTCACTTGCGCTTTCTTGTCGCCGCCGGACTCGATCGTCTTGATACGTTCGAAGGCATCCCACAATTTCTCGAGCGCATTACGCCGGTCGTTGAGATGCGGAGACAGGATCAGGCGTCGGGCATCTTCCAACAGGCGATCCGTTTCGGCGTCGCCGGTATGGAACGCAGCATGTGTAAGCGCCTCGCGCAGGAGGGCAGGGCCAGTCCGAACGGCGCGGCCCTCCGTGGTCAACTCGAACGCAATGCCGTTGCGCGCAAACAGCCGGTTCACGTCGGCAACAAACTCCCGCAGGCCAGGTTCGCGATCGAAGTCGAGATGATAGTGCTGAAAGAAGCTGTGATAGCCGCCCTTCACCGGCTTTGCGACGGCGCGCGCAGAAAACTCCAACACATCAAGGATCGTCAAAACATCCGGCACCGCCTCCTCGCCGCGCCGGAGCCAGGTTTCCGGCAGATTAGGAATCTCGGCGCGCGCGAGCTCATCGAATTTCCGCTGGTCGCAGCCACACGGGCCTGCGCCATCGTGGCAGTTCTCCGGAAACTTATAGCCGAACGAGCCGTCCTCAATCCGGGTCTCGATCTGATGACGCAGCGCGGCCCAGACCGTTGCGCCAATCTCTTCGCTCGTGCGCGGACGCGCCCCGCGTTCCCGGTCGCTGAAATAGAGATAGGACATCGCCCCCTCGTTGCTCAAGCCCAGCGCGCGGCGGCTGCCATCGCGAGCACGTCGGTCGACAGTTGATTGGCGACCTTTTGTAATTGCTTCGCCGAGATTTCGATCAGCCGAAACCGTCCGTCGTCGCGCAGTTTGCTTTCGCCCTTGGCGAGAAGGCCCGCCGCAACATCGGTAATGATACGACGGTGGCGCATCGCCAGGAGCACGCAATCAGAATCCGTGATCTCGAGACGGCCCACGGCGTCGCGAAGCGCGTTGCTCGGCAACTTCACCAGCACGGGCGGGGTCTGAAAGAAATCGTAGAACACCAGATCGCCCTGGGGGCTGTCCGGCGGTGTCGGACCCTCGATCATCAGATTGATGCCCAGAAAGCTCCGGGCAATAGCCAGCTTGTCAGGCGGCAATTGCTCCAAGACTTGCCGGTGAATTTCAGGATCGAGCATCGTCCAGGTGGGCAGTCCGCGACTTTGCGGATTGCCCAGCTCGCTTTCCGCCGTGCCATTCCAGCGGAATCCGATGCGGCGTTCGCCGTCCCAGCTTCCCAGCGCATAGGCGCAATCTCCCGGACCGCGGTCGAGCAAGACGTCGATCAGGGACCAATGTGCCTTGGGGGAGATGACCTCGGAGGGTTTTATGTAAGCCATATCATCACCGTGACCAATGCTCATACGTATGAAGCGACGAATATAAGCACATAGCCAGGGCGATTGCTAGGGGCCGCGCCCTCACGACGCCAGGAACGCGTTACCGTTCAATCAGGCCGGTTTCCTAAGCCTTCAGCGGCGGCCGGCTGCGTACTGTCTTTAGTGGCTTGGGCAAATCTACCGGCAGCCGCCTAGTAAGAGTGGTCAGCGTTCGCCCGAAACCTGCTTATGCTGAACCCCAAGTTAGGGCAGCGGAGTGGGGACATGCAGAACGGGAAGAGGCCGACTCGTCTTTATAAATATCGCGATCTCAGCAATCGCACGATCGACATGATTGTCAGCGACAATCTCTATTTTGCCGATCCGAGCACCTTCAACGATCCGCTCGACACACGGCCGTCGTTGCAGATCGATCTCGCGGCCGCTGAGCTCGGCGCCATCCTGCGGAGCTTTATCGAAGCCCGAACAGAGGCGGAAATGAGCGCCGCAGCTCAAACGATTAAGTATCGTGGGCCGAAGACGATTGAGCATATCAAGCGGCATAGCCGTCGCCAGGCTGATCGGTTGCTGGAGGAACTTGCCTATCTCGCCACAGATCCCGAGTACGACGATGAGGCCGCCCACCACTTGTCGCTACTCGGTCAATACATCGAGAGCGAACTGCTCGGACAATATGACAAGGGCATCGTTTCGCTGGCCGAACGCGCTACCTGCCCCTTGATGTGGAGTCATTACGGCGATCAGCATAAGGGCGTGTGCATCGGCTACTCGGTTCCCGCGACGGAGATCGGGAATCTGCATAAGGTGAGTTACGGCGGAAGCCGGTTGGTCGCAGCAAGTAAAGTCGCCGCCATGATCCAAGGCGATGGCGGTGCGCGCCGCGAGGTTGATGAAGCCGTACTTCTGCGCAAGGCGGGAAGTTGGCGGTACGAGCGCGAATGGCGATTCATCGGGCCGCGCGGGATTCAGAACTCACCCCTTGAGCTCGAAGAAATCATTTTCGGTATGAGGTGCGCCGCTTCCGTCAAATATGCCGTAGCGAAAGCGCTAGAGGCGAGGCAGCGTCCAGTTAAGCTATTCGAGCTCCGCGAAGTCGCCGGAACCTTTGAACTTAAGAAGTGCCGTTTGGACGACAGCGACGAACTCTTTGCGCATTTTCCGAGGCGATGGCGCGAGACGTTGGAGCTTTTTTCACACGCGGACACTACGGCGGCGTCACCAAAGTCCGACCAGACGGTATGAATTCATCGCAACCGTTGTCATGGCGAAGGTGATCTAAGGGCGCCGCCCTCGCGCGGTGCAAGGGTAAAGCGCCGGCAGGCCGGCGCCGTCCGGGGCGGTCTCCCCGACCTTCCGCGCGGATGCGTGCTGCGCACTGTCGCCGCGTCTCCATCCGCTTGTGCAGGCCGGGTGATCCCCCTCCGCCCCGGCCGCCCTTGCACCTTGCTACCCCGGTCTCGCCGACGGGCAGGGTTGCAGCGCAGCGCTGCGCTCCAACCCAAGCCCATGAGGAGAAAGACCATGAACACCCTGACCTTGAACCAGCAGCCTGTTTCGTCCGGCTTCCGCGTGGACGTGTCGCGCGGCGAGCGGATTGGCCGCGTGTCGTCGGAATGGTTCTCGCGCCCCGACGACGAACGCTATTTGAGCCTCACCGAATTGCATGAAGCGGTGCGCCGCCGCGCCGAGCGGGCGACCGCGCGGACGGTGGAGAGCCGCGCCGTGCAGGTGGAGGCGAGCCGCGCGGATGCCGAGCGGCTGGCCCTCATCGTGCCGGGCCGAGACGAACCCGTGTCGCCGACGCATTGGAGTTTCGGGCAATTGTGCGGCCTTGTCGGCGCACCTGCCGCCTATATGCGTCAGCTTCCGGCCCCGCTTGCCGGGATCAATCTGCAACACGGCTTGCTGTCCCATCGCGCCGAATTGGTGAAGACCTTGGAAGCGGAGGACGGGCGCGTTGAGCTTCGCGCCGTCACCGGCCCGGATTATGGCCGCATCTGGGATCACGAGCTTGTCGCCGCCGTGCAGCGCATCGCGGGCAACGGCACCGGCGATACGCGCTGGAAGGTGCCGGGTGTTCTGGATTGGGCGAGCATGACGCACAACCCGTTCGTGGACGTGACCAAGGACACGACGACGCTCTATGCCAGCGACCGCGACGTATTCCTGTTCCTGGTGGACGATACCCACCCCATCGAGGCGGGGCGGTTGCCGGATGGTTCGCCCGACCTCTATTTCCGGGGCTTCTATGCGTGGAACAGCGAAGTGGGCAGCAAGACGCTCGGCATCGCGTCATTCTATCTGCGCGCCGTCTGCATGAACCGGAACCTTTGGGGCGTGGAAGGCTTCGAGGAAATCACCATCCGGCACAGCAAGTTCGCCGCGCAGCGCTTCGCCCATGAAGCGGCCCCCGCGTTGACCAGCTTCGCCAATTCCTCGCCCGCGCCGTTCGTCGCCGGGATCAAGGCCGCGCGCGAGCGGATCGTCGCCCGCGACGACGAGGACCGCGAAAGCTTCCTGCGCAAGCGCGGGTTCTCCAAGCCGGAGACGGCGCGGATCATCGAGACCGTGTTGCAGGAGGAAGGCCGCCCGCCCGAAAGCCTGTTCGATTTCGTGCAGGGCATCACCGCGCTCGCCCGCAGCAAGCCGCATCAGGACGCGCGGCTGGAGCTTGAAGGCAAGGCCAAGAAGCTGATGGACCGCGCCGCCTGACCGTTGCGAAAGCCGTGCAGCCGGTCCGCCGGTTGCACGGTTTTCCACTGTCCGAATCCGCGCACGCCGTCCGCCGGATT
>AGTN01107862.1_pt1 | contig 23709 bp, 20 predicted proteins | sample 314218 | NCBI WGS metagenome assembly AGTN01 (sample SAMN02954264, study PRJNA73603) | bioreactor metagenome | biome: terrestrial; feature: non-aerated bioreactor; material: poplar woody material; isolation source: poplar biomass | place: USA | collected 2006-12 | reverse complement strand
GTCGGGATGTCGGCCCCCCAGGGCGGCCAGGATGCGCCGAGGCCCGCCGGACGCCCCCGCCAGCGCGGCGAGCAGCGGCAACATCAGACGCAGGGGATCGGTTCCACCCATCATGACCAGCCAATCGGGCCTGTGCGCCAGGGGATGCAATCCGTTCCGCAAAGTGGCGACTTCCCTGCGGACCAGGGTGTAGGCCCCGCCCAGAAGCAGTTCGGCACCGGGGGCGATGCGCGCGTAATCGATGGCATGGGCCGTGACGGCCGCATTGAGCACCAGATCGGCGTGCAGCGGATCGACATCGCCCAGATCATCCAGAGCCAGCACGAGTGCCGCCTGCTGCACCCGCTCGCGCCACGCGCTGGCGAAGCAATAGCCGTCCACCACCACCGCCCGCGCGCTGAGGCCGCGCGCCAGAGCCAGTGTGGCGGCGGCGTCTTCCGCACTGCCGCGCGGCACGTCCAGATCATGGATCACCATGCCGCCTTCGCTCAGCAGGGCACGTAGCGAAGGCACCAACTCGGCGCAGGCGAAATGGCAGGAAAGCCCCCGCCCCGCCAACGCCTGGGCCAGGGTACGGCAGCGCATCGCATGGCCGATGCCGTAACTTGGTCCGGCATCGGCGCGCAGCAGGACAGTTCTGTCGGAACTCTCGGCCATCAGGTGGATTCGCTGGGAAAAGACGGCAACGGCTCTTCCTTAATTCAAACCGCAGCGCCTTGCCAGCGACTTCGGCCATGCGCGGGAAGGCCGTCTGGCTCCGGTCTGGAAAACAGCGTATCTTTCACGCGTTTCTACGACGAGAGGACGGGATGCGTCTTAAAATAGAGCGTGCCAGGCTGGATGGCGTTTTGATCATTGATCCACCCACACGTTTTGAGGACTTCCGCGGAGAGTACGTGGAAATCTACAACGAAGAAATATACCGGGAAGCCGGCATCACCCAGAAGTTCATCCAGGACGACATTTCCGTCTCGCGCCGCCATGTCTTGCGCGGCCTGCATGGTGACGACGTCACCTGGAAGCTGGTGTCTTGCCTGGAGGGGGCATTCTATCTGGTCATTGTCGATTGGCGCCCGGATTCTCCGACCAAAGGGCAGTGGATTTCCACGACCTTGTCGGCGAACAACCGCCGCCAAGTGCTGATTCCCCCCTGTTTCGGCAATGGCCATCTGGTGATGACCGAAACGGCCACCTTTCACTACAAGCAGACCACCAGCTACGACCGCTCGCGGCAGTTCACCCTGCTGTGGAACGATCCCGCCCTCGATATCCACTGGCCGGTGACCCACCCCATCCTGTCGCAGCGGGATTGCGGGCGGGAACCCTAGTGATGGCCGGACCGGCGCAGCACGTTCTCCTGGTCGGCGGACGCGGCACCCGACTGGGAGCCATCACCGCCGACCGGCCCAAGCCCATGGTGGACGTGGCCGGACGCCCCTTCGTGGAACATCTGATGGACCGGGCGGTGGCGTGCGGCGCCCGGCATATCGTGCTGTTGTGCGGCTATCTGGCCGCCGATTTCCGGGACCGTTATCACGGCCTGGACTGGGCGGGCGCGAAGGTGGAATGCGTGGATGAGAGCGAACCGCTGGGTACCGGAGGGGCCTTGGTCCACGCGGCGCACCACCTCGCTCCAAACTTCTGGCTTGTCAATGGCGACAGTCTGTTCGAATTCGACCGCGACGGTTTCGCCGCCTGGCGGCCCGGCGGCCGGTGGCTGGTCAAGATGGCCCTGGCCCATTGCCCCGACACCTCGGCCTCGGGCGCGGTGGAATGCCCGCCCGATGGCCGGGTCACCCGTTTCCTGGAACGCGGTCCGGCCACATCGGGATACATCAACGCCGGGGTCTATCTGGTGGATCGCGCCATCCTCGACCACATAGGGACCTCGCCCTGCTCGCTGGAGAGCGAGATATTTCCCCGGCTGGTGGAAAAATCCTTGCTTTGGGCCAAACCTTACGGCGGCTATTTCGTCGACATCGGCACCCCCGCGAACCTGGAGCGGGCGCGCCACGACATCAAGACGGAATGAGGGCCGCCATGCCCTTATCCTTGCTCGAAGCAGGACAAAACGCCGCCGCAGGGAAGTGCTAACCGGATATTAACTCCGTGTTCATAAAGTTTTCCTTCAATCTCGGGATGGCGCTAATGACCGCTTCGCCTCAATCGGACGTGGCTGTGTATGGAAGACTTTTCCGTCAGGCGCTGCTGATCCGGCGGGTCGAAGAAAGCATCATCCGCCTCTATCCTTCCGACAAGATCCAAAGCCCGGTCCACCTGTCCATCGGCCAGGAAGCCGTTGCCGTGGGCACCTGCGCCGCGCTGGCCCCGCAGGATCTCCTGTTCGGCACCTATCGCAGCCATGCCTTCTACGTGGCCAAAGGCGGCGACCTGGGCAGGATGTTCGCCGAATTGTACGGCCGCATCGGCGGGGGCTGCAAAGGCAAGGCAGGGTCCATGCACCTCGCCGCGCCGGAAGTCGGCTTCATGGGGTCGTCGGCGGTGGTGTCCAGCACCATTCCCCACGCCGTGGGCGCCGCCCTGGCCGCCAAACGCCGCCGTACCGGCCAGATCAGCGTCGCGGTCATGGGCGACGGCGCCCTGGAAGAAGGCGTGGCCTCGGAATCCCTGAACTTTGCCGCCTTGCACCGCCTGCCGGTGCTGTTCATCTGCGAAAACAACGGCCTCGCAGTCCACGCCACGATCGAGTCGCGGCAAAGCTTCACGCCTTGCGGCCTGGCCGGCGCCTTCGGCATCCCCACGCGGCGGATCGAGGACGGCATGAACTTCATGGCGATCCGGGCCGCCCTGCTGGAAGAGGCCGCCGAGTCGCGCGCTGGTGGCGGCCCCCGCTTCGTGGAAATCATGACCTATCGCTACCGCGAGCACGTGGGGCCCAACGAGGATTTCGATGCCGGCTATCGCAGCCGCGCGGTTTTCGACGCATGGCGCGGCCGCGACCCGCTGCTGAACAACACCCAACTCGCGGCCGAATTACTGCCGGGCATCGACGCCGAGGTCGAGGCCGCCATCGCCTTCGCCGAGGCCAGCCCATTGCCGGGTGCCGAGGAACTTTTGACCGACGTTTGGTAAGGAGCCCGCATGCCCCACCCTCCTGCCAGACGGGTCGTATCCTACTGCAACGCCTTGCGCGAAAGCATGGAAACGGCCTTGGCCTGCAACGAACACGCCTTCATCATCGGCCAGGGGGTCGATGACCACAAGGCGCTGTTCGGCACCACGGCCGGCCTGGTGGAGCGATTCGGGGCCGAGCGGGTGATGGACACCCCACTGGCAGAGGAAGGAATCATGGGCATCGCCATCGGCGCCGCCCTGAACGGGATGTATCCCATCCTGACCCATATCCGCGCCGACTTCATGCTGGTGGCGACCAACCAGATCATCAACCTCGCAGCCAAGTACCGTTACATGTTCGGCGGCTGCTTCGAGGTGCCGTTGCTGATCCGCGCCATCGTCGGCCGTAGCTGGGGACAGGGCGCGCAACATTCGCAGAGCCTGCAATCCCTGTTCGCCCACATTCCCGGCCTGCACGTGGTCATGCCGGCCAATTCGGGCACCATCCTCGATACCTACCCCCATATCTTTTCGAAGATCAAGGGGCCGGTCATCAGCTTCGAGCACCGCCTGCTTTATAATCTCGACTTCAACGTCGAACCGGCCGAGCCGATCGCCGACCCCATGGCGGCGCGGCTGGTGCGCCGCGGGCGGGACGTCACCATCGTCGCCACCTCGATCATGGTGCTGGAGGCCACCCGCGCCGCCCATCATCTGGAGTCCCAGGGCATAGAATGCGAGGTCATCGACCTGCATTGCGTTTCCCATGTCGATGCCGGGCGGATCATCGAGAGTCTGGAGCGTACCGGCCGCCTGGTGATCGCCGACACCAGTTGGCCGGCCTACGGCGTCGCCGCCGAAATCTGCCGCGTGGTCTGCGAACACGGCCCCCACCTGCTGCGGGCGCCGGTGCGCAGCCTGGGCATGGCGCCGGCTCCCTGCCCCACGGCGAAGGCACTGGAGGACCGTTATTATCCCGGCCTGGACGATCTGTGCGACGTGGTTGCCCAAGTGGTCACCGGCCGGCCGGATCACGGCATCGCCCTGCCCGGCGAGCAATCCATGGCCGATGTCTACAAGCGTTTTCGCGGCCCCTTTTAGGGCGGCCCACGGAGAGGGATGCGATGAAGGTTCTGATTACGGGCATTACCGGCATGGTCGGCAGCCATCTGGCCGACTACATTCTGGCCGAACATCCGGACGTGGAAATCCACGGCATGCTGCGGTGGCGCAGCCCGCTGGACAACATCCAGCACCTGTTGGGAAAGGTAACGCTGCATAACGGCGACCTGCGCGACCTCATGAGCCTCGCCACCATCATGAAAGCGGTGAGGCCGGAGCGTATTTTCCACCTTGCAGCGCAATCCTATGTGCCGAGCAGTTTCGGCGCGCCGGCCGACACCCTGGCCACCAACGTCATCGGCACCAACAACTTGCTGGACGCGGTGCGCCTGGCCGGCATCGATCCGCTGATCCACATCTGCTCATCCTCCGAGGTCTACGGCCAGGTCCTGCCGGACGAGGTGCCGATCCGCGAGACCAACCCCCTGCGCCCGGCCAGCCCCTATGCCGTCTCCAAGGTGGGGGAAGACATGGTGGCATTGCAGTATTTCCTGTCCTACGGGCTGAAAACCATCCGCTCGCGCATGTTCACCCATACCGGGCCGCGCCGCGGCGCCGTCTTCGCCGAAAGCACCTTCGCCCGACAGATCGCCGAGATCGAGGCAGGTCTGCGGCCCAACCCGGTGATGGTGGGCAACCTGGACAGCGTGCGCACCCTGTCGGATGTGCGCGACGCGGCCAGGGCCTACTGGCTGCTGCTGGACAAAGGCACTCCCGGCGAGGTCTACAACATCGGCGGCGAGCAGGTCTTCACCATCGGCGAGATACTGGAAATGCTGAAGGGCATGGCCCGCATCCCCATCACCCATGCCGTCGATCCGGCTCGCCTGCGGCCCTCGGACGTCACCCTGCAGATTCCCGATGTCGGCAAGTTCCGCCGGACCACCGGCTGGGCGCCCCGCATCGCGCCGGAACAAACCCTGGGCGACCTGCTGGACTATCATCGCGGCCGCACCCATATCGGCACGGGCCTGTCATGATCATCGCCAAGACCCCTTTCCGGATTTCCTTTTTCGGTGGCGGGACCGACTATCCCGACTGGTTCCGGAAAGAGGGCGGCGCGGTGCTGTCCACCAGCATCGACAAATACTGCTATGTGATGTGCCGGGCCTACCCGGCCTTCTTCAACATCAAGCACCGCATCATCTGGTCGCGCATCGAAAACGTCCACAGCATCCATGAGATCGAGAACCCGGCGGTGCGCGGCGCCATGCTCATGCTGGGTTACGGCGACGACACCGGCCTGGAGATCCATTATCACGGCGACCTGCCTGCCCGTAGCGGCATGGGATCCAGTTCCGCCTTCGCCGCAGGCCTGATCAAATGCCTGTACGGATTGCGCGGCCGGTTGATCACGCCCGACGAACTGGCCCGCGAAACCATCCGCCTGGAACAGGACGTTCTTCGCGAGGCGGTCGGATCGCAGGATCAGGTCGCGGTCGCCTATGGCGGCCTGAACCACATCCGCTTCCTGCCCAACGGCGACATCCGCGTCGAGCCCCTCCCCCTGCTTCCTTCCCGCCTGGCGGCCCTTGAGAACAACCTGATGCTATTCTACACTGGGCGTAGCCGCTTCGCGTCAGAGGTCGCCGCCAAGGTGATCGAGAATATCCAGGGACGCAAGGCCGACACCATTCTCAGGAAGATGTCCACGCTGGTTCCTGAAGCACTGTCCCTGCTGTCAAGCAATGGCGACCTGGATGATTTCGGTCGCCTGTTACATGCCAACTGGCTTCTGAAACGCGAACTCAGCCACGTGATCAGCAACCCCACCATCGATGGCCTCTATGCCGCTGCCCTGAACAACGGGGCATTGGGCGGCAAGCTTCTCGGGGCGGGAGAATCCGGCTTCATGCTGTTCTACGTACCCCATGAAAGGCAGCCCGCCCTCCTGCGGGCGTTCAAGGACGTTCTTCGCGTGCCGTTCCGCTTTTCCTCCACCGGCAGTTCGATCATCCACAATTCTCCCGATGAAAGCGCGCCAGAACCGGCCCTGCCGGAAAGAGACTGAAGCGTGTCAACCCATGATCTGGTGACGTCGGGTCCATGTTCAAAAGTGGGGAAGCATTGCTCTCGGGAACAGGAAAGCCGGTCATGACCACTGACATCGCGATTACACCTGAGGTTTCACTTGGCCTTTTCCGCTCGCTGCACCTCATTCGGCGCACTGAAGAAACCATTGTCCTGCACTATCCTGAAAACGAGATGACAACCCCCATGCACATGTCCATGGGACAGGAAGCGGTCCCCACAGCCGTTTGCTCGGCGGTGGGACCGGCAGCCCAGGTCGTCTGCACGTACCGCACCCATGCGCCTTTTCTGGCCCGTACCACCGACGTCGCCACCTTGTTTGGCGAATTGTACGGCCGGGTCAATGGAAGCGCCGAAGGCAAGGGTGGCTCCATGCATCTGGCCAGTCCGGCGAACGGTCATTTGTGCTCGAGCGCCATTGTCGGCGCGGGCCTGCCCATTGCCGCCGGGGCCGCTTTCGCCGCCAAGCGCCTGGGAACAGGACACATCGTGACCGTATTCTTCGGCGACGGAGCCACGGAGGAGGGCGCGTTCTGGGAAACCCTGAATGTTTGCGCCTTGATGCGCCTGCCTGTCATCTTCGTCTGTGAAGACAATGGCTACGCCGTTGAAACCCCACCCCATGTCCGCCAATCCTTTACATCGCTGAGCGCCGTCGCGCAGACCTTTGATCTCGCTTACATCCATGATGACACCAACGACGTGGAAAGCCTGTACACACAGGCACATCGCGCGGCAACGCTAGTCCGCGAAACGGGAAAGCCGGTTTTCTTCCATGCCCGTTGCTACCGCTACCTCGAACACGTAGGAATCGGGTGCGACCTCAAAGAGGGATATCGCAGCCAGGAGGAATTCGATTTCTGGAGACAGCGCGACTGCGTCGCGTTGCAACGTCGACGGTTGATTGACAAGGGCTTCGGAACGGAGGTCGCGGCCATTGAAACGGAGATCGAGACCGTTCTCCTCGATGCCGTCGCGACGGCCCGTGCAAGTCCCGCCCCCGCCCCTGATCGTCTCTATTATGGAGTTTTCCATGAGGCCGATTAGCTACGCCGACGCCATCAACGAAGCCATTCGCCAGGAAATGCGCCGCGACGACAGGGTGTTCGTCTACGGAATCGGCGTACCCACCGCAAATCGCATTTTCGGATCGGTCGCGGGAATCGCCGAGGAGTTCGGGACGGAACGATGCTTCGATACTCCCATCGCCGAAGACACCATGACCGGATTCGGCCTGGGAGCAGCCATATGCGGCTTGCGGCCCATTCACGTCCATATCCGCGTGGATTTTCTTCTGCTGGCAATGAACCAGCTCGTCAACATGATCTCCAGCCACACATACGGCACGTGTGGCCGTCACAAGGTGCCTCTCGTTATTCGGGCACTCGTTGGTCGCGGTTGGGGACAAGGCTACCAGCACAGCAAAAGCCTGCATTCCTATTTCGCGCACGTTCCGGGCCTCAAGGTGGCCTGCCCCACCAGTCCTCACGATGCCAAGGGTCTTACGACCGCGGCCATCCGAGACGATAATCCGGTATTGCTGCTGGAGCACCGATGGCTTTATTGGGCGACGGAGCATGTTCCTCCGGAACCCTACGAAACCGAATTCGGCAAGGCGCGCGTCATCCGGGAAGGCAGCGACATCACGATCGTCGCCACCTCCTGGATGAACGTGGAAGCACTCAGGGCCGCCGATGTGCTGGCCAAGCGCGGAATCCACGTGGAAGTTGTCGATCCCCGAACCATCGCGCCGTTGGACCAGGATACCATCTGCGCCTCCGCGGGAAAGACCGGCCACTGCATCGTCGCGGACAATGACTGGATTCATGCCGGGTTCAGCGCGGAACTGGCGGCGACCGTCGCCGAAGGATGTTTCGGCCGACTCAAGTCCCCCGTTACACGGATAGCGTGGCCACAGACGCCGTGCCCGACCGTGCGCACCTTGGAGAACGAGTTCTATCCCAACGCCGTGACCCTGATCCGGGAAGTGGAAAAGAAGCTCCGATTATCGCCCACCGACCTGTCGGGCGAAGACTTCTATAGTCATGAACGGCGATTTGCCGGCCCGTTTTGAACCGTGGATTTTTGGCACCTCCGTCAAGGTGATCGCGCCCCGATTCGCACATGAACGAGATTTCGAGGAACATGATGATCAATCAGGAAATACTGGAGCCGTTGCGGAACGCCACCGTGGTCGTGACGGGCGGAACCGGCATGATCGGCCGCGAGGTGGTCCGCCTGCTGGTCGAGGCCGGCTCCAAAGTGATTTCGGTTTCGCTGGACCGCATCCAGTTGGATGACGGCGCCGAGCACGTGCAGGGCGACCTGACCGATTTTGCGCTGTGCCGCGACTTGTGCAAAGGGGCCGCCTACGTCTGCCATGTGGCCGGCATAAAGGGCTCGGTGGAGGTCACCAAAAGCAAGCCCGCCAGCTTCTTCGTACCGTTGCTGATGATGAACACCAACCTGCTGGAGGCGGCGCGGCTGGCCAAGGTCAAAGGCTGCGTCTACACCAGTTCCATCGGCGCCTATTCCAGCGCCGAAACCTTCCGCGAGGACGACCACGACGACGCCCAGCCCCCCATGGACATGTTCCCCGGCTGGGCCAAGCGTATGGCCGAGATGCAACTGCGCGCCTATGCCCAGCAATACGGGCTGGACAACTTCGCCGTGGTCCGCCCATGCAACGTCTATGGCCCCGGCGATAATTTCGACCCCCGGAACGCCATGGTGGTGCCCAGCCTGATGTACCGCGTCGCCAATGGCGAGAACCCGGTCCGCATTTGGGGCGACGGCTCGGCCGTGCGCGATTTCGCCTTCTCCACCGATTGTGCCGAGGGGGTGATCCTGGCCCTGCTGCGCGGCACGCGCGGCAGCTTCGTCAACCTGGGCAGCGGCATCGGCGTCACCGTGCGCGAGTTGGTCGAGACCCTGCACGGCGTGGTCGAATTCGATTATGAGTTCGACACCACCAAGCCGTCGGGCTTTCCGCGCCGGGTAATGGACATCACCCGCGCCCGCGACTGGATCGGCTACAACCCGACCACCAGCCTGCGCCAAGGGTTGGAAATCACCTGGAACTGGTTCATGAAGAACCGCGACGAATTCCATCAGCGGCACAACTATTTCACCGAGGCGTGATCATGCTCCAAGGCAAGAGGATTCTGGTGGCAGGTGGCGGCGGCTTCCTCGGCAGCGCGCTGATCCAACGGTTGCTGAAGGAAGGCGCCAAGGTCCGCGCCACCCTGCACACCAAGAAGCCGAAGCTCGATGCGCCGCAGGTGGACTGGATTCACACCGACCTGATGGACCCCGCCACCTGCGCCCGGGTGACCGAAGGAATGGACATGGTGTTCATGTGCGCCGCCAACACCCAGGGGGCGGGCGTGATCGCCACCACCCCCCTGGCCCATGTGACGCCCAACGTGGTGATGAACACCTACATGCTGGATGCCGCCTATTCAGCGGGTGTGCAGCGTTTCGTCTTCTTCAGCTCGGGCGCTGCCTATCCCGATACCGGCCACCGCCCGGTACGCGAGGACGAGATGTTCGCGGGCGACCCGTCTCCGGTCTATCACGCCGTGGCCTGGATGAAGCGCTACGCCGAGATCTTGTGCGACACCTACGCCAACCGCATCAAGAAGCCCATGTCGTGCGTCGTCATCCGGCCGTCCAATGTCTACGGCCCGCTGGACAAGTACGACCCCAGGACCTCGCATGTCACCGCCGCGCTGATCCGCCGGGTGGCCGAGCGCCAGAGCCCTTTCGTGGTATGGGGCGACGGTGGCGATCTGCGCGACCTGATCTACGTGGATGACTTCATCGACGGCGTGATGGCGGCGGTGGGAGTGGAAGACCCCTATCTGGCGGTCAACATCTGCTCGGGCAAGGGCGTCACCGTGCGCGAGGTGGTCGAAACCCTGGTCAAGGTGGACCGCTTCGACGACATCGACCTGCAATTCGACGCCACCAAGCCCTCCACCGTGCGCATACGCCTGATCGACGGTTCTTTCGCCAAGGAGAAGCTGGGCTTCGAATGCAAGGTCGATCTGGCGGAAGGCCTGCGCCGGACGCTGGAATGGTACCGGGCAAATCCCGACATCCGCTGATCGGGGATATGGGAAAGGGACGCCGCCTTCCCGGTTCAGAAGCTGTGCGTCTCGCACCCGTCCACGGTCACGACGCTGCCCGACACCCAACTGGCCGCCGCTGAAGACAGGAAGACGATGACATTCGCCACCTCTTCCGGGGTTCCCATCCGGCCCATCGGCAGGTCGTCGCAGGCACTGGCGAAGGCTTCGGGATCCGTATGCAGCATCTCTTCCCAGCCGGTATCGGGGATCAACACCTTTCCCGGCGCGACGGTATTGAAGGTGATGCCGTCCCTGGCCAATTCAGGCATCAGTCCCAGGCATTTCATGAGGCTGATCTCCGCCGCCTTGGCCATGTTGAACCAGGGCCGACCGCCGCCTTCCTTGCCCAGGATGGACCCGACCGTAACCACGCGGCCCCATTTCTGCGCGCGCATGCCGGGCAGAAACAAGCGCGTCATCCGCACCGCCGTCATGGCGTTCTTTTCATAAACCTCGTACCAGACCTTTTCGTCGGTCTCCTCGATGGAGGGCTTGCCCCAGCGGCCACCGCCGCCGACATTGTTCACCAGCACGCTCAAGGTGCCGAATTGCTTGAGCACGGCCTCGGCCACCCGCTCGGCATGGCCGGATTCGAGCATGTCCGCCTGGACGGCAAGGACCTCCGCCCCCCGGGCGGCGAGATCGCGCTCGGCGGCGTCCAGTCTCTCCCGGCTGCGCGAGCAGATCGCCACCCGGCAGCCCAGATCGGCGAAAAGACGGGCGGAGGCCAAACCGATGCCGTGACTGCCTCCCGTGACGAGGACGGAACGACCGCCCAACCCGAGATCGAATCCTCGGTGAACGTCCGAAGCTCCCTTCTCATCTGCACCCATCGACAAACCCTTTCCGGAGCATGCTCACAGAGGTTCCCAGACTAGCTGCGAGTATCCCTCCGTCACCAAGCTGCCAACAAATGCCCGCTTGCTGCGTAGGATGCGAATGACGCCCTGCCGCTCCAATTCGCGCAGGTGCGGGACATAGCCTTTCATGAAATTGCGAACCTCGTGGGCCCTGATCGCGGTGTAATCGACCAGGCTGCCGGGATCGTACCATTCGTAGAAGGGTTCGACATGGCAGACACGGGAGGGTCTTTTGCGAAGCAGGAAATCCAGGAAAGGCTGCCAATTCTTTCCCGTCTGCTCGATAGCCCCGAGCGTCAGCACCACCGAATTCGCGGGAAAATCCACCCCGTGATCGGGATGGAAAAAATCAAACTGATGTCCGTGGCAATTCATGCCGCGCAAAGTACGCAATGCCTCGATGATGCTTACCGCCGGCTGAGACCAGTCCAAACCGTACAAGGTTTTATCCGGGAACAATTCACTCAGCCGGGCGATATTGATGCCTGACCCCGAACCGAATTCGAAGATATGCTCGAACGGAGCCAGAAATTTGCGAAAGAACCAGCCGGAAAAAGCGTGGAACCAGTGCAGTTCAAAATTCTGATCGCGGGTGCGGACGAATTCGCCCCGCAAACGGATGGGGTCACCGGCGCGAATGTATTTCGGCACCAACGTCTGCGGATCGCCATTGGCGTCGAGCAGGCCGGCCAGGTTCTCACCCCACCCCCGATCCCAGCGCGACTTGTCCTCGTTTTCGACAATGCTGAACTGGCGCTGCTCGACCCGGCGGAGGAGGGCCGCGATAACGGCATCGCGCTCATTCTGGGACAAGGGCTCGTAGTGCCAATCGCACTGCGTCAAAATCCGGCGAAGATCCTCGCCAAAATCATCAGTGGTCGTGCCAAATAGGTCGGCGATTTCATTCAAGCCAAGAACAGGCACGCCCACTCCTCCCCCGTTGATATCGAACGCCACGCCTTTTTTCTTCGGGCCGCTGACAAAACAAGATTCGAATGCCGATGAGGACAAACTCCAATACGCTACCGTTCTTCGCGGAAAGGCAGCCCGTTGTTTTTAACTCAGAAAAGTTATATTGTCCAGAATCTGCTCAGGGCAGATGAAACGGCCGGACATTCTTTGGGTGGAATTTCCCATGGCCACCACCCCAGGCTGCTGTTCGATACTTGGCACCGGCGGTTTGGCGGACAGCCATCTTCTTGGCGGCCCTGCGTGACCAGACTCAGTAAAAGCCCATGGAGACAACATGACTTTGCCGCCCCATGGCCGCTTCCCTTTGCGCATGCCCGCAGAACGCATTGTCCGGGCGCATGCATCCGTCGAGGACGCCTTCACCGCGCGCGACCACCTCTATGTCGCCCGGTTCGGGAAAGACCATCCGGAATTGCGGGGATGCTCCCTCATCCTCGTCGGCAACCGGACCGGCGGCGAACGTGTCCTTGACCGCCACGGCATCCGCAGCGGACGCTCCTTCCTTTATCGTGCCTACGCGGCCTGGCGTGACGGGGCCATGGAAGAGGCACGGCGCTGGCTCGCCGAAGGGCGCGCGGCGGGAGGGGCCGACGCATCCCTGGGGCGGCTGGAAAGGCTGATGGAGCGGACCTCCTTCCGGATCGTCTTCCACTCCGATTATACCCGCCGCAGCCTGCTTGCGCCGTATCTGGACATTCCCGGCTTTGACGTGCTGTTGACCTACCACGCCATCGGCCCCGGCGGTCCGGGCCGACTGCCTTTCAATGCACCATTGGCCTCGGCGGTGCCCCCCGGTCCCCCCATTGATCTGGTGCTCGTTGATGGGTTGCACTCGGTGCCCGTGGGGGTGAATGAACTCGGCGCGGCCGTGGTGATCGCCGCCTTTGACCAGGAATGGCAGTACGACACGCTGCCTCGGATATTACCGGAAGCCGACTGGCTTGCCGTTAACGGCACGACCGAATGCGTCGAGATCGGAAAATCGTTTGATCGAGAGTGTGATACGTACTGCAACAGCATCCAGAATATTTCACCAGGAATAAACAATTTAAGAAACGCATTTTTACAAAATGAACGCCCAATCGACTTGATACTTACCGGCGGAGTCACACACGATTTTTACAGAGATAAAAGACAACGAATCATGTCTCTCTACAATATATCACATGAATTCAACGTTGCCATATTCGAAGGATACCTTCCCGAAGAAGAGTACATAAGCACTTTATCCGCCAGTCGATTTACATTGATGACCAGCAGATATTCAAATTGCTGGTCCTTGAGGGTCTGTGAAAATTTATCATCTGGAATAATTAATCTAATAAACAAGGAGTTTGGTGGGAACCATCTGTTCAGCGAACAATTCGATTGCTTTCAGAGCTTTGGTGAGCAGAACCCTGTTGCCGATATCGAAGCCCACCTGCGTGATTACCCGAACATCCGCGCCCGGATCATTGCTCAGGCCGATCGCATCGAAGACGAGTTGCGGGATATGTCCCCCTATGGCAGACAACGGGCCACCCGTTATTTCCGCCATCTCCTGTTCGTCCAATACGTGGAACGGTCGGGGCGTATTGCGAAAGAAACGCCTCATCCGCGCAAGACGGTACTGCCCCTGCTCCGCGACCTGCGCCAGTTGGGAGCGCGCCAGAGCCCGGCCGCCCTGGCGGAGCATTTAGCGACCTTGATCGCCGGGGCACGCCCGCAAGGTTCCGGAAGTTCCGCCGATTGGCTGCGTCTGGCCCTTCTGCAAACCTCGACCACGCCGCCCCAGACGCATGACGCCGTCGCTTCCCTGGAAAACGGCCTCAGGCATCACCCCCGCTCCCTGCCGCTGCATTACGCGCGGGCGCTATGCCATCTGCGCGCGGGGGAAAGCGCACTGGCGGAAGAGCGCTTTGCCATTGTCTGCGAAGCCGAACTGGAAATCGCCAAAACCGACCCTTCTCCGCGCGAATTGGAACCCGTTCCCGCCGAGCTGGAGTTGCGGCACCAGACCTTTTGGACCATGGATGCCCGCATTCGCCAACACAGCCCCGATGTCCTGGAACCGCTGGTTCCGGAAATATCGGTTTGGCGCAGCCTGGCTTTTGCGCATCGCGCCACCCTGGCCCTGGAGGCCGGCCACACCGCAAGAGCGGGCGAACTCGCCCAGGCGGGATTGGCATGCTTCGAACGCAACGATGTGGCGCAGCGAATTTTGCTGCGGACGCGCTACGCTTCATTCCTTGCCGGGGATCGCGCCGCTGCCGATGCATTCCTGGCTGATTATGCCATCTTCCGCTGGATGGACGGGCTGGTTTTCCACGACCTGGCCCCACTGGCCGTGCACATCATGGCCGAGAGCGGGCGCCACGACGAAGCGGAAAAACTCGTGGCGGAAGTCTCGCTGGCACTCGAGCGGATATTGCTGCCTGCCCGCTGCTATGCCTTGTACCCCGAAGCGGAACCCCTGCTGGAGCGTTACGCCCTCCCGCACGGCGCTTTGCGATCGCCCGACGCCCTCAGCCTGAAGCCTTTCCTGGCAAGACGCCGGGCTCAATAGGTGGTTCCCGGCACCCGGGGCAGACCGTCGGTCCATTCCGGCTCCGGCCCGCCCTGGGCCCAGGCGTCGATCTGTTCCAGATGCTGGCGCGCCTCGGCGAACATCTCCGCATGGACCTGTCTCAGCGCGGCGTAATGGTCGCGGGTGACAGCTTGGCGCTTTTCCCGGATGGGAATGCGGTTCATCACGATCGAAGCGGCCTTCAGCATTCCGATGGTGGAGCACTGCACCCATCCGGCCATGCCCAGGCCCCGGTCCGCGGCCTCTCCGCCCAGACCGCGCCAGAAAGCCACGAGGAAGGCGTGAAAGGTCCAGTCTTCGTCGACGGCCGTGTCGAGCAGGGTCATGAATTCGGTTTCATAGCCATCCAGTTGCGGCTGGTAGGCGGACAGGGGGCGGGTTCTGAAAAACGCGCCAGCGGCGAATTGAGGCCGGTCAGCAATGATTTCCCGCACGATCGCCTCGCGGTCCAGCGGATCGCCGTTGAAGTGCAGAGCTTCGGCCACCCGGGGCGTCGCCCCCTTCAACAGGGCGCCGTCGCTGCAATTATAGACGGTGAGATGAAAGGCCGCGAAGGATTGCTCCAGGATGTCCCTGCACCAGTCGAAAATGATATCCGACTGAATCTCGCCGCCGAAATTACCCGGCAAGGTATAGGTTCCGCTCATCTTGTCGTTGCGGAAGTGAGCGGACGTATAATAGATGGTGTCGCGCGCATGGTGGTTGAACTGATCGCGCCAGCCACAATCCACGCCGAACAGGTAGACGTCGCCCAGTCCCATGCGAGCGAGGGTACTGATGCTGGTGTTGGCCACAGTCGGCCCGGCGCCGGTATGCACGCCGAATTCGGCACCGAAACTCAGCGACGGGGTCGAGGAATCGCGCATGAACAGGAAGAGATCGGAAAACAGCGGCGGCACCTGCGGATTGAGCGTCGCCGATCCCACCAGGCGGATGCCTTCGAACTTTCCGTTCGGGAACAAATCCGGATGCTGCTCCAAGATGAACTTGAGCTTGCCCACGATGTGATGGGTATTCTCCAACTCCACATGGAAATCGGGGATGATGCCGTTCTTGAGGCAGGGTTGCAGGCCGGAACCGGCCGAGAAGACGATGGCGTGCTCCCGCCATTCCTTGATGTAGGGAATGCACGCATCCAGGGACGGCCCGGCGCCGATGACGAAGACGGGGACGTGCGAGCGCGGTCTGAACCCCCCGGTCAGGACGTGGACATCGTATTTCTGGAAATTGGTGACGGCGTTGCGCACCATCTTGCGTTCGTCTTCGAAAAAACCGCGCGCCATCATCTGGCGCGGCAATTCGTTGATCAGGCGGCGTTCGGCCTCCTCGAACGCCCAGAGGGGATAGTGCTTGAAGAAATAGCTGCCATCCAGGAAGAACGGCCCGTTCTTGTCGATGACATGGATGACCTGGCGGACGATGTCCTCGGCGGCGCGCGAACAGACCACATGCAGGGTGACGCCGCGCTTCCGGCATGAGTCCACCAGCATTCCCCAATCGATGACTTGCAGGGAAGCCAGCAGGAATTCCTCGAAGGCCTCGCAAATCACCACATGGGGCGTCTTGATCCGCTCCAGCAGAAGGGGCAGATGGTATCCCAGCCCGACTCCGAAAATGAAGAAATAACCGCTTTCCCCCTCGTTCATCGACCTCAGTTCGCCGGCATCGTGCCTGGACGCGCTGTCGAGCAGTTGCTGGTGGACGCGGCGTGAGAGAAGGCTGTCGAAGGTGTTGTGATCGGGCAGGAGATATCCCGCCTGCACCGGCGCCCGCATGAACGCCTCGACCTGCGCAGGGGCCAGAATGCGGCCATCGGTACGGTAAAGACGGCCCGACCCCAGATTGATGTCCACCGCTTCGCCGCGGTCGAACATCAAGGAACTCAGCGGCGAACCTCCCGCCTTCAAACGCGCGTGGAGTGAAGGGAAATGCGTCTCGAAAACGGCAAGGTTGGCATCCAGAAGGCTCTCCGACACCATTCTCACGCCTCGGCCGCCAGCTTCTCGCGGAAGAACCGCTCCCATTCCGCGGCGAAAGCGCGCGGAGAAAAGACGACCGACTGGCGCAGTTGCAGCGGCATGGCTTTGCGGAACTCCGCAAGGTAATCCAGATCTCCGGCCAGCGACACCGCCTGGACGACATATTGCCCGGTATCGGCGGCCACCAGCCGGCCCGCCGCCTCGCCCAGAACCGTCAGGCTCCTGGCGAAGCCGGTCGTATCGCGCCCGGACAGGGCCACCACGGGCACGCCGGAACTCAGGCACAGGCCATAGGGCGCCGGCCGCACCACCGGGAAAGGCGCCAGGGCAATATCCACATCGGCGAAGAAATCCTCGGCACGGCCGCCGGCCGCCACGTCGATGCGGTGGGCGACACCGAAATTACCGAACATCTCCACCAGCCGATTGGTGGCGTCGGGTTCGCTGAAGCCGCGGTCAGCCAGGACAAGGACGGATTCGGGAACGGCGTGCAGGATGGCGCTCCACACCCGGACCAGTTCGGGATTCAGCTCGGCCAGGGCGACGTCGGCGCCGAAGGTCACCCGCCCCTCCGCCAAGCCCGCCGGCAGCGGCGTCGGCTTGCCGTCGGCGCAAGGCAGCAGCAGCATGCCGCAGGACGGACCGGCCTCGGCCCCCAGATGCCCCTGGGCGCCCGGCACTGGCACCCCCAAGGGCACATTCAGCCAGGAATATTGCCGGGGAGCGGCATTGCGGGCCAGCAGGGACAGGCGCTCGCGCGCCGCCAGTCCGTCGCAATCGACCAGGACATCGATGCCTTCGCCCCGGATCATCGCCGACAAAGTCAGCTCGTCCACCTTGTTGGTGTTGCGCCAGGCGGCGAAACTGCCCCGATACGGCAGGTTCACCGCCTCGCCCAATTCTCCCGGTCCGAAACCGATCACCCTGACGGAAGCCCGGTCGAATCCGCGCGCGATGGCGGCAATCATCGCACGCTGGTCCTGGCCGGCCGGCGCGTTGCATAGAAAACCGATGGTCAGCACCGGTTTCACCTGGGCGGGCGGCGCCTGTCGGGCGATCTTGGGGCCGGCCTCGACGATCGCCTTGACGAGCCCTTCGACGGCCTCGGCCCTGGCCTGACCGCCACCCCAGGGGGAATAGGCCCAATCGCGCACCATGCCGGCCCACAACACCGCCGCCTTGGAGCCCCGCGTCACGGCCTGCCGATGGCAGGCCATGCCCTGGTCGAACTCACCCAACGCCACCAGCGATTGCCCCAGACGGCCGTAAAGCGTCGCCGAAGGGCCGGCAAGGGTGAGGACGCTGCGCAGCACGCCCACGGCCTTGCGGTACAGGCCCATGGCCATCAGGCATTCCGTGTAACGATCCAAGGCTTCCACATCGTCGCGGAACAGCTCCAGATGCTGTTCGATATAGCCACAGGCTTCGGGATAGAAACCGGTATCGAACGCAATGCGGCCTTGGGAAAGCAAGGGCTTGTGCTCGATCCCCAGAAATGCGTCGGCATATTTGGGAAAGCCGGGACCGAACAACGGCAAGACGGTGTTGTCGGGTTTGAGGACGGTCGCCAGCTTGCCGTAATACAAGGCCTCGCTGACCCGCCCGGCAAGGCAATTGAGAACCGCCAGCGCTTCGGGAATATCCGAATTGCCCTGCACCTCCTCGGCCACCGGTTCCAGCAGCTTGATCGCCCCGGCAAGATTGCCCTGCCGGAAGGCGATGGCGGACAGGGCACAAATCGCCTGGACAGAAGCTCCACCGGCAAAGTTCCGCTCAGCCACGGCAATCGCCTGGGTGAAATCGCCGTCACGGAGGTGACGGGCGACGGCGGCCAACAGGTCTTCACCCTCGGTGGCGACGGCATTGGACTCGGCCATGATGGACTTCACCTTCACTGATCGGGGAACGGATATCAGGCGCTGATCCCGCCCAGCCCGGGCGAAGGCGGCGCTTCCGAGGAAGGAACTTCAGAGGGCGACGAGAACAGTCCGGCCGCGATATGGCGGTTGATGGTGATGAGGATATTGGCCTTTTCCGGAACCGGATCGGCGATCAGGTCGACGGTGGTCCTGTCGACGAAATTGCACAATGACAGCATGTTGCTGCGGATTTCATCGGGAACCTGGGAATTGGCGGAGACCAGTTCGGCCTGAAAGATCGTCCAAAGCCGCCAGTTGAGCCGCAGGGCCGCCAGAAACTCAGGGCCCGGACCATGGCGGTCCCTGGCATCGGAAATCCGGCGTGCGGCTTCGGTCAGCGCCCATGCCTCGCTTTGGCGGGGATTGCCCGGCTGGGGGGCGTTGCTGTAGCCGCCGCGGCTGTTGGGGTAGCTCATCCATGTTCTCCCAGGCCGACCAGGACCTCTATTCCATGACCCTCAAGAGTTAACGAAGCATGGTTAACGCATGGTGAAGCTGCGATGAGATCCAGGTGGAAAGAACGCCGAAAAGAAAGGGCGGCCGGAGTTTCCTCCGGCCGCCCCAGCCTGTTCTAACTGCCCTGCCTTTAGCGGAAGAGCGACAGCACGCCCTGTTCCTGCTGACCGGCGAAGGACAAAGCCTGGATGCCCAGCTGCTGACGGGTCTGCAGCGACACCAGGTTGGCGCCTTCCTCGTTCAGGTCGGCCAGGGTCAGCTTGCCCGAACCCTCGGTCAGGTTGTTCACGTAGGACTTGGTGAAATCCAGACGGGTCTGGAGCAAGGCCACGTTGGTACCCAACGACTTGGTGTTCGAACGCACCGTGGCGATCGCGCTGTCGACGGCCTTGACGACCGAATCCAGGTTGGTGACCGAATTGGCACCGGAACTGGTACCGATGGTGTTCCAGGCATTGCTGCCGGACAGCGCCGCGGCCTGGGCGGTAGCGGCAGTGCCCGAGCTCAGGCCCTTCAACGCGCTGGCCTGGACATTCACGCCTTCGACCTCAAGGTAGGCAGAGGTCTTGTCCGAGAATTCCACCTTCAGCTTGGCACCGGTGTCGTTGATCAGGTTCAGGCCCTGATACGAGGTATCGGTCGCCAGGCTGCTCAGCTGCTTGGCAAGGGTGTTGAACTGCTCTTCCAACTCGGTGCGTTCATCGGCCGTGGCCGACTTGGCGCTGAGAGCCACACCCTTCATCTGCACCAGGATCTTTTCCACGTTCTCAAGGCCGGTGATGGCGGACTTCACCGTGGAGATGCCCTGATCGATGCTGTCCTTGCGGGCGGTCAAGTCACTGGCGCGGTCCGACAGGCCTTTGGCCTGAAAGTACGCGACGGCGTCGTCGATCGCCGACGAAACCTTCAGTCCGGTGGACAGACGCGTGTTCGTGCGATTCACCAGATCACCGGTGTTTTGCAACGACAGCAGATTGGAGCGGATGGAGGCGGAGAGAGTAACATCAGCCATTGTCGTATCCTTTCTGGATAACTGTTGCTAGCCGCTCAGCCGGGAAAGCATTTTGCTTCCATCATCGGAACTGGCGGGTGCACTGCCCTGGTGCGGGTTGAGCATTCGCTCATCTAGCTTGAGGGCACTTTCTGTGCACTCTCGGAGAGTAGCTATCTGGGGGATGGTTCGCAAGACCTTTTTGCATAGTTTCCAGAAAAAGCGAAGGCGGCCGGACCCAGGTCCGGCCGCCTTCGCTAAAAACCGGGGAAACCTAGCGGAAGAGCGACAGCACGCCCTGTTCCTGCTGGCCGGCGAAGGACAGAGCCTGGATGCCGAGTTGCTGACGGGTCTGCAACGACACCAGATTCGCGCCCTCTTCGTTCAGGTCGGCGAGCGTCAGCTTTTCCGAACCTTCCTGGAGGTTGTTCACATAGGCCTTGGTGAAGTCCAGCCGGGTTTGCAGGATCGCCACGTTGGTGCCCAGCGCCTTGGTGTTCGAACGCACCGTGGCGATCGCGCTGTCGACGGCCTTGACGACCGAATCCAGGTTGGTGACCGAATTGGCACCGGAACTGGTGCCGATGGTGTCCCAGCCGTAGGTGGACAGGGCCGTGGCCTGGAGGGTCGCGGCAACGGTGGAGTCGAGGCCCTTGATCGCGCTGGCCTGGATATTGACGCCCTCGACCTCAAGAAAGGCGGTGGATTTCTCGGAGAACTCCACCTTCAGCCTGGCGTCCGCGTTGTTGAGCAGATTCAATCCCTGATACGAGGAATCATTCGCCAGCGCATTCAACTGCTTGGCCAGATTGTTGAACTGTGATTCCAAATCCGCGCGTTCCTCGGCCGTGGCCGACTTGGCGCTGAGCGCCACGCCCTTCATCTGCACCAGAATCTTTTCCACGCTCTCCAGGCCGGTGATGGCGGTCTTGAGCGACGAGATGCCCTGGTCGATGCCGTCCTTGCGGGCGTTGAGGTCGCCGGCGCGATCCGAAAGTCCCTTCGCCTGGAAGTAGGCCACGGCATCGTCAATGGCCGACGAGACCTTGAGGCCCGTCGAAAGACGGTTGTTGGTGCGGTTGACCAGCTCGCCCGTCTTCTGCAGCGACAGCAGGTTGGAGCGGATGGACGCGGACAGAGTGACGTTGTCTGCCATGACTCAAGGCCTTTCTGGATTGAAGCCCAACCCCCTCGCCAGCCGTTTTACGGCCACGCGACGCGCTTCAAATTTCTACGCGATCGGCGCGCGCATCATGCGCACCAACCCGCTAATTATCAATAATTGAAGGATGTGAATAAATTGTAAAGATGCGTTTCCGGTTCAGACAATCTGAAACCGGGGCGCTCACGGCCGCAATTTTTCCAGTTCCCGCCGAATCTCGGCCATGAGCCCGGACCAGTCGCCGGGCGCGGGCTGGCGGAACAGCCGCGCCGTGGGATACCACGGCGAGTCGCCGCGATCCTCCATCCACAGGAAGGCGTTGCTGGGACGCGACAACAGCACCCAGACCGGTTTGCCCAGGGCGCCGGCCAGATGCGCCACGGCGGTATCCACCGAAACCACCATGTCCAGCCGGGCGATGGCGGCGGCGGTATCGGCGAAATCGCCCAGCCGGGGGGCGAGGTCGTGCACGTCGTCCCGTCCCGCCCAGGGTCCCAGGCCGGCCGACGGCCCCACCTGCAACGAGAACACCTGCACGCCCTCCATCTCCAGCAGCGGAGCGAAATCGTCCAGACCGCACGAGCGCAGGCGGTTGTCGCGGCGCGAGGCTTTGCCGGCCCAGGCGACGCCCACCTTCAGTCCGGCCTTGGCCGCCACGTCCGGGAGATCGGCGGCCTGCCCGGGGACCGCCAGATACGGCACGGCGGCGGGCAAGGTCTCCAGCGTCACGCCCAGCACGCCGGGCAGACTCATCAGCGGCAGGTGCAGATCGAAGGGCGGCAGGGAGGATCCCAGCATCGCCACCTCGGCGCAGCCGTCCACGGTGGCCAGCAGGCGCTCCAGTCCCGGCCGGCATTCCACCACCACGCGGCCGCCGCGCGCCGCGGCCAGCGGCACGAAGCGGGCGAATTCCAGGGCGTCGCCGAATCCCTGCTCGGCGGTCAGCAGCAAGGTGCGGCCGGCGAAATCCTCGCCCGTCCAGCGCGGCCTGTCGAAATCCCGTGCCAGGGCGCGGAAGTCGGCCAGACGCCAGCGCCACTCGTATTCCGCCCAGCCCTCTTCAAACTTTCCCTGCTGCAGCAGCAGGACCGCCAGGTTGAAGTGCGCCTCGGCGTCTTCGGGCGACAGCGCCACCGCGTCGCGCTGCACCGCTTCGGCCTCGGCCAGGCGGCCGAGGCTTTTCAGGGCCACCGACAGATTCATCCAGGCATCCTGGAACGTGCCGTCCAGGTCGATGGCCTGGGCGAAGCCGCGGGCGGCCTCCTCGAACTGGCCCAAAGCGAGGAAGGCCGTGCCGAGATCATGGAAGCGGGCGGCGTTCGGTTCCAGTTCCAGGGCCCGCAGCAGGGCTTCCAACGCGCCGTCGGCATCGCCGCTTTCCAGGCGGGCGTTGCCCATGTTCTGCCACGCCTCGACGAAGTCGGGATTGATCTCCACCGCCTTCTCGTAGCATTCGACGGCCTCGGCCGGGCTGCCGAGGCCGCGCAGGGCGTTGCCGAAATTGTTGTGCGCCTCGGCGAGATCCGGATTCAGCGCCAACGCCCGCACCGCCGCGTCGTTGGCCTCGGCGAACCGGCCGCAGGCGCCGAGCGCGCTGGCAAGGTTGCTGAACCCCTCGGCGGATTGCGGATTCAAGCTCACGCCCCGGCGGAAAGCCTCCACCGCCCCGGCGGCGTCGCCCATCACCTGCAAGGCGTTGCCCAGGTTGAGGTAGGCCGCGAAGAAGCCCTCGTCGCCGGCGATGGCCTGACGGGCCAGGTCGGCGGCCAGTTCCGGCTGGCCGGCCAAGGTGGCCAGCGCGCTCATCAGGTTGAGCGCGTCCACGTTGCCGGGGGCATGCTGCAACACCGCCTGGTAGCACCGCGCCGCGTTGCCCAGTTCGCCGGCGCCGTGAAAGGCGATGCCCCGTTGCAGTTCCCGTTCCACATCCATCGGGCACGACCTTTCGCTGGCGACCTCAGGACTTGCCGACGCCTTCCAGCAAGCCTTCCGAAATCTGCAGATTGATGTTGATGAAGGATTTGATGGTCTGCTCGCTGATGTTCTCGACCCCCAGCGCCGTGCGCGAAACCACGTAATCGGCCAGCCGGCCGATATTCTCGCGCACCGCCGCCGACAGCGAACAGCCTTCCAGTGACACGATGGATTTCATCGCCAGCCATATCTGCACGTTGCGGTCCAGGAGTTCGGCCAGGGTGTGCAGCGAACGCGCGTCCTTGGCGATCTCGTCCCCCAGGGCGATGGCCGCCTGGGCCAGCAGCAAGGCCTGTTCCTCGGCAATGGAAAGCTCGTTATCCTCGGACATTGGTTCAGCCCCCTCAACCAACGCAGAAAATCAGCCCATATCCCGCCGCCACTATAGCGGCCGCTTTCCCGTGTGAACAGCCGTCACCGTCCCCGATAGACGAGCCTGTCCTCGGGCGTCGGCCCGTCCAGCCGGATG